>Ga0255039_10000363_pt1 | contig 14798 bp, 16 predicted proteins | sample BC1_12_1_MG_FD_181713 | JGI IMG/M metagenome (GOLD analysis project Ga0255039, IMG submission 181713) | Seawater microbial communities from Strait of Georgia, British Columbia, Canada - BC1_12_1 | ecosystem: Environmental > Aquatic > Marine > Strait | place: Canada: British Columbia | collected... | reverse complement strand
AGTACTGGTTTGTCTGTAAAGTATTAGAAATTAGTTAGTACATGTGTAGAAAAAGTCAAACAGTTGGGTGTAATATACTGATAATCAAGAGTATATACGTAAAAACCTAGAGAAAAAGGGGGACCCGGTGAAATAAAAATCGTTTTTGTAACAGACTGATAATCAAATATATAGGGGGTAGCACTATACCCCAATATATCTAACGTCATTTTTAGTGACACTAGCCTTATAAGTAGTATAGTAACGGGCTAATGTCACACTATACACCTTATATTGTAAAATAGTAGTGGAATCTGTAAGTATATAAGATATAAACGAATTATAAAGAAACTATGGCGATTATATACTCTTACCCACTAAAAACTACGGTCAAAAACAGTGACCAGTTCGTAATAAGCGTAGCGCCTACTAGTGGTGTAGGAGCTTTAGAAACGAACTCTATAACATTCGAAACTCTAAAGGACAGTATATTAACTGGTCAAACATCAGGAACAGTTACAAGTGTTACTGCAACATTACCATTAACAGGTGGAACAATAACAAGTACAGGTAGCATCGGAATAACACAAGCTTCAAGCTCTGCTGATGGTTACTTATCTTCAACTGACTGGACAACATTCAACAACAAACAAAGCACTAGTGAAAAAGGGCAAGCTAATGGTTATGCTCCATTAAACTCTTCAACTAAAGTAGACGTACAATACCTACCAGATGCTTTAGTCGGTGCGGTGATTTACAAAGGAACATGGAACGCAGGGACAAATACACCTACTCTACCCACGCCCGCTCCAGCTAATCAAGGTTTCTACTATGTTGTTAGTGCTCCTGGTACCTACTTAGGTATTACGTATGGTGTTGGTGATTGGGCTATATCAAATGGTACTGCATGGGAAAAGGTTGACAACACACAAAGTGTAACTTCAGTAAATGGATTAACTGGTGCTGTGTCATTAACAACTTCAAATATAAATGAAGGTACAAACCTATACTATACAGAAGCTAGAGTAAGTGCAAATACAGATGTAGCTGCAAACACAGCGAAAGTATCTTTCCCAGGTTTCGGTACTACAGCAGGTACAGCACTAGAAGGTAATACAGTTATTCCAGCTGCATATACAAACGCAGATGTTGATAATCATTTAAACACATCGACTGCATCAGCAACTCAAGTACTTTCTTGGGACGGCGCCGATTACGACTGGGTTACACAATCAGGTGGCGCATCCGGAGTTACGCAAGTAAATTCGGGCGTTGGTTTAACTGGTGGTCCAATTGTAAACACTGGAACTATATCGCTAGATACAGCTGGTATTGGTGCTGGTACTTATGGTAGTCAGTCAAACAATGTTAAGATAGATAATATAACTGTAGATGCTTACGGTAGAATAACAGCATTATCAACTGGAGCTACTGGAGCTGGTGATGGCACTATGAGCTCTTGGAGTATTCAAGACAATGCTGGAACAACAACTTCTATAACTGAAGCTGAAGTTTTAAAATTTGCAGCAGGTACAGGTATTACATCAACACTAACTTCTGTTTCACCCGCTATATTAACTTTAGAAAATACAGGTGTAACGTCAATTGTAGCTGGATCAGGTGTATCTATTGATCAAGGCACTGGCACTGTTACAATAACTGCAACTGGAGGCGGTGGTGGTGTAACGTTTGATTACACTGATTCTGGTACAAACCTGCTTATAGGTGAAAGCGTAATATACACAGGCCAGCAAGGTAACGTTGGTTTAGGAGAAGGTGTTTTAGAAAATCAAACAGGTTCAAACTATAATACAGCTGTAGGTTATCAATCTTTACAACACTCAATCTCTGGAGCAGGTCACAATACAGCTTTAGGCTATAGAGCACTTCAAGGTGTTACAGCTGTAACTGATGGTTATTACAATACAGCTGTTGGTTATGAAGCTGGTATGAGAATAGAATCAGCACATAACAATGTTTTTATTGGTCACCAAGCTGGTGACCAAGTAACAGATGGACATTCACACGTTATTATAGGTGATGGAGCTGGTGGTGCAATTACGATACAAAATGAAAATGTGGTTATAGGTCAATCAGCTGGAGCACAGTATTCAGGTAATAGAAGTACAATTATAGGTAAAAGCGCAAACAATCTAGCCAGCCAAACCGGAACTAATAATATTGTTATAGGTTTTAATGCTCAACAAAGCTCTACTACAGTTGATAATGAAATAACTATTGGTGATTTATTTTCAAACTCACTAAGACTTCCTGGTATACAAACAGGAGCTTCAGATGGCGACGTGCTTACGTATTCATCTTCGTCTGATAATATTATACTACAATCCCCATTTTCTCAAACTAAAGGAACGTATACTCCGGAATTAGTATGTTCAAATTCTGATTTTACAGTAAATACTTATAGCTCACAAGTAGGCAGGTGGATAAGAGTGGGCGATGTGGTTACATGCGAGTTTATTATAATGGTCAATTTAAGTGATATAACAATAACTAACCCGGCTTCAACTGCAAATGTAAGGATACAAGCAACTCCTTATAATGCAATAACTACAAGCAGCCCTGTAACTGGATACATTTCTTATTCCAGAGGATTTGAATTATCTTTAAGTGATGTTATAGTATTAACAGGATCTGGTTATACAGGAAATTTAAATTTTCAACCAGGATTGAAAAATACTTCAGTAACCAGCTACTATTTACCAGATGACTTACGAGTAAAGCATTTCGCGAATGTAAGCTCTTCTTTTCAAATCATGGGTAGCTACACTTATGTAACTAACACATCTACGCTTAACTCAGGAGCAGCTATAACATAATAAAAAAAATATGCCCAAAATATCCTCGTATCAATTAAACAATACGCCTGAGCCATCGGATATACTAATTGGTACTGATGTTTCTAATGGGCAGACTAAAAACTTTAATATACAGAGTTTATCAGTTACGGCTGTAAACGCTTTCTTAAAGCATACGTCTTGGAGATTCATAACGCTAGATCCAGATCCAGATCCTAGACCAGAAGGTACTATATCTTTTGAAAACTATGGTGGTGGATCTACACCTTGGGCTAATATAACTAATCTTTATGTAAACGTGCAAATGCCTTCTACATCACCTATAGCATTGCCTTATCTTCAAAGAATGATAGGTCATGATATAGTCATACAAGATGTAAGGTCATTAGGTAGATATGGAGTTTACACATTTACAGCATTAACTTCTGTTGGATCGTCTATATATGACATGGAGCTTACCTATGTAACAGGTAGTTCAACAATAGAAGCACTTCAATATTATTCAATTCAAATAGATGAAGTAGAGGGTTTTGATTCTCACTTTGAATTTACTCAAGGTGTACCAGTTACAACATGGGACATAACACACAACTTAGATAAGTTTCCTTCAATAACAGTAGTAGATACAGCAAATACAACCGTCATGGGTAGTTACGAGTATGTAACAAGAAATAGAGTAATCTTAAATTTTTCTACGGCGTTTGCTGGGAAAGCATTTTTAAACTAAAAAACAATGGCAATACAATTTGTAAACAATGTAGATTTTAATGCGAATCAAGCGCAGTCTATAAGAATAGAAAACTTAGCAGCAGATCCTTCTACAGAGTTGGTTATTGGTAGAATTATATTTAATACCAGCGCAGATACACTTAAACAATATGTTGCTGACGCTGGAAGCGGTAGTCCTGGCTGGGTTGAAGTAGGTTCTACCACTGTAAAAGCCGGTACAGGTATTGGTGTTACATTTGCTGCTGGCGAAGCTACCGTAAGAAACACAGGACTTGTAACAGTAGCAGACGGCACATATATAGACTTGACAAAGCAAGGCGGAGGTGACAACACTGAACTAACAGCAGATCTTTCTGCAACAGGTACTGCTGATGCTACTAAATATCTAAGAGGTGATAATACTTGGTCAGCTATTAGTGGTATATACGCTTGGGACATATCAGATGGTACAAATAGTGAAACTATAGTTAATGGTGATACTGTTACTTTTACCGGCGGCACAAATATTACAACAGCTTATGATGATAATAATAACACCCTTACGGTAAACTTAGATGATAGCATATCATTAACAGGTAGTTTAACAGTTGGAACAACTGGTAACTTTACAGGTCAAGTAACAATACCTCAAGTTCCTTTATCCGGCACAGATGCTGCATCGAAACATTATGTTGATCAAGCTGTAACTGGTGCTCTTAGTTATCAAGGCGGTTATGACGCAGCTACAAACACTCCTAACTTAGATAACAATCCAAGTCCTAACTCAATTAAAAAAGGTTGGACGTATACTGTAACTGTTGCTGGGTTATTCTTTACAGAACAAGTTAGAGTAGGTGATGTGCTTATTGCAGAGCAAGATGCACCAACTGCTTTAGCTGATTGGACTACTGTTCAAAACAATATTGATTTAGCTGATTTATTAACTGTTGGTATTGGTAATGTAAACAGCGATGCAAACAATAACAAACTTGGTGTATCAGTTTCATACTCTAATGGTACAGCCGATGTTGGATTAGACATAAATGGTTTAACCGAAGACACAGCACCTGTAGATACAGACACTGTAGTAATATATGATGGTTCAACTTCTACAAATAAAAAAGCAACATTAGCTAGTATAGCAGACGCTATAGATGTATCAAAAGGTGTTAATATAGATTTAGATGGTAGTGACGCTTGGGTTTTAAGAACTGAGTCAGGTGGTTTAACGACATTTGCTGTGACTATAAACAATGCTAATGTTCTTCCAGGCGCTAGCGGTTTAAATGTTAAGGCTGAAATAATATCATCCGCGGGACAAACAGTCTATGCAGATGTTACAAGAACAAGCGCTTTGCTTAATGTAATATTCACTGGCAGTGTAGCAAATGGAGCTTACAGAGCTTTACTAGTTAACGTAGGATAATAAAATAAAATTTAATGGCAATACAATTTTTAAATACAGTCGCGGTAGATACTGATGTATTGTACGTAGATGCAACAAACAATAGAGTTGGTATAGGAACGACGAGTCCGTTATCAAAAGCACATATAATTGACACATCAAATCCCAATACTACATCAGGCAGTTTAATTGTTGAAGGTAGAAGAGATGGTGGTGCTAATGTACTTACTTTAAGGGCAAAAGATGCAAGTAATCCATCAAATGCTTTACCTAATGGTCAAGGTGTAGTTATGAGATTTCAAGGTTTTGACGGAACTGACTTTGAGAATATGGGTTATATTTTTACGGGTGCAGATGGTCAAGCAGTTGCAAATAGTGATGCACCAAGTTTTATGTCGTTTGGTACAAGTGCAGATGGCAGTTCTTCTCCATTAGAAAGGATGCGCATTACCTCCACGGGCAACGTCGGGATAGGGGAGTCAAATCCTATTGCTGTTTCATCAGGAGCAACTACATTAACTATAAAGGGTACTACTACCACTAAGGCAGGAGCGTTATTATTAAGAAGTTCTGATAATTCAGTAAGTTCATATATCTATCCTGATTCTACAAACGGATTAACACTTGGTTCTTTATCTAATCACGATGTTAGATTTATTGCGAACGGAGCAGAAAGAATGCGTATCGATTCGAGTGGTGTTGTACAAGTAAGAAATGTTGATTCACCGACTTTACAATTGTTTAATACAGATACATCTTTAACTGCAAATCAAGTTATTGGGGACATCGACTTTTATCAATCCGACCCAAGTGGCGGTGGTGTTGGTGTTGTCAGTAAAATAAGAAGTATAAATTCAAGCTCATTTCAAGGTGAAGCGGGATTAGCTTTTCATACAGGCACAGCAAGTGGTTTAACCGAACGTTTGCGCATAGGATCTTCCGGGCAAATAGGTATTGGTGGTGCTAACTATGGAACATCAGGACAGGTACTTACATCTAGTGGATCTGGATCTGCACCATCTTGGCAAAATGCAGGGGCTGCTAGCAGTAACTGGACTTTAAGTGGTAATGATATTTACAATAATAATTCCGGCAACGTTGGTATTGGAACGTCGAGTCCTGACACTAAGTTAACTATAGAGAATGCATCAGCGGGACCCGCTTCACCAACATACGCAACTACTGCATCAAATGCCAATCTACATTTAAGTGCGGTTGGAGTTCCTTTTTATAACCATTTATTTATGGGTATTGGTAGTGCGACTTATGCTTGGATTCAAGCACAGCATGGAAATGGTGTTGCACAAAATTTAGCATTAAATCCAAATGGCGGCAACGTAGGAATAGGGACTACGAGTCCTCTTGACCTTTTACACATAAAATCGTCAACAACAGATGCGAGAATGATTTTAGATGGCGCATCAGGATTTGATGCTGAATTGAAATTTTATGAAGATGGTAATTCTAAGTATACAGTCGGATATGATTCTGCATCTGCTAATTTTGTGATTGGCACAACGAATGTAGATACAAATCAAAGATTAGTCATCAATTCAAGCGGCAACGTCGGTATCGGAACGACTAGTCCTACTAATGTGTTACACGCTCATTCAGACACGGATAATGATTACGTTGCTAGATTTGAGGGAAGCACTAATAATACATCTGGAGTATGGACAGGTATTGGTATTGGAGGAGAATCTAACAATACTAAATCAGCTATTATTTTTGAAGATATTGGACTTAATTATTCAAGAGGTAAACTTCATTTAGCTGTAAATAACGAACAAAACCAAAACAGCGCTACAAAAGCCGATGCTAGGCTTACGGTTAACAATAACGGCAACGTCGGGATTGGGATTACTAGTCCAACAAACTACAAACTTGAAGTTAATGGAAGCGTTAGAGGTGATAGCTTTGGTACTGATCAAAATACTACAGCTAGAATATTCGCCCCTTCAGGTGCTGCATATAATGGAAATTCAAATCAAACGGGTTATTTAATAATGCAACTCCCGGATAATGCAGCCTTTGGAATCAATAATATGATGAGCGGCGTTATACGTGTTTTTGATTATGCTCAAAGCGAATCTTTTGATGTGCGTTTTTCCGGGTATTGGTATGCAGGTTATAACTGGACTGCCTGTACGGCTTATGTTGTAAATGAACCTGGGGTAGAAAGAAATTTCCGTGTAAGTTTTGGCAGGTCTACCGGTGCTAGCGGAAGCCAAGATAGGCCTTATATAGCAATAGGTGATGCAACAAGTGTTTGGACTTACTGTAAGTTTTCAGTAATAGAGTATACCTCTGGTCATTCCAACGCGAACCTTGACAGATGGAATAGTGGTTGGGCAGCAAGTCTTTCTTCAACACTACCTGGATCAGTTATAGCAACGGTTTCAAATACTCAAACTAATAACTGGAAACGAGCAAGCAATAATCTGTACAGCGGCAACTCCGGCAACGTCGGGATTGGAACGACTAGTCCTGGTAACAAATTAAGTGTTCTTGGCACAGGTAGGGTGTTTAATGCAACGTCATCAAATGATGAGGTAGTAGCATCAATTACACGGTCAGGATCTGGTGCAATATCAACACTTGGATTTAACGCTAATGGAAGCACGAGCGATTACCACGTTAGAATTGGAGCTAACACAACAAGCTTTGTTGCTTATACTTCCAATGTAGAGAGAATGCGCATCAACTCGAGTGGTAACGTCGGGATCGGGACGACTAGTCCTGGAGCTTTGTTAGAGATAAAACAAGGTGTCCAGGGAGGGTTAACACTACCTTTAACAATTAATCCTGGGTTTTACCAACCTGGCACGTCTTCAGGTATTGGTTTTTTAACTGACGGCCTCACTTCTTACACAAAAGGAGCTTTAGTTTATACAACCAATGGGGGTGGATGGAATGTTGGTGACTTCCAGTTTTTATTACGTAATGATAACAACCAAAACCTTGTAACTTTAGCAGACGCTAAAATGACTATTAAAGCCAATGGTAGCGTCGGTATTGGAACGGCTCTCCCTGGCAACAAGTTATCAATAGTAACGCCGCCCAGTGGGGATGATATTTTACCCGCCTTAGGGGCAAACGCAGGCAAGCTAAGCTTACTTAATAATAATGGAGCTTATGGATTGCTTCAAGGTGTTTTAGGAACTGGCAGTTCATTCATACAAAGTCAAAGAGTTGACGGAATTGCAACGGCTTACAGTCTGTTGTTAAACCCAAACGGAGGCAACATCGGGATTGGGGCGACAGGTGTTTTTACAAATAATCATATTTTAAATTTATCAGGCACTGGAATAGCTATTAAAAACGATACAAACGGGTCCAGTAATAATTGGAGTACAATTAAAAACACAGCTACCAGTAGTGGGTCAAACCTTGTATTTCAAACAGCCTCGGGTACAATCGTTATGGATAACTCTGGCAACGTCGGAATTGGAACGACTGGTCCTGGAGAAAAATTAGCTGTTTCAGGAAATCAACATTTAACAGGAGATTTAAGGTTAGGAGCTAGCTCTAGCGCTACAGGAACAGGGATAGTAAAATCTTCAAGTGGTGTTTTATCTTTATTTACTTGGGGTGATGCCACTAATATACAAATAGGAGGAAGTGATGTAATATTTAAACCAGAATCAGGATCAGAAAGAATGCGTATCACCTCAGCCGGCAACGTTGGTATCGGAACGACTACTTTCCCTACTACAGCTATTGGAGAAAGAGAGCTTTTAGTTCAAGGAGCAATTGTTAGTAAACCTCCTGGGGTTAATGATTATTATTCTTATTTAAAAAGTAACTGGGCATATGACAGCGCGTTTGAATTAGGTATTCAGGGAGCTGGTACCAATCATAAATTTATAACATCAAGCAACTATTACTACGGTACTCAATTAAACTTCCATACATCTGACCAAAAAAGAATGGTTATAGATACAGCTGGCAACGTCGGAATTGGAACAACTAGTGCCAGCGCGCGTTTGGACGTTTACGCCGACGGTAAAGCCGCAATTATAAGGTCTAATCAGAATGTAGGTTTAGAAGTTCAAGGAGGAGGAAATGGTACAGATATAGCAATATTCAAAAACACATCTGGTACTGAGAGATTTTCCTTAAATGATGGTGGCCAAATGTTCAATTTGGGCATGGCAAGTAGTAGTTCGGCGAACGCAAGTTTAATGCACAATTCAAGTACTGGTTTAATATATAGGTACACTTCATCTATCAGATATAAAGAAGACGTTAAAGACTTGACGAATGCGGTTGATAAAATAATGAAATTAAGACCGGTTGAATTTAAACCAAAAGATTCATTGAAATACACAACCGGAATGATTGCCGAAGAAGTTTTTGAAGTCATGCCAGAAATAACTTTTGAAGCGGAAATTGAAGGATTTGACAAACCGCAAGTTGACGGTATTTCTTACGAACCTCTCCATGCATATTATATAAAAGCTATACAAGAGCTAAGCATTAAAATAGAACAATTAGAAACAAGAATACAAACCTTAGAAAATAATTAAAATGACAGTAACTTACGAATGGAATTGTAGAACAGTAGACGTACACCCAACAGAGGGTAGTGAAACAGATGTAGTTTATAATGTTCACTGGATAGTAACAGGAGTTTCAGATGAGCTAGACTCAGATGGTAACGCGTATCAATCAAGTAGTATTGGTACACAGATTGTACCTTTAGATCCTGAAAGTGAATTTATCCCTTTTGAAGACCTAACAAACGAAATAGTAGTTGAGTGGACTAAAGATGCTATGGGTGAAGAGCAAGTTGAAGCTATAGAGTCTGGTGTAAAAGAATCTATTGATCAAGAAATAAATCCAACATCTGTAACTATGACAATAGCGGATTAAGTAAAAATCGCTAAAAATAAGTGATAAGTATAGTATACCCTGCTCGGGAATAGAGCAACCAAATAAAACTAATATAAAACCAAAACCAATGACACTATATTACAAGACTCATACGTGGAGTAGTCAACCACAAATATCCGAAGACCAAATAGAATTTTGGAAACATATAGCTGATAAAACAAATTGGCGAATAGTACAACTACCAAATGGATATTACCAAACCGAATATAAAAATCAAGAAGATAAATGGCAAGATGTAACTCGTAGAGAAACTCTTGAAAGTGCTGAAGCTGCTATTGATGGTAGCATAGACCATTACGTTAAAAAGCTTGACTTTGTAAAAGGACCTAAGGTAGTAAAAACCTTTGAATAATTATACATTACAATTAAATTAAATCTAATAAAATCATGACCGACAAAATTGTCAAGAACCTTAACTTTGGCCAAGAGGCTAAGGATAATGTATTTAAAGGAATAGAAAAACTCACAAAGGCTGTTAGCTCTACATTAGGTGCTAGTGGCCAATGTGTAATACTAGAAGACGATCAAGGTAAACCTTTGATCACTAAAGACGGTGTAACTGTAGCGAACGCTATAACGCTGTTAGACCCAGTAGAAAATATGGGTGCAACGCTTTTAAAAGAAGCAGCTAGAAAAACCGTCCAAGAAGCTGGCGATGGAACAACAACGGCTACGGTACTAGCGCACTCTATTTTAACAGAAGCTTATAGCAGATTAAAAGAAGATAGTCCACGTAATATTAAAAACGGTATAACTAATGCTGTTAATAAAGTGGTGAAGTATTTAGAGAAAAAAGCTATAGACGTTAAGGGTGATATGCTAGACGATGTTGCTAGTATTAGTTGTAACAATGACGAAAAACTAGGTAAGATTATAGGTGAAGCTTTTAAGGCTGCCGGTGAAAACGGTGTAGTTATAATGGAACCAACTACTGAAGATAAAACTGAATTTGAATTAGTAGATGGTGTTCAGTACGAAAAAGGTTTAACTAACTCTCACTTTGTTACTAGTAAAGAAAAAAGAGTTGCAGAGCTAGACAACCCGCTAGTATTACTAATCGAGTCACCTATTGAGTCTGTTCGTAAGATTCAATCTGTACTTGAATATGTAATTAAAAATAAAAAACCTTTACTTATTATTGGTGATTTAGAAACAGAAGTGTTAGCTACACTCGCTATGAATAAAGTTAAAGGTAATATAAAAGTTAATGTAGTAAATGCTCCAACATACGGTATCAATAAAAAAGATACAATGGCTGATCTAGCTATACTAACTGGAGCTACTGTTATTAATGAAGATCTTGGTGATGACCTAGATGTTATTAATCCAGACTTCTTAGGCGCTTGTTTTAAAAGTACAACAACAGACTCAGAAACTATATTGCAAGTAGACACGTCTACTGATGAAATAAAAGAATTGATTAGTTCAGTAAAAGATTTAATAGATAAAGCTAAAGCACCAGGTGAAGTTATACGACTTGAAAAAAGATTAGCTAGGTTATCAGCTAAAGTTGCAGTTGTAAAAGTCGGTGCTAACTCTGAAATAGAATTAAAAGAAAAATCAGATAGAGTAGAAGATGCTATCTGTGCTACTAAAGCCGCTATAAAAGAAGGTATAGTATCAGGAGGTGGTATAGCTCTACGTGATGCTTCGAATAAAATCAAAGCTACAAACGTTGGAGAGAGTATACTTCTTGAAGCTATTAAAGCTCCTTTTAAAACTATATTAAGTAATGCTGGACTGGAAGAGGTTGGTACGCCCAAAGAAGGTAGAGGCGTTAATGTGGTTACAGGTAAAACCGTTCATATGGTTAACAAAGGTATTATTGATCCTTTGCTTGTAACTAAAAGCGCACTCAAACACGCGGCTTCAGTGGCTACTACTATATTATCTACAGATTGTGTGATCAATAATTTAAGAGTTGGAGATGAAAGCAATAGGTAGAAACATAGTTATTGAAAAGAAAAAAGATGAGACCATCAAAAAAACAGATGGTGGTCTCATGCTTACAGGTAAACAAAGAGTTGACGTTAGATACAAAGAAGCTAAAGTCTTACATTGTGGAGATCAAGTTAAAGGTATTAAAGAAGGTCAAAGTATATTTTACGATAAGAATGCTGGCCATAGGTTAGAAGTAGACAAAGATGTTTACTATGTTATTAAAGATGTTGATGTTGTAGTTATTTTATGAGAATAGAAGCTAGTGATATTAAAGATCTAAACCTACTAAAGCATTATCGTATTATACGCAAATGGGCTTGTAAAAACAACAATTTAAACGATGCAGATCTAGAGCTATTGATTTATCTAGACTGCATTGGGTTGTTTAGTAAAAGAGATTTTGAAATGGGTAGCTACTCTTACAGCTGGGATAATAGACGCTGGAATAGGTTACTAAAAGAAGAGTGGATAGTTGTTTTTAAAACTAGAGAGCAAGAGGGTAGATACAATGTCTATCAAGTATCTTTTAAATGCAAGCAACTAATACAACGCGTTTACAGAATAATGCTAGGTGAAGAAGATATACCGACTAGCAAGCGTAGAAATAAAATAATGAAAGGTGGAAGTTATATTGACAAAGTGTTGATAACATCTATCAAAAATGTTAACAAAGATAAAGAAAGATAGCTATGCCTACTTATAAACAAGATTTAAAAGCAACTACAGGAAACGCTCCTGTTAAAATGGTTGATCCACTAACTGGGTTACCACAACAACAAATGCAACCTCAGCAAGGTTTAACTTATCAACCACCAGCACAAGCAAATCAAATGGGTGTAGCTAAACCAGTGTTTAATCAACAAGCTCAAGGTATGGCTGCTGGTGCTTTCGGTACTCCAGCTATGATGCAAAAATCTGTAGGTGTTGCTTACATGACCGAATCTCAAGAAGAAGCATTTGGACCAGGTGGTCACTCTGAAAACCCAGGTCTATATAAACAATTAAAATAAATAATTATGGATCATAAAATAAATAAATTACTTGGTAAGCCAACGCTTGAAGGACAAGTAGGAGAGTCTCATGTTTGGGACGGACCACTAGACACTACCGGTTTTCCAATGGGTAAAGGTAGTAGCTCTGGTATTACAGGTATGCAAGTTAAAAAATATCCTTGCGACTATACAGCTGGACCTATAACTAAAAAAGCTCAAGGTAGAGTTTAATGGCTGTAGATAAAAAGACACTTAAGTGTAATAAGCCTAGGAAAACTCCTAGTCATAACACTAAGTCTCACGTTGTTAAAGCTTGCGAAAACGGCAAAGAAAAGATTATACGTTTTGGACAGCAAGGCGTAACCACTGCTGGCAAAAAAACAGATGCAAAATCAAAAGCGCGTAGAGCTAGCTTTAAAGCTCGACACGCAAAGAATATTAAAAAAGGTAAAATGTCTGCTGCGTACTGGGCTGACAAGGTAAAATGGTAATTATGGGAAAAGGACACTACGGCCAATATACTGGCAATGCAAGACATTCGCAAACTCCAGTTACTAAAAGTAACTATGGCTCAGCTGTAAGAGATGACGCTGCACATATTGATTATTTAAAGCGTGACGTTAATTACGATGCTAAGCATGGTGGTAGCGACAAGCAGATGACTGATGATGAGAAGCATATCTCTAAACTAGCTGGTGACATGAAGTATGATAAGAAGCATCATGGTTCACCTGCTAAAGCACATTGTTATAAATAATGAAATCAAAAGGTTTAGGCGACGACATAGCTAAGCTTACTAAAGCTACTGGTATTAAAACAGTGGTTGATAAAATGGCTAAAGGTTTAAATATAAACTGTGGTTGCAACAACCGACAAGAGTGGTTTAACGAAAAATTTCCATATAAAAACTAATGGCATTTAAACTAACACCCCCGTTTACAATAGACAACACTCCAATATATCATGTTGATATGGAAGATGGTGTGTTAGGCAAAGCTAACAACAATGGTACTATCATTATAAATAAAAATGTTTCACCAGCTAAATTACAAGAAGTTGTTGATCACGAGATGATCCACATAGATCAAATGAAGCGTGGTGATCTTGATTATGATGATAAAAACGTCTACTGGAAAGGTAAAGTAATACCAAGATCAAGTATAAAAGAAGGTGATCCCTCCTTGGGGTGGGAAGCTGAAGCATATAGAAACACATAATGAAGACGTCTAAGAAAGGATATTTAAGAAACAGCCCTGATGTTAACAAGTCAACTAATAAGATACTAGGTGGCAAGATAACAATGAAAGGAGTTGACTTTAAAGTGTTAGGCACAGACGATAGAGGCTACACGAAAGTTATGCACCCAGGTTACGACTATACATTTCCTGGCGCTAAACACGTTATAGAAAAACGTTTAAAATAAAAATATGGGATTTAAATTACCAGGAGTTAAAATAAAAACATACGGTGTTAAAGGTGGTTCATCTCCATTTAAACAATCAGTAGATGAAACAAGTGGTGATCCAGTTGATGAAAGGTTTGGTATAAACGTTTCAGATTCTTCTGATGTTATAAACAGAGCTAGTCTACCAACAGCTTATAAAACTAAATTATTAGAAGGTTATTCTGCTATAGGTAAACCTTATCAAAGATATGAAGGTGGAGGTAAACATAAGTTTATAGGTGGTAGACATTCATACGATGGACATGAAGCTCCTGATTTACAAGACCCTTTTGATTATGACAATAAAACCTATGTAACTCCAGCTGCCGGTTTAGAAGTTTCTAATATAGCTGCTAGAGAAAGTTCTAATATATATGACACGCTCGAAGAGCAGTTCAGACTGTCAAAAGAAAATGAAGATCCTGAAATAGCTAGTAAAGCTATTTTTGATGCTCAAGAAAAGTTTTACAAGGATGTTTATGGTTATGATCCTGAAAAACAATCGTGGATAAAACCTGCCAAAGATAGATTAAGTTGGCAAGATCCTGTAATTCAAAATACAGCTAAAATGATTGACGACTTTAATACTGCTAGAGTAACAGCGTTAGAAGCTAGAA
>Ga0255039_10000360_pt1 | contig 14911 bp, 16 predicted proteins | sample BC1_12_1_MG_FD_181713 | JGI IMG/M metagenome (GOLD analysis project Ga0255039, IMG submission 181713) | Seawater microbial communities from Strait of Georgia, British Columbia, Canada - BC1_12_1 | ecosystem: Environmental > Aquatic > Marine > Strait | place: Canada: British Columbia | collected... | reverse complement strand
TAACCAGATTTCGGCGGCGTTAAACCGCGAATTTTTTAAGGAAATCAATGAGGCCCAGGTGTTTGCATTCACCCCACCGCCGATCCCCGGATTGGGCAGTGGTTCCGGTTTCACCATGATGATCCAGGATCGCAGCGGTAATACCCCGCAATACCTGGCCGAGCAGGCAGCCCATTTCATGGAAGCCGCACGAAAACGCCCTGAGATTGGAGGCATATTCACCACATTCCGGGCTAACGTCCCCCAACGATACATGGAAATCAACCGTGACAAGCTGCTTAAAGCCGGAATTAGTTTAGACGACGTCTACACGACTGTGGGCGCTTTTCTGGGTGGCACTTACGTCAATGACTTCAACCGCTTCGGACGACTCTACAAGGCTTACATCCAGGCGGAACCCGAGTATCGGATAAGCGAAGACAAGGTCGGTCTGTTCTTCGTCGAAAACGGCAACGGTGAACAGGTTCCGCTAAGCGCCTTTGTCACTATCAAGGATATCGCTGGGCCAGATTTCACCAATCGCTTTAACCTGTTTCGTTCCATCGAACTCACTGGCGGCCCTGCACCGGGTTATACCTCGGCGCAGGCCTTGGACGCACTCGAAGCAGTGGCCCGTGAATCGCTACCCGGAAACATCGGTTACGCCTGGAGTAACATGTCGTTTCAGGAAAAGAAATCGCAAGGCTCAGCAGGGGCCGTGCTGATCTTCTCGCTGTTATTTGTTTTTCTGATCCTTGCGGCCCAGTACGAAAGCTGGTCCTTGCCGTTCAGTATTTTGCTGGGAACCCCGTTTGCCATTTTTGGCGCCATTGTGGCACTTTACCTGGCCCGAATGACCAGTGACAGTTATGAGATGAACGTGTTCGGGCAGATCGCGCTGGTGATGCTCATCGGAATGGCCGCTAAAAATGCCATTCTGATCGTCGAGTTTGCCAATATCGAGTTTAAAAAAGGCCTGTCGTTGGTTGATGCTGCCATGAAGGCGGCCGAATTACGTTTCCGACCGATTTTGATGACCGCGTTTTCATTCATTCTTGGTGTGTTACCCCTGGTGTTAGCCTCGGGCGCAGGTGCTGAAGCGCGGATTGTCATGGGCGTGGCGCTGTTAGGCGGGATGTCGGTGGCGACCGTCCTCGGCGTACTTTTTTACCCGATGTTGTTTATTTTCATTGGCAAACTTGCCGGCTACGAGAAAAAGCGCGATGCGCAGATGAAGGCGACTGGTGTGAACGACTAATGGGCACTGGATTTCTGAATTTCAAAAATTGGGCACCACTCGTTCTGGTACTCATTCTGGTGTCGGGTTGTACCCGGTTGGGACCGGACTTCGAGGAGCCGCCGGTAGTAACGCCTGAAGCCTATCGAACCGAGGCGGAACTGACCGAGTTGGCCGATGATCTCCAGTGGTGGAAGTTATTTGATGACCCGTACCTCGTTTCCCTGGTATCGATGGCACTTGAACGCAATCGTGACATCCGGATTGCAGTCAGCCGAATCGCACAATCGAGGGCAGCTCTCGGATTTACCGAGGCCGATGAGTACCCGCGACTGGATCTCGACGGTGGTATCAATCGGGGTAATTTCACCGGTGCAGGTAAATCACCGAATACAGACACCAGCTCGTACATTACAGCCCCCTTGAGCTGGGAAATCGACTTCTGGGGAAAGTTCAGTCGCGCTACCGAAGCGGCACGGGCGGAATTGATTGCCTCCGAGTACGGGTTAAAGACAGTTCAGCTGACCCTGGTTTCAGAGGTGGTGGCCAGCTACACCCAACTGCTGGATTTTCATCGGCGGCTGAATATTTCAGAGGAGACCTACAAGTCACGCAAAAAGAGCCTCTTTATCATCCAGCAGCGGTTTGATAAGGGCATTATCGCCGAACTCGATGTCAACTGGGCACAGATAGAGCTGGAAATAGCTGCAGCGGCCATTCCCCTGTACCAGCGTAACATTGCAAAGACTGAAAACAGCCTCAGTATTTTGCTGGGTCACCTGCCCGAAGCTATCGAAATCCGCGGAAATAACCTCGAGCAAACGATACCACCCAGGATCCCGGTGGTGATGCCCGCAGATATCCTCGATCGCCGTCCGGATATTACCCGGGCAAAATTCCTGCTCAAGGCGCAAAGCGAACAAATTGGCATCGCCGAGGCATTGCGCTGGCCGTCAATATCGCTGACGGGAACCCTGGGGGTAGCCAACACCGACATAGGTTCGATTAACGTTGACGGAGAAACCTGGTCCCTGGGTGGGCAGTTGCTGGGGCCGATTTTCGATTTTGGGAAGAATAAAAGTCGAGTGGTAATACAGGAACAGATCACGCAGCAGTTTTTACTCGAGTTTGAAAAATCGGTGCTGACGGCTTTTCGAGAAGTGGAAGACGCGCTGGTAGAGATTACCACCTACCGTATCGAACTTGCTGCTGTCGGCCGTCAGTTGGAAGCTGCCAAGAATGCCAACAAGCTTTCCAGGGAGCGTTACAACCAGGGCGTAAGTAGTTATCTTGAAGTGCTGGAAACGGAGCGACGCCTGTTTTCGACCGAGCTGACGCAATCCGAGACAAGGCAGTTGTTCCTCAATTCCTATGTCAATCTTTACAAGGCGCTGGGCGGTGGTTGGGTTACCGCGGCTGACCGCCAACTATTGCTGGAAACAGCGAATTATCACTAGAACCAATATATTAAAGTTTTTCGGGCTGCCTCGCGATCCGGGCCGACTTCATATACGCTTACCCCGAACTTTCGCTAACGAACGCCACCAGTACCATCATCAAATTAGCGCTCTTCAGTGAAATAATTTTGAGTTGAAGAAGATGGACATGATATTCAGTCATTTGTTTAGCCCGCACGAAATTCGTGGTCATGAATTCCGCAACCGTATTTTTTCCTCAGCGCATCAAACGATTCTCGCGCGAAATGGTTCACCTGGCGAGGACATGGCCGCCTACCACGAAGCCAGGGCACGGGGTGGGGCGGGGCTGATCATTATCGAGTCTTCACGTCCTTACTCGGATGATGTGTCTGCAAGCTACTATATCGACTCCAGCACGGATGCCTGCATTCCAGGCTATCGAATGGTTGCTGATGCCGTGCACAAACATGGATGCAGGGTTTTCGGACAGATCAACCATGGTGGACGCATCGCCTACACCCATGAAGGCATGCACATGGTCGCTCACGCGCCTTCAATGGTGCCTGATCACAGATTTCACTGTATGCCGCGTACCATGTCCACTGAGTACGTGTGGAAAATTATTGGTGCATTTGCAGCTGCTGCCGGACGTATGGCGGAGGCAGGCCTTGACGGTGCGGAATTAACCGCAAGTCATGGTATGTTAATTGCCCAGTTCCTCAATCCGCAAACCAACTTTCGCGATGACGAGTTTGGTGGTTCGGAACAAAACCGTTTCCGCGTCGTCTCGGAAATGATTGCCGCTACCCGGCAGGTGGTTGGTAACGAATTCATTATCGGCATGCGCATCTCGGCTGAAGAACTGGAACCCGATGGTCTGGATCAAACTGCCTGGCTGGACATTTGCCGTCGCCTTAACGACGAAGAAGAACTCGACTACCTGAGTGTAACCGTCGGTTCCATGATGGGTCTGGCGGGCTCCATCCATGTGGTGCCGCCGATGACCATAGATCACGCGTATACAGCACCGCACGCTGGCATCATTAAGCGCGAAGTACGACAATCCGTCCTGGTTACCGGACGCATTAACCAACCTCAATTGGCTGAGCAGGTGATTGCCCTCGGGCAGGCGGATATGTGCGGTATGACCCGGGCTTTGATTTCCGATGCTGATATGCCTAACAAAGCCCAGGCGGGACGGCTTGACGATATTCGCGCCTGTATCGGCTGCAATCAGGCCTGCATCGGACACTACCATCAGGGTGTTCGCATTTCCTGCATCCAGAATCCCATTTCGGGACGTGAGTTGGCACTTGGTGCGCACCCTTCGGTAAAAACAAGCCGCAAAATTCTGGTGGCCGGCGGTGGTCCAGGAGGCATGAAAGCGGCTGCCGTTGCCGCCGAACGTGGGCACCAGGTCATCCTGTGTGAGAAATCTGCTGGTCTGGGTGGCCAGACTCTATTGGCACAGACGCTACCCGGACGTGCCGAGTTTGGTGTCATTGTCGATAATCTGCGCCGTGAAATCGAGCAGAATGGTGTCGATATTCGTCTGCGTACAGTAGTTGACAAGGCATTGATTGAGGCGGAAAAGCCGGATGCCGTTATCATCGCCACCGGGGCCACTCCTTACCTTCCTGAAGTAGACATATCGGGAGAAACCCATTGCGTAGATGCCTGGCAGGTATTGAAAGGTGAAGTTAAACCCGGCGCGTCAGTGGTCATCGCGGACTGGCGTTGTGACTGGGTCGGGATGGGTTTGGCGGAAAAACTCGCGCGTGACGGGTCACAGGTACGGCTTTGTGTAGACGGAGAAATGGCAGGGCAGAACTTGCAGAAATATCTTCGTTGGCACTGGTCAGGCGAGTTGCACAAACTGGGTGTTGAAGTCATCACCTATGCCCGCTTTTTCGGTGCAGATGAAGATACGGCCTACTTCCAGCATACGACCAGTGGCGAGCCAATTATCTGTGAAAACATGGGCACACTGGTCATCGCGCAGGGGCATCAGCCAGACACAACACTGGAACAGGAACTGGTGGAAACTGATGTCGAGGTTCATCTGGCAGGGGACTGCCTCAGTCCCCGGTCTGCAGAGGAGGCCGTGTATGAAGGGCTCATGGTAGCGAGGATCGTTTAACCATAAAAAAATAAGGGGTCAGATACAACTGAAAATCATCCTTGTAATAACATTGATTCAAGGAAGTTTGTTTTTCAGGCCTTGTTGATTACTTCAATCAATCCATCGTTCAGGCAAATTACCGGGCCTGATCCCAATGGCACTTACTTAAGCTTGCAACTATCGTTACACCAGGCCAGCAATGACCGGAGAATCGGTGAAAGTTTTCGCGAATGCCTCGGCGGCTACGCCGCCTGCGGTTTACTTCGCAAAAACTTTCACCGATTCTCCGGCCATAAGATTTACCTGGCATTTATATTTTGGATTTTTTCGATAAACCATATTTTTGAACTTAAGTAAGTGCCATCGGGGCCTGATTCCTGGAATTCTACCAATGTGATTTTCTTCACAGGTTTGTCGGAGATTAGGCTTTTCCGGCATCGCTGTCGATGTATCTTTAGCAGGAGATACGCCTCCGGTGTGGCTATTCAGCATCTCGGCCCTGCTGGAAACAATCCAGGGCCGAGGTCATTGGAAGGTGGGTCACTTTTCAGTGCAATTTAACAGCTTAGTAGACCCGGTTGTTTTTCGCAGCCCACGCTCTGGCTAGTTTTTGTGCTTCTGCTACTTGATGAACGCTCATTTTATTCGTCAGTTTTTCAAGCTGTATTCCAGCCTTCTTATGACCCTGCGATGAAGCAATGTTGAACCACAAGTGCGCTCGACAAAAATCTTGCAAAACCCCCGCGCCTTTTAAATACATTAACCCCAAATGATACTGGCTAACAGAAGAACCCCTGGTAGATAGCCTGGCAAATCCTTTAAATGCTCTGTCATACGAGCCCGCTATGAAGGATTCAAAGGCAGAATTAAAATTTTCTCTATCAATGTCTTTTAAACCAACCCCACCCATAACTTCAAACCAGTCATCGGGAGACGCTACCATCATCTGCGATAGCCGACCGACTTCTTTTTCTAGAATTCGTTGATTAGCAGCCATAGCTAGAAACTAACATTTTGTGGTTTTTCAGTTTCCTGAACCCGGGGATCTACTTCTTCGCGATGGACTTCGACGCCGTCTGGAGCATCAATCCCAAGTACAACCTGCCCTCGCTTGTTGTAAAGAACAGTTACTTTGATGACACCATCGATGATGACAGATTGATGACTTGTACAGCCTAGTACCAACATCTTGCTCCTCCTTATCCACGCCTTCGATAGAATGTATTGTGAATGCCCGTACTAAGTTCGTGAGCCAGGTCACAAAAAATAATCATAAATGGAGGATTATGGAGGAGTCTGCCTGAGGACGGCCATGAACAAAATAACTAATACTTGTGGATTCAATTTTGCTGCTTATACCACTGCCAGTGCCAAGCTAGTAGTGTTAGTCGAATTCAGTAAGCGAAAAGAGCGGCGATCAAAGTGTTAAGAAAACTACTGTCAGAAGATGCGTCGCTCGCTCGGCTTCAACTGCAATATCGATTAAAGACTGCGAATTTGCGAATACATATATGGGGGAGGCTGATCATCTGCGCAGTACTGCTGCTGCGTATTATCGACTTATCCACCCGGAGGCGAAAGGCCGTATCTGTAAATAACAAGGGAACAAAAACTATTAATTTCCATGGCAGTTGAATATGGGGTCGCAAAACCTGTCTCCCTGGTAAACAAAGATTTCACTGTTTGTTCAAATATTAATTCGGTCACAAAAATGTAACCTCACATCGGTTAACATGTGTACCAGGGTGTTGCGACAATACGTGGAGGGGGATAATTATGGTTCAGTTCGTCGAAGACCGAAGTTGTATCACACAATTCGAACTTGGTGAAATGTTCCAGCAAGGCGACGATAGGACGCGTGACTATAGTTCAGCCTTCAAATGGTATATGGAATCGGCAAAACACGGCTACCGCAGGGCACAACACCGATTGGGCACAATGTATGCGCGCGGTACTGGCGTTACGAGAAATTACATTAAGGCTTACGCATGGTGCAAGGTATCTGCCTGGCAACACTCGCGCAGAGCATTATTAAAGCTCAAAAAAATCGAACCCTATTTGTCTGTAGAGGAAATTTCCTGTGCAAGGAAGTTGTCGAGACAATACTATGAATCGTATGTAGTTCCTTTTTCGCATTAAAGAAGATGTGAACCAGGGCACATTAATAGAGCCGCTAAATACTTATTTTCAACTACTCAATGAAATTATTTGATTGTTTACAATGACTGTTGACACCACTTAAGGAAAGGAATGGAAGAGTTCGATATCACTGATGGCGCCAATTACCGGAGACGGAAAACGGATATTACCCAGCCGGATACTACCCAGCCGGATATTACCCAACCATTGGATTATGAGACTGAAGAACTGGTGGAGAAATATATCGGGGGGCAGCAATTGCCCCCATCGTTTCCCAAATCTACATAACTCAAACTGTTCAAGTTATGAACTATGACAAGGACACTACAATATCAGACTGGGAAGAATTCGATTTTACAGATCATTCCCACCGTAGTTTGATAACCGATATTTCCCAGACATTAACTAATATGTCGAGTGAGAATCGGGCATTACGTCGAAAGGACAAACTCAGGGAAGACCTGGTGCGTGAACACATCGAGGATAAGCAGCGTCCTGGATCACGCCTCAAGTCTATATATCACAAACTATTTAATTCGTAGCGAAATATATTTTATCCCCCAAAAAAAACCCGGCGCATTGGCCGGGTTAAATTTTCCTTGGGTAGGGTAATTGCCAGTATGTTAATTGAGTTTTAAATAAATCGAAGCGATATTGTTCACAATAAAAACCACAATCAATTTACAGTATCGACAACACTGAGATTACCGCAGTGGCCAGGTAAATGCGGCAGTACTATCAACAGGTACCATCAGGACGGTGTCTTCTTGGTGATGCGTCCTGCTTGAGTCCGATCCGAAAAATCGGTTTCCCAAACGGTGACGGAAACTCAAATAGGTTGGTTCAATCTATTGATGGGTAGCGATTCTATTTGAGTTAACTGTCACCGTAATTCGGTTAATTCCTAATTTTAAACACTAGAATAATTCTAGAATTATTCCATAAGTATTTGACAAAATTGATTATTATCATTTAGAGTCTGGTAACTGAGGTTAAAAACCACAGGTATTCAAAACGGCCTGCAACAATAATGACGTTACATAAATTCCAGGGAAAAGGAGAGTGGGGTTAACCGAAAAATAAGTTTTGTTTTTGTGGGGTAGCAAAATGCCAGGTAAAGAATCGATGAAAGAGCATCTTCAATATCTTGAACATGATCAAGATTCGATATTCGAGTTACGAAAAGTGAGAGATATACTGTAACCAGCCATGGATGAGATGTTGCATAATCTGGACGCGCACATACTCGAAGAGCCCGAGTTAAATCCCTTCTCTCGCGATCAATTAGAGATCGATCAAATCTGTTCGTTTTGCGTGACATTGAGCCCATGCTGATATCGCCTCGACACAACAATCTGAACAAGATCGTCATCCTCAACCCCAAAGGAGGTTGCGGCAAGTCAACGCTTGCAACCAATCTGGCAGCTTTCTACGCACAGCAGGGCAGGACGCCGACCATAATGGACTTCGATCCACAGGGCTCGACGATAACCTGGCTCGAGCGCCGCCCGGGGGCTTTGCCCACCATTCATGGCATAGCGGCCTTTAAAAAAACCATGCAGGCTACCCGTAGTTGGCAACTGCGCGTGCCCGACGACACAGTCACCGTGATCGTAGATTCGCCGGCCGGCATCAGCCAGGACGAGCTGCGTGAGATCACGCGGGACGCGACCACGATACTGGTTCCTGTCTTGCCGTCGTCCATGGACATTGACGCCGCCTCGCGTTGCATCGCTGACCTGCTGTTGGTTGCGAATATCGATTGTAATGATCGCAGGTTGGCGGTCGTCGCGAATCGCACGCGCAAACATACCAAAAGCCTCGCGAGACTTATGTGTTTTCTCGACTCACTCGGCATTCCCATCATAGGGGTGCTTCGTGATAGTCAGAATTTCGTGGATTCGGCTGATAAGGGAATTGGCTTGCATGAAATGCAACCCTCTCGAGTTCGCCTCGACCTCGAGCAGCTTGAAAGGATCGCGCGCTGGCTTGATGGATGGTCCGAGCGCCGACAGACTTCTGCGGTTGTTACGGGTATCCAGCACCGGTCGTTCTCGAAGGTGTCTTTTTTCCGCAGGCGTCAGGCCGACCTGGCCTGAACTTCTGCATACCAAGGACTTCCAGGGTCTATTTTCTCCATTCCAGACACTGGTAAGTCTCTTACCAACGGCAATCAACGGCCGAGGCTTTACACCAGGTGCTACAGAACTCTTTTGCGTAACTCTTTGCCGGGTTTGAAGTGTGGAACATACTTGCCTGAAATATTAACTGATTCCCCGGTTCGTGGATTTCTTCCGCTTCGAGGTTGGTGATATTGCAGATTGAAACTACCAAATCCCCTGATTTCTATACGTTCACCTGAAGACAGGCTATCGCTCAATATGTTTAACAAGCTCTTGACCGCGACCTCAACATCTCTGGAGGCCAGATATCTCTGGTTTTTTGACAGAACTTTGACCAGGTCCGACCTGGTCATTGAGGGCGTAAATTCTTTAGAAACAGTTCGATTCATATATCAGAGTTTGCAGTCTTGGCCTTATTATCAAGACAGCTTAGCCAAATCGATGAATTTGCAGCGAGAAGCTGATCACACTACATCTAAAACTTTAATCCCGATTAACTGGCGTTTTATGGCATAACAGTTCGCTACAGAAATGTGCAGCAAGCAGCTTTGCCGATTTAGTAGTATCCCGGACAGGCTAAACCAAAACGCTGGCAGAGCCGTACGTATTGTTTATTATTCCCGGCAATATTATTGTATAAAGTTTAATTGCCAGGCTAGTTTCACCAAAATATTATCTTGTACAAACACTAAACGACATCAGGCAGGTCAAAATGAAGAGCCGGTTTATTTACATCGTTTTTGCGATCCTATTGGTATTGCTGTTCAATCCATTTCTCCGACCCCTCGGATTATTCGGTCACCTTTTTTCCACCTTGTTTCTAGCGATGATACCTTTATCGAGCGCCTTTGCCCTGACCCAGAACAGGGACAAATCGATTGTCATTTTTTTCATCGCCGCGCCTTTTGTGATACTTGATGGCCTTAATTTTTTTCTCACAAGTCACCTTTTGATGATTGTCGCATTTAGCTTTGCGACAGTTCTGTATTTTTATATCGTTTATTTATTAATGAAAATCCTTCTATCGATCAGAGTGGTTACCGCTGACCTGGTATATTGTGCGATATCTATTTATCTTTTGATCGGGATCGGGTGGGCCGGTATTTATACAATCGTGGAGGGCATTTCGCCGGGTTCCTTTTCTGTGACATCTGCATCCGGCGATTTACTTTATTTCAGTTTCGTCTCCCTGACAACAGTAGGCTACGGTGACGTATTACCCGTATCCGCATTTGCCAAAAGACTCGCGGTATTCGAGTCCGCCATGGGCAGTATTTATATGGCAGTTATTATCGCAATGATCGTTGGGAGATATATGTCTATGCAATTAGAGCCGGATTCTGAAAGCGAAATCAGTTTAGAAAAAAGAGACCCCCCTGGCAGATAGTGAATTTCATCAATTCCCGGTATTTTCCGACATCGTCAGTAAAGTTACTGCTATCAATATTTTTTTCATTTTCATCATCTACTTGCAGGGGAATGCTTCGGCAAAGGCGTGAATTGCTACACTGGTCGCTGTCCAGTCCAGTTTGTCTGGATTTTTGCTGGCGTGTTTGACGAAGACTTTCTGTATTTGGCTGATATCTTCGCCAACAGGAATACAATAATATTTTTTAGTTAGATCTTTCCATTTATAGAGCGAATCCTGTAAATCAATTAAACCAGATAAATACATTACGCAACTCTCCCGGTTACCAAACGACTCACTTTCACAAAGATCCAGAATATCCCTGCCAGTGAAGTATCCAGTGTTGCCAGGGCCGCTAACGGACATTGCCACAATGGTGATCAAAGTTAATATTTTTAATTTCATTTTCTTGCTCTTGTTTTGCTTTTATTTTAGTGGCCCTGTTACCTGCAGATCGACTCACAGGGTACGCCGTCCTTGTCGTCGTCTAACCTGTATAGGCCACACTGACGAAGGTAAAACCTTGCCTCTTCACATGATGTCATTTCCCGGCAATAGCGCTTGGAGCCACATTGGAACCTGGTTGCTGCCACGTTCGTATTTGAAATTCTTTGACCCTTTCGCCAGGCCCAGGGTGGAATAGCGTTCGGTTCACTCCAAAGACCGAGCTTCTTTTCTTTAGCTTCACTCACAGTGGATTTATAGCGCTCCCTGTCTTCTGTGGGTTGGTCTTTGGCATAGTGCCGATACCACCAGGCCATCCCGGAAAGGATTTGAGCATGGTTGGCATCTAACGACTTGCCACAGCCTGGGCAATCGACTGGTTGCACCCAGACCTTGCCGAGCACTCGTCCATAACGATCAGTCTTTGAAGATTCAACGCGGACCTCTTTCCCGGCCACCAGCGACGCCAGGTGTTTGCGTGACGCATTACCGAATGGCTGCGCTTTTTCCGGTGCATCAATACCTGTCAGACGGACTTTGTGTTGGACGTTGTTGGTGTCCAGAACTTTGATCGTATCGCCATCGGTTACCGCTACCACCTTGCCATAGATATCTGCCTGGGCAGTCGACGTAATCGATGTGATGACACATACGAGCAAGCAACAACGGTTAAGTTTCATACAACAGGATAGTAGACCAGTTTAATGCTGCAAAGATAGGTACAGATTGTCTCACTCACGTGCGTTGTCAGTTGATCGTACCCGTGTAATTCGAATTGAAATCGGGACAGATACAAATTTTTTGGCCGTGCCTACGCCGGTTACAAATTTCATCTGGAGTTAAATAAATCTGCCCGGAGTGGCGCTCAGGCTTGATCGATTGCTGATGGTGTTGCGTCGAACTGGACACGTACGACGAGGTTCTGACTTTCAGAGGTGAACTGTTGCTAGCAGCGAAAGGCTCGAACCGTGAGTATCTCGGCGTGATTCTTTCCCTTTGATCCTTAGTCGCCGATCAGAGTTTAATTGATCAGTAGCTTTTTATTTTTTCTGTCAGCGTCATTGCACATTGTTGGAGATCAGACCTGGATGCGCAGGCAAATCCCATCACCAGACCATTCAGGCGATTTTTCTGCCGAACGTTTTCTTGAAGATAATAATCAAATAACGGATGGGCGATGATACCGGTTTTTCCGAGTTCCTGACTGAGTTCGGCGTCGTTAATCTGCGATGGCAAATTCAGTATAAAATTTAACCCGCCCCCGGTGCCGCTTATCGTGGTTATGTCACCAATGATTTTTTTCAACAACTGTATGAGAAATTGTTCCCGCTTTTGGTAGGTCTTGCGCATTTTTCGGATGTGACTCATAAAATGTCCCTGGTTGATAAATTCAGCCAGTGCGGGTTGCTGAACTGTCGCCACCGACAGTTCGGATTGCGCCATGTTATTGGCGACTTTCACCAGGGACTGGGGAACAACAATATAGGCGAGTCGTAGTGACGGGAACAATGTCATGCCAAATCCGCCCATGTAGATAACGCGCTGATCAAAATCCATGGTCTGGATTGGAGGCGGCGCTTGCCCCGAAAAATTTAACTCACAACCATAATCATCTTCGAGTATCCAGGCGTTCGTAGAAGATGCCCAATTGAGTAGTTCAAGCCGCCGAGGTAACGACATTATTTTCCCGAGTGGGTAGTGGCGCGAGGGCAGTACATATGCGAGTTTTGCCTTTCCCTGGAACCTGTATGCTCGCTCCACGACTACTCCCTCATCATCGATGGGCACCGTAAGCGTGTTAATATCTGCCGAGGCAAATGCATTTCGACGGCTGGTCATACCCGGTTCACCAAACCAGACAGAATCCTCACGATTTAATACCAGCGTCACGATTCGATGAATCGCCTGTTCTGAACTGGCAACAATAATCACCTGGTCGGGTTCGCAGTTCAGTCCGCGCGTTAAGCGCAAATTTTCTGCAATGGCTCGCTTTAACGGTGGATACCCGGCCGCATCGCCATAATTCATCGCCGTAGACTCAGGATTGATCAGGGTTTTTTTAAGTATTCTCATCCACTTCGAATAAGGGAACAAACTGAAATCAGGTAGTGCGGGGTTGAACGGCACAGATTTGGAAGAAGTGTAGGAACGCGGATACTCCAGGTACTGATTGCCGCGCTTTGACAATTGAGGCGGGATTCGAAAGGGAATGCTTTTCGACTTGTCTGGCGCTAGTACACTGACGTTGCGCTCCCGGGATGTTGCTCGTAGTACCGGGTGATCAATGACAAATGTGCCCTTCCCAACTGATGACGACAAATAACTTTCCGCGACCAGCTGTTCATAGCTTTCTCGAATGGTAGTACGAGAAACTCGTAGCTCATTCGCGAGTTCACGCGTAGAAGGAATGCGAGTACCGATTGCCAGTTTGCCGGAAAGTATCATTTCGCGAATCTGCCGGCTAAGTTGGTGAACTATTGTTTCCTGCTCACCCTTGCAAATATTGATTCTGCTCAATTGAACAGTGGTGCTCGGTAGCATCTGCTTGTCAATAACTCATAATTGGGCTACTCATTTTTATGCAAAATGGATCTTTATACCAGCCTAATTATTGAATAATCTCCGTGCAAGATGCGTAGATTTCAAGAGAGTGACCAGGGTTTGGGCATTTGGGAAGTGATGAAAAGCAAAGCATGAAAATCGTCACCTATAACATCCGTTTTGGATTGGGACTTGACCAGGATTTCAACCTGGAGCGAATCGCCACGGAAGTCGATGGTGCTGACATCATCGGCCTGCAAGAGGTCGAACGATTCTGGCGGCGCAGTGGTATGGTCGATCAACCACAGGTGCTCGGCGAATTGCTTAAAGGATTCTACTGGGCTTATTGCCCGGCATTTGACGTGGACGCGAGCACGGTAAATGGAGATGGTAGCGTTCTAAATCGCCGTCGCCAATTTGGCCCGATGATGCTTTCACGTTGGCCGATTCGTTCCGCCCGAACGCTGGTGCTTCCCCAACTACCCGCTATTGAACTAATTAGCATGACCACCGGTGCACTTGAATGTGTTATTGAAACACCGCAAGGTCCTTTGCGGGTATATTCGCTTCATCTTTCTGCACTCTCGCCACGCGAACGCTTGCTGCAGATTGATACGCTTCTTGAAATGAACAAGACGATTGAACACTGTGGCACGGTAATGATGGCCGCCGGCAATCACAGCAACCCGGCAGAAGCACAGCATATTGTTGATCTGGACTGGGGCAATGGCGAACCACCGCAACCAAAACCTGTCAACACCATATTCATGGGTGACTTTAATAGTACCGAGGAAAGCGCCGAGTACATTCGATTTGTGGGTGAAGCAGACCCAATTTTCGGACGCGTCGTGCACAGCGACAGCTTTGTTGATAGCTGGAGTGTTGCGCGTGAAACAACGGGTTCACCTGAGTCCTGGTGGCCTGATCCACCCGATCGATTACCCGGACATCCATTGAGGCTGGATTATTGTTTTATCAGTACTGAGCTCGCGTCAAAGGTGAATCGTTGTTGGGTCGATACCGAAGCTGTCGGTTCCGATCACAGGCCATATTGGGTGCAATTCGATGACTGAGTGGATTGATTTCAATCACGCCATGAATGGCCCCGGCATTCGTTTTCACAGCCAGGGTTTAACCGGGTTCAGTAGCCATAAGAGTCATGGCATTTGCGTTGGCACAAAATTACTGATGAGGTATGACATCAAGACCAGATTTGGCTGACGCTTTATTTGCTGTATTCCAAGCAGTCTTTTTAAACATAAGCATCCTGTTTTCGGGGTGTTAAAGATAAGAAAGAAATTCCAACTGGAGGTTACTCAAATGAAAAATGACGATAGTAATACCGTATCACTGCAGCAATTGGGTCTGAACGACCTTGAAAGTCAGGCCAGGCAAGGCAAACTCGACAGGCGTGAGTTTATCAAACGCGCAGCGGCTTTAGGTGTTGCCGCACCATTTGCAACCAGCTTACTGTCACAATCGGTACAGGCCGCAACCCCG
>Ga0255039_10000359_pt1 | contig 14914 bp, 10 predicted proteins | sample BC1_12_1_MG_FD_181713 | JGI IMG/M metagenome (GOLD analysis project Ga0255039, IMG submission 181713) | Seawater microbial communities from Strait of Georgia, British Columbia, Canada - BC1_12_1 | ecosystem: Environmental > Aquatic > Marine > Strait | place: Canada: British Columbia | collected... | reverse complement strand
TATTTTATGTATCGCTGAAAGCCTTGTTCACTTTAGCACCGTATTGTATAGGGGGGATATCTGCATGTCAACGTGATATTATAAATTTTTATTGTTTGGTGATAATGTTGATATAAATCTTAAAAAGGTCTACTTTCTGGGTTGTCACTTGAATATGGCGGTTTAGAAAGAAATTATTGGGAGACCGAAATGGATGCAGGGGGTACGCCTTGCACTATTTTAAATATTCGTTATCTTAATCGTTGGGCGTAATTGAATAAAGTGGCTATAACAACCTGCGGAGCATCTTTGAACTATGGGCTATTTAACAGAAGAAATCACCGCGCATATCTCAGGGGTAGGCGACATACGCTTTCGACCTAGTAATCGTGCCAAATATGTTAATATTACGATCAAACCAAATTGCGAAGTAAATGTTGCTGTCCCTAAACGCGTGCCATATATTGAAGCAGTTCGATTTGTGCAAGGCAAAGCAGTTTGGCTGACAAAACATCTCCACAAGATGAGAAAGATTGCTGCCAGTGAAGAAAATAAAATCCCGATTGCCGATGTCGAAGATTTACGATATGCCCGAAAATTACTACATGAACGCTTACGGTATTTAGCAGACAAACATGGATTTCAATACAATAAATTTTCGTTACGAAATCAAAAGACGTTGTGGGGAAGTTGCTCTGCTAATAATAACATCAGTCTAAATGCCAAGCTCATCAAACTGCCTATAGCACTGATTGATTATGTTATTATTCATGAATTAGTGCATACTGTCGTCAAAAGCCATGCGCCATTATTTTGGAGAACACTAGATAAATATGTGGATGATGCCAAGCGAGTCGACAAACAGTTAAACAAGTACATATTTGTTTAACATTAATTAGCATAATTATTTTTTATAACACTTATCTGCCTGGAAAATTGAGCTGCTTAAGATTGAGTTCTAAAACAAAATCTCCAGAATCTGTTGAACAATAAATAACATATGCAGGAACGCCTTTTAGGCGCGCAACCATATGGCCACCACCAAAAACGACACTTGGGATACTAATACCCGCACTCATTTCAAAGTTCTTTTTGGCATTTCCCGAAATCATATTGCACAATTCACCATAGGCGTCAATAAAATCTTCGTCTTCAACAGAATATCTTTCCATTGCAAACTTTTCGACAAGATCTATGCCCGTTTCGTCATTCATACGCATAACACAACTACCTTGCATATCACCTGTGAATGAAATTATACCTGAAATATTAAAAGTACGCAGTTGTTTTGTTTTTAAGGCAGGGGGAGAAACTTTAACATGTGTACCTAGCATCGTTTTAAAGACATTTTGCACCGCTGTCTCAAAACAAGTAAGTATTCTATCTTCAACAACTTCTTTTAATGCTGTAGTCATAATTGTGATCGCCTTTTCATGAGTATAATTTCTATATGTGTATCATCGTTTAAAATAAGCGGTGACTTTATCATTTTCCTTAGTCTTTATGATGTTACCCAAAATAATATGCGTAATCGCAACTATTATTGGAATCTATCAGATTTTTATGCCTTAAAATTTTACCACAAGCGATAATATCGCCGCTATTTTTGTTACTTTCTGCTTAATTGCGATAATACATTTCTCATACGCATTAATGTAAAGTCAAAACCATACAGAACCGAAAAAACCAATAGTCCACATTTGCATTATTTCAGTTGCGTTTAGCATGAAAACAATATTGGACGTAAATAAGGAACGTAGCAAGCAAAATGGATTTACTGAAAAACATGACAATTAGAAGAAAACTGATCACCATGGTGATGGTAACCAGTGGCGCTGCCGTACTTCTATCGAGTGGTTTTTCTCTATATTTTTCAATCTACAACCATAAAAAAGATCTGGTACGCGACTTATCGGTGCATGCGCAAGTCACAGGTGTTTCTAGTTCTGAAGGTTTGATGTTTGAAATGAGTGAAGAGGTTGAATTAATTTTATCTGGGCTCACCGCAAAACCTTCAATTACGAATGCCTGTATTTATGCTGCATCAGGCAAAGCATTTGCATATTATAAACGAGATAAAAATAATCGTTTTGTAACGCCGTCATTGCCTGATAAAAATCAACATACGTTCACTAAAACACATTTTGAAATATTTCATTATATTATTGTAAAGGGAGAGCGCATTGGCGCTGTTTACCTAGAAGATGATATGTCGCAATTGAACGCGGACATAAAAAAAGATATCACAATTGTATTGTTTGTTATAGTTTTGTCACTTTTTGCGGCATATATCATGACTGCAAAGTTTGTAAAGGTCTTTTCTGAACCAATTATAAAATTAACAACCACTGCTATTTTGGTTACTGAAACAAAAGATTTTAGCACTAGGGTGACGCATGAATGCGATGACGAGATTGGCCTGCTCATTAAATCGTTTAATGAAATGATTAACGAAATCGAATCACGAGACGTTCAATTAAACAGCCATAAAACCAACCTCGAAAAACTAGTACAAGACCGAACGAGTGAACTAGAAGAGACCCATGATAAACTCGTTGAATCTGCTAGGCAAGCAGGTAAAGCCGAAGTAGCCACAAGCGTGCTTCATAATGTCGGCAATGTGCTCAATAGTGTGAATGTTTCTGCAACGGTAATATTTAACAAAATGCGATTGAGTAAACTTTCTGGACTTATAAAAGCTAAAGATATGATCAATAAAAATATCGATAACATTGGCCCTTTTATTGCGAATGATTCCAAAGGTTCACAACTACCTAATTATATTACCAAAGTCGCAGAACTAATGGAAAGCGAGCAAGAGGACATCAAGGGCGAAATATCATCACTCATTAGTAATATTGAACATATCAATGAAATTATTTCTGTACAGCAAGCACACGGCAAACTCTCTGGTGTCATTATCGCATTAAACCTCTCCAAACTTGTCGAAGATGCATTTAAGATTCAAGAAGAAAGTATGATACGTAGCGGTATTGAAATAGTTAAGCATTATGCAGATTTGCCTGATGTCAATGTAGACAAACAAAAAGTACTGCAAATAGTCATCAACTTAATCACCAATGCAAAACATGCTGTAGAAGCAATTGGTAAAAGTAAAAAATCTGTCGAGGTAATCACATTGGTCAAAAACGACAGATTATTTATTCACGTCAAAGATAACGGCGTAGGCATCTCAGCCGAAAACCTCTCAAAAGTGTTTAACCACGGATTTACAACCAAAAAAGATGGCCATGGGTTTGGGTTACACAGCTGCGCGTTAGCGGCAAAAGATATGGGAGGCACATTGACACCATTTAGCGATGGAGAAGGTGAAGGGGCAACCTTTACGCTTGAACTACCATACAATCCAGCCAATACAGCAGCGTCGACCGTAACATAAATGACATTGATGACTAAAGGATCTTGTCGATTTTAAATATAAGGTGACTCGCTTCGCCTGGTGTGATATTGATATCGAACTGATGAAATGTTGAACTGTTTGGCGCAAGGCCGTCAGGGCTATGTAAAAAGATGTCGTCTTGCTTGAAGCCAAGTTCAACTTTATCTTTGTCTAACAAAACCAAAGTACCCATGCACGATGCAATGTGCTCACTAGAAATATTGGTAAATTTACATTGCAATCGCGTTAACCCCACATAATCACTCGCTTTAATAACAGAGATTTGCAACGGGCGAAAGATATTTCCTTGCGTTGGTGGGGGGGTCGCATCGATACTTTCAGATAACTTTTTATGGTTCAAAACCAGTTTGAGCTGGTTAAATTCTTCAAGTTTTATTTCTGTTTTATTTTTTGAAACGGTAAGCGCATTGATCTCATCTTGAGCTAGTGCCAATTTTTCGGAAACAAGTTTTTTGACTTTGATTGTTTCATCACGCTTAGCAATAGCTTCTTCTGTATCTTTTGTGAGCTGATTGATATTGGCATTATTCATTAAAAAGCAGGTCGTAAACCCAAACAAGCATGCCAATACCCCCAGTGCCGTAAATTGTAACCAAACAGGGAAGCTTTTGATTTTTGCTAAAATTTTATCTTTCATAATAATACTCGCTTATATGGTGTTTAAATATCATTTTATATATCGGCGTTCATAACCGCAATATTTAAAGCAAGCACTTTTTTCCGTAGCAATCTCACTTGTAGTTATAGGGCGTTGCGGCATGCGCAACCAGCTACATTACTGCCTATCCACTACATCTTTCCGTGATAACATTCATAATAAGCAATGCCTTAGCGAGAAACGGAATTTTATGAAATGTTCATTAAGTTTTTAACTTCCATATTGCCGATAAGATGATAATGCAGAATAATCCAAATTTATTAGAATTAGAGGCGCTAGAAAAGCGACAGCTTTTGGCAGTAGCGGTAGGTGTAGAACTCAACGGTGACGGCGATACGTACGCGATTAAGCTTAGCGGGCCTGGGGAAATATTGGTAACACCAAATGACTTAGATTTAATTACTGTCACAGGTACAACAAGTAAGAGCGAACTAAAAATAAGTGTTACTGGTCAAAACATTGACCACAATGGTCAAGTTTCCAGTAATGGCAAAGTCGATGTGGGCACCATTTCGGTTTCATCAATGGAAATTGGCAAGATCAGTATCGATGGCAGCCTTAGAAATATCACCGCCAATACCATAAAATCATTGAAAGTAGATTCGTTTAGTGGCAATATCGATACGCCAGGGACCATTAACTTAGAGACGGTTAAGTATCTCAAGGCATCATCTAGGGTGACATACACCAATTTTACTTTCAGAGATAAGGTTGGCACTATTAAACTTGGTAACCATAAACAAGAGGATGGCACGGTAACCAATACCAATTTTATATTTCACGGTGATGTCGCCGAGTTTATTATCGATAATCATCTCGGCAGCTCACAAATTACACAACTAGGCGGTATTGCCAGGGAATATGAAATAAATGGTAACGTGGCAGATTCGACGATACATATCTATGACGAGGCCAAAACGGTAAAAATCAATGGCGCTGTCAGTAGAAGTGATTTTGATTTTGACATGTCCTTAAAAAAACTCAGCGTGAAAAAAACATGGACCGACTCAACGCTTGATGTCAAAGGGGTGTTAACAAAATCATCATTTAAAAGTTTAATTTCCACTGACCCTATAGAGGTCGCAACACAATTTACAATCACATCTACTGGGCGTATCACGGTGAAAAATGACATCATACAGGCCAGAATTGGTATAGATTCAGATATAGAAAGACTAGAAGCAGGATATGTCAATGGACTTGCATTAAGGATAAATGGAAATTTAGATCGCCTTTCAACGGAAGACTCTCTTGAAAACAGCACCATCTCTGTTTTAAATAATATTAACAAGATTAAAATTGGTAAAAACCTGCATCAATCAGTGATCGTTTCAGGGATCAATATTGGCGAAGATTATTTATTAAATACTGCAGACGATCAATTAAGTTTTGAGAATGTTTTAATCAAAAAAATAAGTGTCGGTAAAAACTTGATCGATTCAAGTATTGCTGTTGGTATATTACCAAATAGCAATTTCTTTGGAGATGCTTTTGACACCCGTTTCATTGATGGTCATGGTAATGAAGTCAGAGCAAATCAGGAAATTCGTCGAATTAAAGTACATGGTTCGATATTATCAACGGGCGTTTCTGGGGAAAGCTATGCTTTAGTTGCAGAGGATGGCATTGACAAAATAACGAGTAAGGGTAAAATTTATATCGACGATCCTGATGGCGTACGGGTGCCTATGTGGTAAGTAAGCTATAGAGTACTGATAATAATAAGTAAAATTCAGGGTTAAAGATGATTGTCATTAATATATTGACGATATAAGTTGTGACGTTGGAACAAATCCCGTTTATCACCGTAAAACATAAAGCATACATAAAAAACCCAAAAATGGGTCTATTTAAGACAAGCATCTAAGCACGGAGCAAGCACTAAATCAATATGAATATAAGACATATCAAAGCAGGCAAAGTGGGCAGATATTTAAAAACTGCATCAATAAGTATAATCGTCACGGTAAGCCTGCTAGCTGCGCATGCCCAAGCTATAAACACCGAAGATACGATCTCTCAAGACGCAATCGTTGCAATTGCCACTGGCGATTTTGATCGGGCAACCGAGCTTGCAGCACAATTAGATGATGCATCTAAAAACCCACTGTCTATCACAGTAAAAGCACTTATTGAACAGTACATCACAATACGCAAAACGTTGCATACTAAATACGAAAAGGCATATAGTGAAATTTACGTCGATTTTGAAACAGCAATAGACAAAGTTAAGCTCTATGAGGAATTAAAAACCTCATATGTCAAATTTGATCTCGATGATAAAAGCGTAAATGAGGCACGCAAAGAAAACGATGAAAACATTGACGCACAATGGTTGGCCTCTCTAGGCAATTTAGTCTCATTAAAAAGTGTCGCAGAGCGCTTAGGCTTACCAAATGATATCGATACAGCCGTTTCAACATTGGTCACATCAAAAGCAACTGAAGATGCTGCAACATTTGAAGATGAACAAGATTGGATACCAGCACAAAGGCGCATCAGCTTGCTTTCCTCCTTAGCCCCTGAATCAGACATACTTGACGACCAAGCTGAAGATTTACTGCGATTAGCGATATTAGAATCATTTTACATAGATGATCCAAACGCACCGGAGAATAATTGGCGTACGATGCGCGCAGATGTCTCTATTGATGTGATTAAACAAGGCTTCAATAAAATCCAAAAAGATTATGTCACTAATCCAGACCAAAAAGAGATGTTATTATCTGCAATAGAACATATTGATTTCCTCTCTAGGGTTGACAAGCTAAGTGAAACATTTCCACGCCTTAAAGATGAAAAACCACGTGCTTTATTTCAAAAAGATCTTGCATCACTAACAGAAGAAGTAAGTGATCTTAACAGTGAAACAGTAACAACTGCTGTTATGTTAGCGTATCTCGTCAAAATAATACGCATTAATGAAACAACATTAGGCTTCCCTAAAGAGGTTATTCTTAGCGAGTATTCAGAAGGCGCTTGCGCTGTTTTAGACCAATACAGTCATTTTGTATGGCCAAGTAATGTTAAATCATTTCAAAAAGAACTGACCAAAGAATTTTTTGGGGTTGGTATACTTATTCAAATGAGCAAAAAGGGTGAGCTTACCGTTGGCTCACTTCTGGAAGGTTCACCAGCTGGCAAGGCAGGTATTGATGCTGCTGATATCATTGTAGCTGTCGACAGCGAATCGATCGTTGACGAACATGATAAATGTAAATTAACGATGTCAGCTGCAGTTGATCGCATTGTGGGTGAGCGTGGCACACCAGTGGTGCTCTCTGTAATGAGAGACCAAAACAGCGAACCGATCGACTTTACGGTCATTCGTGATAAAATTGCCCCATCGGGCGTTGAAGGCATCTGTCGTGACAAAAATGGGCACTGGCAATACTTCCTCGATAAAGAGTCAACTATGGCCTATATCGCACTTGATAGTTTTGTAGGCAATACTTCTCAAGAATTATATCGGTTATTACACCAATTAAATATTCAGGGCATGAAAGGTTTGGTCCTTGATTTACGCAATAATGGTGGTGGTTATTTGAACGCAGCAATTCAAATCGTCGACATGTTTATTAGCGAAGGAAACATCGTATCTCGTAAATCACCTCGATATCCTTTTTCAACCCCATCAGTCGCTGATGCCAGATATAATGTAATTGTTGATATGAAAATGCCTATTATCGTGATGGTTAATGGGAATTCGGCAAGTGCTTCCGAAATCGTCTCTGGCGCCCTCAAAGATCATAACAGGGCGCTGATTGTAGGTTCACAAACATTCGGTAAGGGTTCCGTGCAAACGGTCCAACAACTTGCGCCAACAAGCGCGCAAATGAAGATTACCGGTGAATACTACTACTTGCCAAGTGGTCGCTGCGTTCATCGTGACCCCAAAGACAAAGTGAGTAAAGATTATGGTGTTAAACCAAACGTCGATGTCCAAATAACAGTCGATCAAATGATTAAGTTGCGCGATACACAAAGGGAAGGCGCGATTTTGCGTGCCAAGCGTGAGAGACCTAAAACGCCTAAAATTTATTCTGCACAAGACATTTTAGATGTCGACCCACAACTTTTCATTGCAAAAATCTGTATGAATGCGAAGATCGAAGTGTACAAAAGGCATCTAATAACAGGCCCAAACTTTGTGAAACAGTAAACACAATGACGCGGGCTGGCATCATATGCAACCCTGTGATTACATAAGATTGACCGGATCTACGTCAATGTAGGCTTGCACTTTAAAATTTGGTAACAACTGTAGTCGAATCATATTGAGCAGGTGACCTAGCTGATCGGCTTTAGGTGCCAACAATATGACCTGCCACCTATGAAATGATTCTAACCTTGCGATGGTTGCTGGCATAGGGCCACGCACTTTGATATCAACGCCAAGCGTTTCGACGACCTTGTCACATTGCGATTTTAATTCTACACAATGCGCCTGCGCTTTTTGCAAATTTTTATCTCTAAGCACAATCCTTGCCATACGCATAAACGGCGGCATATTGCATTGTTTTCGTACATCGAGTTCAAACTTAGCGAAAGCGTCATAATCGTGCTCGCATGCAAGCGAGATAGCCAGTTCGTCTGGCAAATAGCTTTGCACAATCACACGACCACTATCATTCTTTCTCCCACACCGACCGGCAACTTGTGTGATTAATTGAAAAGTACGTTCTGAACTTCTAAAATCGGGTATTGTTAATGATGTGTCTGCGTTAATGATACCAACCAAGTCAACATTAGGGAAATCCAGACCTTTGGCAATCATCTGCGTACCCATTAAAATATCTATTTTTCCTGCCTCAAAATCACCAAGTAGCTCATGATAATCGGCAGGTTTAACTGCATCGCTGTCTATACGTAATAAGCGTGCCTTGGGAAATTTTTTGTTAAGTTCTTCTTCAACTTTTTGCGTGCCAGGACCAATCATTATCAATTTCTTTGCACATACGGGGCATTGTTGGGGCACTTTTGTTGCATGCATGCAATGATGACACATCACCCATGATCTTTCAGTGGCACTATCATTGTTTTTTTTGTGACAGGTCAAACTCACATCGCAATTTGGGCAGGTTAATCCAAAGTCACATGAGGGACAAAATACATAATTACTATGTCCTCTACGATTTAAAAGTAATATCGCTTGTTTCTTATTTTCAAGACACTTTTTGATTTGTTTCGACAACATACCGCTTACGAGATCAAAGTTTTTCTGTTCTTTATTTTCAATCCGCATATCAACTGTAGTTACTTTCGGTAACGGTAAGTTAGCGACACGTTTACTGATCGTTACAAGATGAAACAGCGGGCTGGTTATCGCATTCTGATATGTTTCTAAACTTGGGGTAGCCGAGCCCAATATAATGGGTATACCACCTAAATGTGCTCTTTTAATCGCGACGTCACGCCCATGGTAACGTGGTTTGCTATCTTGCTTGTAACTTGGTTCATGTTCTTCGTCGACGATGATAATCCCAAGATTAGATAGGGGGGCAAAAACAGCTGACCTGGCACCCACGACTACCGATACCTTACCAGCCTTGATCCACTGCCATTGCCGATGCCGTTCGGTTTGACTGAGTGCAGAATGCAAAACGGCTACGTGAGAAAATCGCGTTGTAAACCGCGCAACTGTTTGCGGGGTAAGGGCGATTTCTGGCACCAAAATTAAACCTTGCTTTCCTGTCGCAATGACTTGCTCCAAACAACGCATATACACTTCAGTTTTACCACTACCAGTAATGCCGTGCATAAGGATGGCGGCGAAAATATTTTTTTCGATGATCGATTTACATTTTTCAAAGGCGTGCTGCTGATCATTTGTTAACGAAAAGGGAGATGGTGTGATCGTTGCGCTCGTTTTTTTCTCAATAGCAGGCAACCGCTTTACTTGCTTGATCGCAATGAAACCTTTTTTGACCAACGTATTGATTGGCGCCTTCGAACATTCATATGTCAACGTGAGCGTGTCGATGTTGACAGCGGTATCTTTGTCGACGGTATTCCAATATTGAAGGATGCGTTTCCCTTTTGGGCTAATACGTTCCGATGGGGCAGTGTCAAAGGAAGCCTTTCCCTTTTCGGTTAACAAAGCAAGATGATCAGTCGTCATACCGACTTGTTTTTTGACCGCAGCTGGCACCATAGCAGCAAATACCGACCCTAGTGGGGCGCAATAATAATCAGACATCCAGTGCGCCATAGTAACCATCTCAGGCGAAAGAAAAGGGGTGCTATCTACGATTTCAGCGATATATTTTAATTGCTTAACATCACTTGTCGCAGGAAACCCTTCACAAAATGCCAAAACCGATCGATTTGATCTCCCAAATGGCACGCGTACACGTTGGCCGACTTCCAGTGGGGCGGTAAGATCTTGAGGCAATGCGTAGTCATATTTTGCATCTGGACCGTTATCGAAAACGACCCGAACAATATTCGCTTCAGTGGCTAATATTGTATTAACGCCCTTTTTTTTGACTGGGGATCCAGAAGAAGCAAGATTGCTCATAGGACCAAATAGACCGTATTCATCCCGCTTATTTGCCATAGTATAGATACTCGTCTAGCATACATGCTGTTTATGTCGCAATAGAGCGAGAAATTTCATAATAACTTCATATTCCCACACATCAAAACCGGTTTTGATCATCACTGATGCTCGATAATATTGTAACGGCATGTAAGTCGTTGTCCAGTAAATGGTAACTTCAATTCATCGATAATTAGATCGTTGACACGAAGTGTAAAATCTGCTATTAATATGCGTTACAGGGGTATGTTTTGACGCGCGCCAACCTTTAAGTAATGGCTTGGCTGAACATCAGGCGACTGGGCCTTTGAAAGGGAAATTCGTGCTTACATTTTTGAATAAAACTCGCATGACCAATGTTGTTTATACATGGTTATTAATTGGTTCACCACTACTTTTTATAGGGTGCTCCGATAACGAATCTCAATCAATTGAAGATTCAACACTAAAAGTTGATCAAGCTAGTCGCCTAATTAATGCAAGCAAAACGGTAGACAAGAGTAGTGCTAGATCTAACTTAGTATCCGAAGACGCATTATCTGAAATATCATCTAGTGAAAGTGAAGCATTTTTGGGGATGGTAGAAAAACTGGTGCTCGCCCAACATGATCTTGAAAAAATTCAAACAACAAAAATTAACAAAGCGATCAAGGCGTTGAATGGGGCCATCAAAGATGCCAAAAATAGCGGCATCAAAGTATTAAAAGGGGCGCCACTGGTAATGCTAGGTAATGTCGCATTATCTCAAGCGCGTTATTATCATGATGAACTACGGCTGCATAGGGCTGGTATTCAATGCCACTTGTCTATGATCAGTGTAAATGCCAACCGTGTTTCGTTTGAAAAAGAGTATGCCGCAACACTTCCAACGGCATTTCCGCATGAAGATGTCGTAAGTAAATTGATCGCTACAATAGAAGAAGGGGCAAGCTCGCTAGAAGGCCAACTGGGTAAAGCAAAACAACAGGTTGCCTATTTTGAAAAGCAAGTGAAACACTTTCAATCGCAACACGACGCCTATCTTACTGAAGTAAATGAAGCCAGTCTCAAATATTTAAAATTGATAGATGCGGCTAAAGAAGTTACCGGTGACGCCCATTACGAACTGCTTCGCAACGCATATAAAATTAAATCAGGGCATTTGGTCGCCAGCGCCTTGGACGACGAAATCGTAAATGATTCTGGAGAACATGGCCTTATTTATTACGAAAAAGAAGTAGAGACTTACAAAGTAAGGCTTAATATCGCTTCCATTAACCTAAAACTATATCAACACCAGGTCGCCAACCTTACTGAAGCAATTGAACAAACAGACCAAGACATTGCCGCCATAGATGCGTCGCCCGTAAAAGGGATGATTGGCAAGACGATTTCTAACGGTAAAGAACGCGTCGAAGAAATTGAAATGATATTAAACGAAGTGTTCTTGACCATTAACACAGAGCTTAATCGATATCTAGAAATCCAAGATAAAACGGTTAAACTCTACACTGATGCCATTAAATATTACAAGCAAGCAGGCAGTGCAAGTCGAGAGTTAAGTAAGCATACCAAAGATATGGTCGCCTCACTCGCTTGTGCTTTAGTAAATAAAGATATAGACGCACCAAAAGATGATCAATTACCAGAACATGGTTTATGGCAAGAAGAGGTCGTGTTTTTTGAATTATTAGTAGGGGGGCTAGATCATCTTTCTAGTACAACTGGTTATACTTCAAGTTCGATGGTTGCTTCTGAAAGTCAATTCAATGAATCATTGGCTACAGCACAAACAGAGGTTGATAAAGTGATGAACAAAAAATCGCTTGATGCCCTTTAAACTTATTAAGCTAAGTAGATAACTTATCATCGTTCTAAACGAATAAATATTTGAGCAATAAATAATGAATGCAAAAATACCCATGCTATTAGTGATGGGATGTACGGCCAGTGGTAAAAGTAAACTTGCATTTGATATTGCACAAAAACTTTCAGGCGAAATCATCAGCGTTGATTCAATGAAGGTATACCGTAAGATGGATATCGGCACGGCGAAACCGCCTTTGGCCAGCCGTCAAAAAGTAAAGCACCATCTCATTGATGTCGTAGACGCATGCGATAGTTACGGCATAGGGCCATTCATTGCTGCAGCTGACAAAGCAATCAAATCGTGCAACGCCCTTCAACGTCCTATAATAGCAGCAGGGGGGACAGGTATGTATTTGAGAGGGCTATTAGAAGGTTTATTTGAAAGCCCCCCGGCATCTGAAACCCTTCGCGACAAGTATCAGGCAATTTCTGATGCGTCAGGTTCTGAAACATTACATAATACACTTGCCCAAGTAGATCCAGAAGGTGCACAACGTATACATCGTAATGATTTTAAGCGTATTTCCCGGGCACTTGAAGTTTTTGAGCTGACAGGTAAGCCAATCGCTTCATTTCAAACACAGTTCAAAAGCGGTGAATATAAATATCCATGGACTGTTATTGAAATCAAACGGGATAAAGATGATGCCAGCATGCGCATAAACCAGCGCGTGAAGAAAATGATAGATGATGGCTTGGTTGCCGAAGTTGATATGTTAATTGAATCAGGCATGAGTCATCAAGCTGCACAGGCCGTTGGATATGCCGAAATTATTAAGTACCGCAACAAAGAATACACACTTGAAGAAGCGATTGAAAAAATAAAGATAAATTCACGTAGACTCGCAAAGCATCAACGCACTTGGTTTCGAAGTTTTACAGGTGTGCTGCAATACGATGTCGCGCCAGATGATACTGTAGAACGACTTTCTGAGCACATCTTAAAAGATTTGACCAATAAGGCGATCATTTGATATTTAATGAGTGTAATTGGTATTTTGAATGGTATTATATTTAAATGTGCTTTAAGTGTAAAATAAGGCTATTAAACGAATTGTTACGCCCTACTAAGGAATAATCCTGAATGAAACATAATATATATTATCGGACGCAGCAGATAGGCGGGGGATTACGCTAATAATGCAACCTATTAAGTTTAAACCTATCTTCAAGGAGCGTATTTGGGGTTCAAACAATCTGAATACTTTTTTTGGCAAGGACGTTGCCTCTTCAGACCTGATCGGCGAAAGCTGGGAGCTCGCTGACCTTTCTAATGGCGTGTCACAAGTAGACGGTGGCGACTTTGATGGATTATCATTACGCGACCTACTTGAAAGACATGGTCAAGCACTCGGTTTTACCCAAGCGCAATCTTCGTTTTCTTTTGGCTTATTAATCAAGTTTTTAGATGCGCAAGACGACCTATCGGTTCAAGTTCACCCAGACCTAACAGCCGTCAAAGTACTGCCGCAAGCACGCCTAAAAACAGAGTGCTGGTACGTCATTGATGCCAAAGAAAATGCCATTATTTATTGCGGACTAAAGCCTGGCACCTCAAAAGATGATTTACGCAATGCAATCACCGCCGGTACCGTTCAAGAGCTCCTTTTACAACATCATGCAAAAAAAGGGGATTTCTACTTTTTACCTGCGGGCTGTGTACATGCCATTGGCGCAGGTATTTTAATCGCTGAAATACAAACCCCCTCAGACACGACATATAGAATATTTGACTGGAATCGCACCGACGCCTCTGGCAACAGTCGCGAACTCCACATCGAACAATCATTGATTTGCGCCCACCTTGAAGATCGCACTAACGACTTTATCATCGCAGATAACAATGATACAAAACAATTTTTAGATATATGCCACACGTTTGGCACAACAAAAAGTTTAGTGAATTGCCCATATTTTTACGTGGCACATGTCACTACTACGCCTAGTCGATCTCAGGCGATTACAATAGAAAAGCCGGTCGTGATGATCGCTTTGACTGGAAACGGTGAATTTATTTGTGAAGGAAAAACAGTGTCATACCGTAAAGGCGACACGATTATGATTCCTAAAACAGATGACTTATCATTAAATCCAGATGAAACCGGCGAATTTTTAGTAACCTGTTTAGGTTTAGAAAGCGCTTAAAATGAAACAACGTTTGCAAAAAGTAATGGCTGAAGCTGGCATTGCCAGTCGCCGAAAATGTGAAGAGTTAATTCTCGATGGACACGTAATGGTTAATGGCTCTACACCATTATCATTACCTGTACTTGTAGATGTTAAAAAAGATAAAATCATCGTCAATGGTCGACGAATTAAATTTCAACAAAGGGTGTACTATTTACTTCACAAACCTAAAAAAGTGGTATGCACAAACTCAGATCCTGACGGACGCACGCGGGCTATTGATTTAATGAAAGGTGTGCCAGAACGCGTTTTCCCCGTTGGCCGTCTCGATGTTGAAACA
>Ga0255039_10000354_pt1 | contig 15050 bp, 15 predicted proteins | sample BC1_12_1_MG_FD_181713 | JGI IMG/M metagenome (GOLD analysis project Ga0255039, IMG submission 181713) | Seawater microbial communities from Strait of Georgia, British Columbia, Canada - BC1_12_1 | ecosystem: Environmental > Aquatic > Marine > Strait | place: Canada: British Columbia | collected... | reverse complement strand
AAGATCTCGAAGGTTACCAAAGATTTAGTGAAGACAATCGGAAGGATTAACAAGTCAACAATTACTCGGGCCACCGCAGCGTACTCTTCTAAGTGGAGAGAGTGGCATTGTTATGTCCCTGTAGACAGTGAAGAGAAGCCATCGTTTGGCATTGTCTACCACATGGACAAGGATGCTTGGAGTATCCGCACCGGATTTCCTGTGAGTTGTATTGCTACTGACCAGAATGGTGAGCTCGTATTCGGAACCAACACGGGGTACATTCCAGGCGGACCAACGTATGAGACGGGTCTGTTTGTGATTACTCACAAGCGTGCTTCTGGCTATATTGTGTCGGGTGACACGCAAAGTAACGCGCCTCCACCCACGGCTATTTATAAAAGCAAGTGGCATGACATGAAGAATGCGCCACTTAAGAAGTACGTGAAGTACGTCTATCTGCACGTGGTGACCCAAGGAGACAACACAATACCCATCACCTATTACATGGACTTTGACTATACCGGAATCACCTCTTCAGGCGAAAAGATGCAGCGTCCTGACCATCCTGACCAGGGCGTTTATGATACTGCAATATTCGACTCGTCGGTATGGGAAGAAGGAATGGTGTCTACGATTCGTTATCCGGTAGCCCAGAAGGCCTCTTCATACTTCTCCTTCAAAGTAGAAACAACAAACGACATCGTATTGGTTGGATACAGTATTGAGTTTAGCACTGACGGCACATCCACAATTAAGGGCAAACGATAATGGCTTACAAGTGGACAGAGGGAGAGGCAAGACCTGCAAACCTTGATGACGTAGACGGCTTCAACAAGTCGTACAACAACCTCAAAGGTGAAATCAACGGTGGCTTAGACCGTGAAAACCTGAGGGATGGAACCGTTGGAGATACGCAGCTTGCTCAAAATGCTTTTGTAAAATACGTCCTGAAGGACGCTATAACTATGCAGGATGCTTCTGTTTATACGCAAACATACTACGACAGTGCTGCTGCAACAACAACGCAAAACTACTTTGCGATGGCTTACGAGAAATATTCTGGTGGCTGGATAACCAACACTGCTCAACAGATTAGCGACACCTTTGAAGAGGGTATGCTTCACATTGACTTCAACTGCTGGTATTGGTTGTCGAGCCACTTTTCAGATCGTACCAAACAACTTTGGTGTCAGTTCCAAATCACTGTAGACGGAAACCCTGTGGTAACTTCTGGAGAGCATTTTCAAAATGTTGGAACTGTTCATTTGGTTGCGGATGTTCCGATTGCGACTGGCATTCATGTTGTCGCTGTTCGTTGGCGGTTCTCTCCATGGCTGCTTCAGCGAGCAACAAACATTCCTGTGTTTTACTATGACGGCGGGCAACTGCTGGCTTTGAATAGGTATCGCTAATGTCTAAAATCATAAACGATAATTTTATCGCAGGAGAAACGGTATCACTGGCTGATACCAATGCTAAGTTTTCAGACATTGAAACAGCGACGGCTACCATCAATGAGCAAAATGTACGCTCAGAAGGCGTGGACAGGAGGACTCTAAAGGCTCATGCATACAGCACTGGTCGTATGGAGCCTCTTGTTTATATGGACTACTTCTCAAACGGAGTGGGTACATCTGCTGGCGCTTATAATGGACAAGATGGTCAGGCTGCGTTTCCTCTCCTTAACGGCTCTCCAACCGAGATGGACTGGACTGCACTTGCTGGTGGCGGCGTCACGCTAACGGCGGGAGACATTATCAGGATTCACTTTGGTGTGTTTCTTACAAAGCATGATGACGTAGGATATGACCCGGCTGGAGCATCAACAACATCACCAGCTAATCTATCAGATGCTATTGGTGTCGTATTCTTTCCCATGTGGGACATCGGGGCGGGGTGGGCAACAGTTACAAACCAAGTAAACCTGAACAATACAGTCACAGCTCCCCATTCATTCACCATTGACGGGTCTACTAATAGAACGGACGGGGTTGCTTGGGTCTCTCTTGAGGGCTACACCGCTGGAAGCTTTGTTTTTCCGGCCAGAATGGTTCACGGAATGTTGTGTTACCAGCATACAGGCGCAGACATTACGATAGAAAAACTAAGAATCCACGGGCGCGGTCCTGTTGTATACCAAAATACTGGCGCTGTTCGTTCTATTCATGTGCCTGTTTGGGGCGCTGGCAGATACGACAACATTGGAGCGACGAAGGGGATGGCGATTCCAACAAATCCAGGCGACAGTTCTTTCGATATTTATGTGGCGGCTTTTCAAATGTCCGCAACTGTTCTAAGGGGGGATTCATAATGGCATTCGTTCGCACTCCTTTTGTGGCTGGTGTTGTTCCGGCAGCAACAGTTCAGACAAATATAGATGGCGTAAAGAACTATGTTGACGGCGGCGTTGTCGCTGGTGACTTGGCAACCGACAATTGGGTAGAGCGTAAGCACATTATGCGTGGTTACTACAACCCAATTACGAACAGCCATGAGTTTGTAAGTGGAACCCAGGCTGGATTCACGGCAAGTGAAGATGAATACTCATTCATTTGTGACGGGCCAACTGGTAGAAATGATATCTCCAGTCCTGAGTACAACAACTATCCAAACGCAGCAATCAACTTCTTCTTACCAAAAGCCGCTGACGTTTTCTTTGAGTTTACTGCATACCCAATAACACCAGACTTGCCCCCAAATGCTTTTGAGGCATCTCGTTTGTTTATCTTCTTAGATGAGACCAGGATTATTGACTCTAGATGCTGGACAACCCACGTGGCAAATACTGGCCCCAGGTTTCCGTATCAGCTTGGACAGTGTAGAAACCCTTGGTCTGGATTCTATGTAGCAAAGAACCTTGCTGCTGGGAATCACTCCCTTAGTCTCCGTGGGTTCAGCGTGGCGCGATATAGTTTTCTTACAAAGTGGTCCGTAAGTCTTGAAACTTACTTTCGATAGGATTTAAAAATGGCAGTAGCAGGAAAAACAGGAAGAGGAGCAGCAGCATTATCAGGAGCCTCTGCCGGAGCGGCGGCAGGATCAGTTTTAGGTGTTCCTGGGGCGGTTGCTGGCGCTGGTATTGGTGCTCTTGGCGGGGCCATCTTTGGCGGAAGTGAACTCGGGGCCATGAATGAGGAAGAGTTGGCGGAGTTAAAGCGACGGCAGGAGATGGGCGCGCTTGGGTTAACAGATGAGCAGTATGGGGCTTTGCGCGGCGGAATGTCTGGTCAGATTGGTCAACAGTTCGCTCAACAGCAGGCCCTACAAGCTGGTCTCACCGCCACCCAAGGAGTTGGGTCTGGTATTGCAGCCAAGACGGATAGCCTCAGGGTGGGTGAGAACATAAAAGCCCAACAAGATATGGAAAGACAGGTCAGAATGGCCAACCAAAAAGAGATAGCGAATGAAGAGGCGAGGATGGCTAAGTTGGGTGAAAGCCTTGACAAGGCTGCACAAGAGCGACAGGAGGATGTCTTCAAGTCAGTTCTCAGTATGGCTGACACGGCAGAGGGTCTTGGTATTGGTTCTGATAAAAACGCCCTGGCTTATGAGAAGCTCCAGGCTGATATAAAAATGGCAGAGACTTTAAAAGAACTGGGCATCGACCTTGAAGGGAACGATATGCAGACCATTATTCAGAACGCAATGAAAGCGGCGAGGGGATAAGCATGGGAACCCGTGGAAATTATTACAGCGAAGTTTACACCAAGGGGAGTCACGAACACTGGACTCAAGTCCTTAAAGACGTAAGAGAGGGTGCGGCAGAGCAGAACAAGTCTAATTCTGAAATCAGAAAAGAGCTGGCTGCCTATATCAAAGACCTTGATAGCCAGATTGGGTCAGCGCAAACATCACTAGAAAGCTTAGACACAACTCATTTCGACGCACATATGAAAGCCGCTACGGACTCTGAAAAGAAACGCCTTGGTAGAATCCGCGCATCAGGCAGGGTGTCCAATGAACTGTCCACCCTTCAAGAGAAGATCAGAGCAACAGCGGCCTCCGCGATAGCCAACGCAGAAGGAGACATTCTTGTAGTACAGGCAATCGAAGAATTTAATAAGGCTCAAGACCCAAATGCGGCGGCTCTTGCCTTGCAAACCATTGCACAAAAATCAGGAGTTCTCAGCAAGCTTGGTGCTGAAAACATTGAGTTTGGCGGTGGTGTGTTACCCACAACCGCAGAAGGGCTGGCTAGAAGGCAGGCCATAGCTATGGGTCTAAGAGATGGACTAAGAGTAGGAGCAACTCAGTTCGGAGCCAACATAAATGACGAATCCTTAAGTCTTGCAAGCAGTCACGCAGCCCGCCTTATGACGGGCGTTGTTCCAAGCGATAAAAATTACAAACGAAACCTTAATCAAGCCACTGCAAATATTGTTGCTAGCGCATCGCGGTCAGCCGGTGGTTTGACACCGGAGTCTATCGACCAGATGTTGGTTGAGTCTGGCCTTGCATCAGACATAATGACGCGAACCGCTGAAGTTCAGGCTCTTCAACAAGAGCGTCAAAGAGTAGCAGGTGAGCAGGCTAGGGTTTCTCCAGACATGACTGAGAGCGACATCCTGGCAGAGGCAGCTTCTCGACGAGGAGATGTTGGCCTTAGTTCAGAAATGGGGCCAGGAATCATCGGGTCTTTCCGTAGAGAGAAACAGGCGTTGAAGAATCTGGAGGCTACGAGAGCAGAGGCAGAAAAGAATCAAGCCTTAAGAGATACGGTTGCTGGACTTAGCGTAGAACAAAGAGTGTTCGCGCAAGCAATGTCTCGCGCAAGTTCTGCATTTGACCGTGACCCCTCTAAGTTTACAGGTGCATCTGCTGAAGTTCAGAAGTTAGCGGACGAGCTCACAAACGCACTGAGTCAAGACAAGAGTCTGCAGGGTGACCAGACGCGCCTTGTGGAGATGGCGCTTCAACTTGCTAGCCAACTAAACCCTAAAGCCTCTCCCGCAAAGATTCAGCGTACAAGAGACGAGATTCTCCAAGCGTTTGGTCACAAATTCTATGTCAGGGAAAAGGAGAGAGGGCTCAGTGCTTTAGCAGAAAAGCAGCCAGATGCTCCTGAAGTAGGCGATAAGGTTATTCAAGCTGCTGAAGACATGGGTGAGATAAACCCTGCACTCTCTGCTTATCTTCAGACATTTGAACGTGATGAGGCTCGTGAAATAATGGGCGGCATTACACCAGAAAAAAGCGTAGATGAGTTGATTGGTGCAAAACCAACAGACAAGCAAGCTCTTCATGGGCCACTGCTGCCTGGTGGCGGTATGTACCAGCCTCCAGAAGACCAGCCTAGAACATATACGGGCATCGAGGATAGACCTGCACTACAAGCATTTCTAAACGGTATGGACCCAGAAGAGGCAGCTATTATTCGACAGCAGTTATTGGGAGAACAACCAGCACCGCCAGCACCTGCTCCATCTCCAGTGGCGCAAGCCCCAGCACCTGCTCCAGTAGTCGCGCCACCAGCAGGACTGGGGCCACAGTCTGTTGCTCAAGAACAGTCCTTGGCTGCGGCATGGGCCGCGCTTCCTACTGAAGTTCAAGTAATGATTTCACAGAATCAAGGCGGGTATGAAAAGTGGGCGGCTACTCAATCTGCCTTAATACAGCAAACAGGTATTTAGGAGCCAACAATGGCGACACCATTAACGCCCCTTACCGATGAGATGCTGGACAAGCTTCCTGGCACTTACCGATCTCAGGTTGAGACCACCCGTTCTATGTATGGTGAAGAGGCGGGGATGGAAGAGTACCAGGACATGCTGGAGATCTTCAATGCCAGTGGTGGCTACTTAGCACCCGAAGACGCTGCTAAGGTCAAGGCTGAGATGACTCCTGGCACAAGGGTTAATCCAAGCACTGTTAGTGGGGCTCGGGCACAGGCTTTGGCAAAGCAGGCTTTGACAATCTATGACCAGGCTGCTGCTGTTGGTAAGCCAATAACAAAAGCAGAAGCAAGGGAAGAGGCCCTGGCCCTAATTGTAGAACAGGAGATGTCCGACTTCACAGTAGAAGGACGACCCATTTCTGGTGTCCACCTTCAAGATTATGAAGGAGCAGGGGCTCTTAAAACCATGCGCCTCGCAATGAGCCCCCAGAGCATTTCTGTTGGTGAGCGCGGCAGTGCGGAAAGAGCTGAAGTACCAGAGGACCAGATTCGAGCCGTTAAGAAAGCGTTTCTTAAAGACCCACAAACCCAAGCAATAGAAGAGGCTGCAAAGGAGGCCGCCGATTTATCGCAAGCAGAGAGGTACGAGTGGATTCAGAAGCGAAAACAGAATCTAATTCAGCAGAAGTTAGATGCGCTCCATACTGAGCAGTTTATTGATAGCATGAACGCTATTGTGCGCGACAAAGGGTGGGATCAAAAAGTAACAATGAAGCCCGACGAGCAGGGCCTGCTTGTCCCTGTTGACCCACAGACTAACAAATTGTTAGGTCATAATGCGTTAGAGGAAACATTTGGTGAGTCGTACATTGATGCTGTAAATGAAGCCCAAGAGATTGCAACGTACACGAGGCGAGAGTTTGTAGACAAACTGCTTCCAGAAGTCTATGACATGAATGTTTTTGTTGGAACGTTTGACGTTCCGGGGGGAAGTTGGAAACCGTGGAGTAAACAGCAAGCAGCCCGACCAGCTTGGTACACCATACAAGAGGCCCATAAGCGCGATTCGTCACGATCACCTAGCATTATCCCAACCACTCGCGCAGCACTCTATGAGTTTGGACGTAGCCAGTTAAGACGAGACGATATCATGACCGGCGATGTCACCGAGACATGGTTTGGCGCGATAAGTCGAGATTTGTTTGGGGCTCTAAGTCTTCGCCCGGTCGCGTTTGCCGCACTAAAGAAGCTCACATGGGATAGAGATCCAGAAACAGGGCTGCCGTACAACCCAGAAGATCCAATCTATAAGATGGACCAAGCCAAAGACAGGCTAATTGAAGAGGCTTTAGTTGTCGGGAGAGAAATACAAGAGGGGCGCATCTCTGAGGGAGAGGGCCAAGAAGCGATAAGTAAGATCCTTAAAGGAACAGCAGCCTTTAGTGGTGGGTCGTTTATTGGAGGCATGAATGTGCCTCGTCATCAAAACACAGGCTCTGACTGGAAGGATTTCTGGCTATCACATGCTCGTGGAGAATGGTTAGGCACCGACATTTCACGAATGGACAACGCTCATTTGATGCCTCATTGGTATCCAACAGCAGCAGGTTTGTTTATAGAAGTTCTTACGCCTATAAAGCAGACTGCACTTGGCGCCGGAATGCAGGCGTCTCGCGATGTTGTAAAGCTAACGTCAGCCAAAGCAGCGGCTATTGCTAATGGGATGAAGGCTGAGAATGTTGGCGACTTCTTTAGTAATGTTAATCGCTGGGCCGACACTGAGAAAAGCCTTGTAGAGACCGTTGTTTCTCGCCAAGCCCTCAGGGACTACGTAGCTACAGCAGAGGGAAGGAAGGCAGCAAGGTCCGAGTGGATGCCAATAACGACTGCTGAAGATCTCGCCAATAAGACGGGGCCTGACTTGGCTGCAAGGGTAGCCTCAACCGATGAGGGTCAAGACATATTTAAGAGCCGTTGGTTTAAGGGGTGGAGCCCAGATGACCTTGTTGGAAGAGCCGCTAAAAGAGTTGCGGACGCGAGAGACCAGTTCTATGCCGCAGTAAAAAGCAAAAACTGGTATGGGGAGCTTAGCAAGACGGAGAAGGGAAGAGAGCTTTTGTTCCTTGTTCAAGAGGTAAGGAAGGGAATGCCTCGCGCTAGTCTTGATGCCGTTGGTTCGGAGGTGTTGTCTCAATACGCCACAAAGCAAATGTACGGTATCTTGCAGGACGCCCTTCCAAACAACTGGGTCAGGGTTAGCAGTGGAATGATTGCGCGAAAGACTGCATTCATGGCAGTCAAAGACACCTTCCTGAAGCGAGTTAAGGACTACACAAAGAACACATATAGGCTTGGCCCTGATGGGCAGCCTTTCTATAAAATATCCCAACCAATGAAAGCCGTAGTCGCCGCCCGTGTTGGAGCAGGAGGCTCGGGTATCTCTGGCTACACAAACAAGCTTCTTAATAAAGTCACAAAGGGCGGGTGGCTTACTCAGGATGAGTTTCGTTATGTCGGTGAGCTTATTGCAAACGGTGTGACAGAGAGCCTTCTCGGTAAGATGAACAAAATGACCGTTAAGGGTCAGCAAATCAGCAAGGCAGCGTACACAGGAAGGGCACTAAACGAAATCATGGGAGGCCCAGGTGGCGCAACAGCAGCCGCAATCAACAGGGAACTCAAGGTTGTAACTGGATTAGATGACTTTCTACGTGGAACTCGTGTAGCACTGACAGGAAAGAGCGACTACATCAGGGCAATTGCTCCATCTAGTAAGGGCTTGAAGCTTGTCGGCATCGAGGCTGCGGCCTTTGGAGACCGGATTGACCCACTTCTTTTAGACCACTGGGCTCAAACGACAAACCTCCTTAACGAGGTCATCCCCAACATAAACAAGCTTCTTCAGGCTGCCAAAGACAAGCCTGAAGCTGCAAACAAGCTACTTGAATCGGTGTACGAGGGAGACGAACTCAAGGCATACACTGAAATCTTCAATCTATTTTGGGCACCAAAGGGCAAGACAATAGGAGATATTCTAAGCAACTCCTACAATGGTGAGAAACAAGTAGATAAGATTCTGAAAGAAGGAATAGCTACTGGTGTGATCCCAAAAGGAGCGCCAACTCTTGACAGCATCTCCAGTGCGATCAGTTTAGTTGAGAGCAAGCTTGCGATAAAAGACTTCAAGAGACTCAGCAAATCAGCCATTAAGCAGAGGCGGGCAGGGGGTCTCTTTGGTCTCAAAGGAAAGAATGACATCGGTAGTCTGTGGGCCTCTTATGTCATTGCTAAAAAGGCAGACAACGTGTTCGGTCAAGCAATGCTGGAGCTCGAACAACTCAGACCAGACCTGTTCTTACAACTTCCAAACCTGGGAGAAGCCGCCGCAGCACGCGCAACAACCTTTGAAAGAATCCTAACCAACAACGCGGTCAATGCTAAACTGGCCAAACGATTGGGGTTCATGGTTAGGGGCACGCTTAAGGGCTACAGCCCAACAGACCAAAGGCAAATCGCAAAGCAGATTATGACCTATGTGTACAACACAGGGTTCATGGCCTCGTCGAGAAGCTTCTCCAAGATGTTTGAGTCCCTTGACGCGACAATGTTGGGCATGATGGGGGCGAGAGCAGAGACGCCCACCCTGTTCCAGAGGAGCTTCCAAGCAATCAAGGAAGAGATTTATTCTTTTCATGGTGGACTTAAGAACATGCGCGGTGGCGTTGACCTCCCGGTAGACCCTGCCAAGGCAGCGCAAGCACAAGAGCAGTTAGACCTAATTGGTACGGCTTGGATTAAAGCATCGACTGACCTTGACATCTCAAAGGTTCGCGGCCTTATGGGTCAACTTGGTATTCGAACAAACGCTCCTAAAGCACTGGAAAGCGGTGGTGCTATTCAGGCGGGGCTGGACTTTGGAACTATCCCTGGGCACAAGCTTGCTATCTACGATGCTGAGTTCGCTGGGCTTGTACAGAAGTATGAGAACGTAGACATCTTCGCAAAAGTGCAAGACATGCTCTCCAACCTAAGGCCACAAGACCGTGGATACTTCACTTGGATGGCCGACTTTTTCGACATGACCAGAAAGACTACAATCAGCGGGCTGCTGGGTGGTTGGGCTATGCCTGGTCTAAGGTTTATGGGAACCAATTCGCTGACAGCTTCCGCCATTGTGGGCATTACGACGCCACAATACTTCCTTACTTCTTTGGCGACTGTTCCAAGTTCTATTTCTGGTAGCTTTATGCGAGCCGCAAGGAAGACAGGAATCCTGAGAACGAACGATGCGTATGATTATGCAACGCTTGAACTAAAAGGTGGCGCAGACGACATTCTTTTCAGGGGTGGCAACGGTATTGTTTGGACCAGGAAAACCCTGGAGGCTGCAATGCAGAGACAGAACATTCGGTTCTCTCGAAACACGTTTAACTTCCAGTTCGATGCCTTGGCCGACGCTCAAAGAATGGCTAGAATCGGTCCCAATGGAAAACCAATATCGGACATGACGTTCATCCCTGGGGTGTCGGTTCCCGGTGCGGGAAGGGCTAAGAAGCTTTGGAGTTTCTGGAGACCGGACAGAAAGAACTTCTTCTCTATTGTCGCAGAAGAGATGGACAACATCCATCGAGAGGCCGTGTTCGCTAAGGCCATTAAAAACGGAGAGAGTGAATTGAATGCGGGGCTACTGGCTCGTTCTTCAATGCTTGACTATGGCGCTTTGCCACCGTTTGCCAAAGACCGCATCGCTCGTAACTTCTCATTCTTTGCATTTAGATACAGGATGACTGCTGATTTCTTTGGCGCCTTGGCTCGGGGCGGTGAGGCTACCAGGAACATTGGTAGAACAGGCGCTATTATCCAGTCTCAATATGAGGACATGCAGGACTGGGTAATGACCCCAGACTGGGCAAAGCTTAGGTACTGGCGGGAGTACGGCGAAGATTTCAAACAGTTCTCAGCTCTCAATGTGGGAATCCAGGTGCCATGGACAGAGCCCGTACAGCTTCTGGGTTGGATTGGTAATGCGTTTCTTAATGACGAGATGACCAAGGGCGAAAAAGCCATGGATGCGTTTATGGCAACAGTAGACCAGGCTGATCCAAGGCTTGGCCCTATCATAGAGCTATATCAATCAGGCCACAACATGAGGCCGGGAACGGAGTTTGCCCCGGATGGAATGGTGCCGTCTAACTTCCTTACAATGGCTGAGATGGTTCCGGGTGGATTTGATCTTGTTCACAAGTGGTTCGATTTAAAAGCAATGGACCCTTCAAGAGAACGGCCAGACCTTCCTCAAGTTAGGGGTAGACAGTGGAAGTTTGGATCAAAAGGCTCAAGAAGAAAGTGGCTCATGTTTCAGGAGGCACTGCTTATTGCTGGTCTCAAGAGGTCTGTTGATGACCTTCCAAGGGCGCTTGCTAAGTTTGGAATCCGCAACGATGACATTGAGTTTAGGAGAGATGCGGACGGAAACCCTGTGATGTATATGCTTGGCGGAACCTCGGCAGCAGTGATTACATCACCGGAACATATTCGAGAACTGAGAAGAAAATATCTGTACTACATCTATCGAGATCTGGCCAAGTCTCCATCTCGGTAGACTTATCGACACATAACCACTATAAATAGACATCACTGGAGAACTCATGAGCACTACTATCACCGCACCCCTTTACGGGACACAGACTGGGGCGGCGACTTCTGTCACCACCGCAGGCATCGAAATCCAAATGGCCGTTCCTATTCAAGGATTGATTAAGCGGGTTCGTGCATACAAAATTGCCGGAGCTATGGCGACATTTGACCTTGTGACTTTACGAGCAGCGACAGGGGCCACATTGGCCACCACTCCTCTTAGTGTCATTGCTGAGTATGCAGCGGGGTCAGTCTCGATTGACTCTGAAGAGAGCATCTTCTACTCAGTTCCTGAGGTTGCCTCTACTCCAGGCCGTGGGATTATCTACTTCTTTGTTGACCCTAACACGGGCATCAACAACAATATCTCTGTTAGCCTCGACATCCAGACGGTGCGATAATGGCTCGCTCGATACCAACACCAACGTCAGGACGTTCTATTCCTGCTCCTGCTGCCGGTGGTGGTGGCGGTGGCGGTGGCAACCCGTGGAAGGATTTCATCGAGCTTCCTCTCGATTTGACAACGGGCTGGACTCGCAGAAATGGATCTGGCGCTGGGAACTTTACCATCACAACGTCAACAGATGGCAGCGGCAATCTTGTCACAATCGGCGCACATGGAGCGGACGCAAACACGAACGTTGCAATGCAAAACACTGGCGCTACAAGAAATGGAATGTGGCTTATTCGCGACCAACCCCTAAAGCCTTTCGAGCTTGCCGGTCTTGAATTGCCCACAGGCCAGACAGATTATTGGGTAGATCCAGAAAAGTTTCTCATCAAGCTTCAACTGGAGTTTGACACCATACCCGTAACAGGCCCAAGCGGTGTTCCTGCTGGCGGAAGTAACTGGGGAAACGTCATCCAGGTAGACATCGGTCTTTGCTACTACACATCAGACCAGGGCGGATCGCCTGCTATGCCTGCGAACGGTATGCACAATGCAGCGTCAATGTATAAAGGAGGCCTCGATCCCACATCAGCCGGAAACACCTTCAAAGCAGGGTACAATAATTTCGGCGGACGGGGCCATTCTTGGATCAAGTTCAAATGTCAGAATTCATTCCAGACAACTGGAGCAGACGCCATAGTCTTTACTGCTGGCTGCCCTATTCCGAAGCCGAAAAATGAAAGCCAGACAATGTTTGGCGGAGGCTATTCAACGATTGATCCGTTTGGCCCTATCACCCAATATGGCAGCAGCAATAACTCAATCACTACATGGCGTTTGAACGGTTACCGCTGTCATCCATACATATCCATTGGCGGGTACACGAACGGTCTAACGCGCGGAACAGTCAAGATTCGCTCCATCAAAATGCTTGTTCAGCCAATCACAGGCCGTGAAACATTCGAGGCAGAATAAATGACTCTTTTATTGTTGGAAGCAAACAGCACTTCTGGTGCTACGTCGATCAAAGCCGACGCTGACGCTGGCACGCTTTACGGTGTAAGCCTGGGCACAACAACGAAGTCGTCTACCTATTCAAACCTTGTGCTGCTGGAGTTGACACAGACCAGGGCTTTTGCGATTTGCGAAGCTTTACCTTCTGATGTAGAGGCGCCTATGATGGACATGGATATGATTTCTTTTTCATCAGCGTTGCCAGACGAACAAGCTTGGTTTCTAAGGGGAAAACTGTAGAATGGAGAAGCGCGTATCAGACCTAGAAGTTCGCGCTGCCGTTCTTGAGAACAAAGGAAAGGTCAGCGAGAATCGTATCTCAGACTTGGAGGTAGAGGTGAAGCATCATTCGCGAATCCTCTTCAAGATGCAAGGCGCGACCCTCGTGCTGGTTATTGTCATGCCCATCCTCATTGAGTTCTTAGGCTGATGGAGTCTGAGTTCATTGCACAGCTGATCGACCTTGGAATCACTGGACTGTTCATCGGTTACCTGATTTTCCAGAACAAGAAGTACGGAGCTCAACTCAACTCGATGACAAAGAAGTATGAAGAGTTGTTTGAACGTGTGCTGAAGGCTGTCGAATGATACCGCTACTGCTAAAGAAGGTCCAAGCCCAGGGCTACAAGATATTCACCAAGGGTAAGTACAATCTGAACATCATTGGTGTGCGCCATCGAGGCAGGCCAAACGAGTTCGATGATATCATTGCCTTGGTCTACCGTGATGAGACAGGTGGATGGGTGACGCGGGAGTTTACCTGTACCATGGACCCCGGTACATACTGGACAGAGAATCCTGGGCGGGTTGAAGGAACAGCGGTCCTGTGTCCTGGCCAATACAAGTCTTACTCCATTGATAAACATCGCGGACAGTACGACGCTCTATGCCAGCGTCTTGGCCCCGTAGACGTATGGCGAACCCCAGAAGGGGAGAAGATAGACTGGGATAACTTCGATGAAGGCAAGGCTGGTTGGTACGGAATCAACATCCACTCCAGCGGTTCGCACCTATCTACCGAGGTAAACAAGTGGAGTGCAGGTTGTACCGTCCTTGCAGACCCTCTCGAATGGCATACATTCATGGACCTTGTGAAGAAAAGTGCTGGCCTTTGGGGCAATGCCTTTACCTACACAGTAATGGAGGAAGAGAATGTCTAAGTTAGTAGAGTTGAAAAAGAAATATGGCGTGTCCGCTGCCCTTGTTGGTGGTAGCCTTGTCATTGGTTCAGTATTCGGTCAATGCGTGCTATCCCCGCCACAAGTAGAAGTGGTGGAGGAACCTGCTGCCGCAGTCGTAACGCCAGCCACGGAGCCTACACCTGCTCCTGAAGTTGTGGTCGAATAGTGAGCTACATCATTGGTCTTGGTGGTGGTTTGCTACTGGCTGCTATTGTTTGGCTTCTAGACAAAAGCGATAGCTCCTCCCTTGACAAGCAAGCTGTCGCCAAGGCCACTGATGATCATAAAGAAAAGAAGAAAGAGGTTCGTGCTGCGCTCGCTGCTGAGAATGCAGAGGAGAGAATCGCAGCCATGATAAACGAGAAGCTCAAATGAATTCGGTCTGGGTGGGGAACCGTGTGTGGCTTCTTCTTTGCTTGTGCTTGAGCCTACAGCCTGCCCAGGCCACCCCTCCTGAGAGGGGCGAGGCTGTGCCTAATGAGTGTACCCAGGCATATCCATTCGTTGCTGGCCAAGCTCCGCCAGAAGACCTTGTAGACCCCGGCAGTTGGATTGTAGGATGCAACGGTGTGGTCATCCCCACTTCACTGGCTGGCTACTACGTTTCGCTGGACTCATGGAAGAGTGTGGCGGTGGCTGAGAACGAGCATCTCAAATCCCAGGTGCCTACGGTCTGGTCAACGTGGTCCTCTCGCTTGGAGTGGGCAGCCGTTGGTTTGATTGTTGGCTTTTCGGCAGGCGCTTTAGCGTTCCAAGCTGCGCCTTGACTGCACACCCAGGGCATAGCCACATGCCTTTGAGGATTACAGCGGTGGGAATACCACAACCATACACCGAGCAGAACTGAGGGTAGCCGGGAAGGTTCACACCAGCTTCCCTTGCTTGGCACCTACTGGCACCTTCCTCTTTGCTGCACACTCTTTGCATACTGCTATGAAGTAATCGTTCTTGTCGCGGACCATGGTGACGCCTTGTCGCAGGCATCCCGATTGTTCGCAGCGTTGGTATTGTAGTCTTCTCATATCAGATTTCTCCATGCGAATCGTACCACTGCTGGTACTTGTCCATTGCCAAGGGCTCTAAGTCTGTCCATCCGACAGGCCAGTTCATCATCCTTTCCACAAAGCTCGGAGAGAGGTGCCCCCCACGTTGCCTTGCCATTGACTGCAACGACATCCTGACCTTGCCTACCCTGCCCGCTGCCCCGCCCTGATTCGTTCCGTAAGATTGC
>Ga0255039_10000353_pt1 | contig 15052 bp, 12 predicted proteins | sample BC1_12_1_MG_FD_181713 | JGI IMG/M metagenome (GOLD analysis project Ga0255039, IMG submission 181713) | Seawater microbial communities from Strait of Georgia, British Columbia, Canada - BC1_12_1 | ecosystem: Environmental > Aquatic > Marine > Strait | place: Canada: British Columbia | collected... | reverse complement strand
TGCTGACTCAGCTCATCCAAGCGGTATCGAAGCAGATCCAGACGCACACCGGTCGACAGTTCGTCTCGACAGCGACGACGGGCGAGCGGATCACCAGCGACGGATCGAACCTCATCCAGACTCACCACTACCCGATCATCTCGATCGCGGCGCTCACCCTCAACGGTACCGCCCTGGTCGAGGACACCGACTTCGAGATCACCGAACGCGACAAGATGCTCGGGCAGATAGCGCGGATCTCCAGCGATTCCCCGATCGGATGGCTGCGAGGTACCCGTGTCGTGCAGATCACGTACACCCACGGGTATGCGGCGATCCCCGACGACGTAATGTGGGCAGCGACGACGATGGTCGTGAACCGGTTCCACGAGACGCTTCGCAGCGGGAAGGGTTGGCGCGGGCTGAGTGGCAGCGCAGTCGATCCGAACGCGAGCGTCACCTACGACAAGGAGCTGTGGAAGAACGAGATCGTCCCGCTTCTCGCTCCGTACCGGTCGATGGTGTGCTGATGGCATTGGTAATCGCAGCGAAGCTGAAGTTCGATCCCGGCGTGAAGCGCAAGCTCGCGAAGCTAAACCCAACGGCGACCCCGCGCGTGTTCGAGAAGGCCGCGATGGAAGTCGCGCTTCGCATTCAGACGCTCGCGCAGAAGAAGTACATCCTCAGTGGTAACGGGCCCGTACACGCGAAGTACCTGACGCACCGTACCGGTAACCTGCGCGACAGTATTCGCGTCGATCGCAGCGGGCTCCCGCGGAAGATCGAGGTGGGTACCGAGGTTCTCTACGGCGCTTATCACGAGACGGGCAAAGGTGTCAAGAAGGCGCGACCGTTCATGGCACCTGCACTGAAGGAAGTCCAGCCGAAGATCCCGGCGATCTTCGTCAAGCATTGGAAACGAGAGGCGGGCCTGTAATGCCTTCGCGCGCACAGTCGATTCGGGTACTCATCGAGGCGATCGTTACCGCACAGGTACCGGCGATGAACTTCTCCTACGACGGGCAACCCTTCGACAATATCGACAACAGCCTTTTCCCTCACTGCCAGATGATCACGGTAGAGGACGATCCCGAGCTGCTCGACTTCAAGCAAGAGAAACGCCGAGTGGTGACAACCATGTTCATCGGGTACAAGCCTTCGTCCACCGCAGACGAGGGCGCGAACCGCGAGACGATTCAGGTAGACCTCGAACTCATTCGCGACGCGATCTTCGCCGACCCCGACCTGACGAGCAGCGTGGACGGCAGCTCGACGAGCGGCTCGACGATCTCGTTCGGTAGAGACGGAGCCACGATGTTCGGTTCGCTGGAAATTACCAGCGACGAGGTGTTCTAATGCCGACCGCCTACGAAGACCTCTACACCGCAACGAAGGCGATCGTGGCGGCTGCGAGCGCAGCGTCGACGACGACGCTCACCCAAGCGGGCTCGAACTACGGTACCGACTTCTCGATCCCGTCGGGTACCGGGCTCTACCAGGTGAAGGTGCAGCCCGAGCAAGATTATCCGCGAGGGACTGTCAACTATCCCCGCGCCACTGTTACGATTCTCATTCACCACTACCGGTCGTCGCTCGTCAACGAAGAGGCGTTCCTGCACTCGACGATGTTTCAGGTTGCAGAGCGAGTACTGGTAGGTTCGGTGTGGACCGCAGAGAGCGGTATCTTCGGGCTCGATCCGAACGAAGAGCCCGCGATCGAAGATGGAGAACGGGTTGGGAACGTGATCAGCTTTCAGGTGACCGCTGTCGTCCTGATGAACGCTACATAGGAGAACCGAAATGGCAGACGAACTATTCGACGGAGCAGCGGTAGCGGTTGGCGTGCAGAGCGCGTTCGGCACACCCAACGCATCGGTACCGGCATTGACGACACCTCTCACACTCGCGGACGGGTGCGTGCTGGGTGACGCAGAGAGCGGCGACGCGGCGAGCGGTATCGCTCTCCCGAGCATCGTCGGGATTCACCGCGCAGTGGCAGTCGTCGCGGGCAGCTTCACGGAATCCGCTGACGCCTTCCAGAAGGCAGAAGTGAACGGGCTCTCGATCTCGTGGGTTATGCAGGGCAACGGACAGACGACGACGAACCCGGTCGCTACCGGTGAAGCGGAGATCTCTACGACGATCCCCGGACTCGACGCGATCCTCCAGAGCGCAGGATTGGAAGAGGCGAACGGTACCGATCCCGTCGTCGAGTACACGCCCAGAGCGTCCACGATATACACAACCTGGAAGCTGTTCCACGGCGACCTGGCCTTCGTGTTCTCGGACTGCATCGTTGAGTCACTCACTCTCGCCTTCACGCCCGCGCAGTCGGTAATCGTGACGGCGAACATCGCGGTGGGTACCTTCGACACCTCGACCACAGTGGACGGCTTCACTTTCCCGACGATCGACTACGAAGAGATGGCATCTCTCACCGGTCCCGTCGTCGAGGGCGTCGCGTTCACGGCGTTCAATCAGGTACGCGGGTTCGAGAACCTCACCATCACGATCGCGAACGCAGTCGAGAAGTTCGGCGACTCGAACGTGGATGTCTCCGGTGAGCGTCAGTCGCAGACGAGCAGGATCATCTCGGTAAGCGGGACGCTGTACTCCGCTACCGCAGACAGCGACGCAGAGTTCGCGAACCTGATCAACGCAAGCGCGCCCACGCACGACCTCTCGTTCCAAGTCGGTACCGCAGCGGGTAACGCCGAGGTCTGTAACGCGTTCAAGATCGAAGTGAACAACCTGCAAGCGAAGGACATCAAGTACAACAGGATCGGTACCGCGATGGCCGTCGAGCTGAACGATTCCAAGGCCACAGCGACGAGCGCAGGAGCAGAGTTCAAGCTGACGCTCAACTAGAGGACGCGATGGCCGACAAGCTGAAGACCAAAGTCGTTCTCGACGGTGACGCGAAGGGTGCGACCAAGGCAATAAAGAAGACAGAGAAAGGTCTGAAGGGACTGGGCGGTGCGACGAAGCGCCTAAGCCTCGGCATGGTCGCGGGCTTCGCTGCCGCGGCCATCGCTATTCGCGGGCTGATCAAAGGTATCGGTGCGTCGATCAAGGCGATGAACGTCCAAGAGGACGCGATCAACGCTCTCGACGGGGCGCTCGCTCGACTCGGGCCGTCAGCGCAAGGTGTATCGAAGGCGCTGCAAGAGCAAGCCGCCGCGCTCCAGCAGATGACTCGGTACGGTGACGAAGAGATCATCCAAGCTCAAGCGCTTATTGCGTCGTTCGTCAGCGAAGAAGCGCAGATCAAGAAGGCGACGAAGGCCGCACTCGACCTAGCCGAAGCGAAGGGCATGTCGCTGAAGGGTGCCGCCGACCTGATCTCCAAGACTCTCGGCTCGTCGACGAACGCGATGTCGCGGTACGGCATCGAGGTCGAAGGTGCAGTCGGATCGACGGAGCGCCTCGCGTCTCTCACGGGAAACATCGAGAAGGTATTCGGCGGGCGCGCACAGAAGGCCGCAGAGACCTTCAGCGGTAAGGTGCAGCAGCTCAAGAACGCGTTCGGCGATATGCAGGAAGAGATCGGTCGAGGCGTCACCAAGAACGAAGAGATGATCGAGTCGATCGACAAGATGCGGGGGAACGTCGAAGACCTAACCCCCGCGATGGCCGAACTCAGCGAGCAGATGGTAACGCTGGGTGTCGACTCAGTGAACGCTCTCGTGAACATGGGTAAAGCGATCGGTGACGCCGTTCTCCTGTTCGAGGGAAACGACATGGCGTCGGCGATGGACGATACCGCCATCGCTACCGGTGTCCTCGAAACCCGCGCGATGGAACTGGGGATCACTGTCGAGGAACTCCAGCTCCAATTGAAGAAGACGGTTCACGAGAACCATGTCCTCGAGGCGTCGACGAAAGAGGTAGCGGTCGCCCTCGAAAGCGAAGCCCAAGCCGCAGAGCGCGCCGCGGCGGCGCAGAAGAAGCTCGACGACGAAGCCGAGGCGACCACCAGCGCCATGAAGAAGCTGGGTGACGCCCTCGGGATCGTTACCTCGGCGCACCTCGAACTGGAGATCGCGAAGATCAGCGAAGCGTTGGAAGAGGTACGCGTTACGTCGGGCGAGTTTTCGCAGGAGTACCAGTACGCCGCAGAGATCGCAGAGAAGAAAACGGACGAGCTGAAGGAACGCATCGTCGGTTTGCGCGACGGGATGGGCGACGTCGGTGAGGCTGTCGAGGTAACGGCAGAGAAGGTAGAGCAGTTCGCGACAGCGACGCAGGAGGCGGGCGTCCAGGTGGTGCAGATGTCCACTAACCTGTCGAAGGGAATCACCTTTCTGCACAACACGGCCATCGCTTACGACGCCCTGACGAAGAAGATCGGTGAGGCCGCAGCGCAGCAAGCGGTACTCGCGTCGGGGATGGCTACTCTCTCGCAAGGTGGTACCCGAATTCGACTCGCGGGCGGCGGTTCGCGACTCGTGAACACAACCGGTAGAGGCTCCAGCTCGATGTCTCTCAGTGAGTTCGGTACCGGTGGACGAACGCAAGTGGACGCTGACGGAAAACTGAGGCCCGCATAATGGCATACCGCGCACCGCTCTTCTCGTATCAGCACGCTTTCCGTGACGCGTACTACGATTACGGTGGAGATGTCAGCGCCTCGCACTCGATCAACACCGATCACCCGCTCCACGGGCTGTTCGACAACCGGCTCGCCTCCTTGTGTCAGTTCGCGGCGAGTCAAACTGATCCGTACTTTCAGGTCGACCTGGGCGGTGGCCCCGAGACCGGATTCAACCGGTTGATCATCCCGAAGGATCACGACATCTCAGAGCTGAAGGTGGAGCAAGCCGACGACGAAGCCTTCACCACGAACGTCGAGACGCTTCACGCGTCGGACAGCTCAATAACAATCGGTACCATCTACGACTCGGGCGAGTTCGATACCGCAGCGTCGACGCGCAGGCACATTCGGGTGACGATGGTCGGGACGTTCATCTACTACCTACCGGAGCTGTACCTGACGAAGCTCGTGTCTCTCACTGTCGGCCCTGATCACACCAAGACGGTCGACATGCAGAAGTCGAACGCGACGCTGATCGAACAGCCGACCGGCCTAACGATGGCCGTCCAGCACGGATCCAACCAGCGCGTGATCGAGTACGAGTTCACCTATCCGCTGGAGAGCGCAGACATTACCGCAGTCGAGGCGCTCGCGGCCTACGTCGGTACCCACCGTCCCTTCTACCTGAGTCCCGCGTCGTTCTCTGCGACGCCCGACGCTGACGATCCGCCGCTGTTCGTTCGCTTTACCGAGATGCCGCGCTTGCAGTACGGGCCCGCCGCGAACCTTGGAGTCGAAGCGAAGACCGCAACCATGACCATGCTAGAGAGCCTCGACTAATGTCGCGAGAGATGAACGAAGAGCAGGCGATACTGTGGTCCTCGACTAACATCTCCGTCGTAACGATGGCGAAGATCTCTACCTTCTCGAACCGCGAAACCAAAGAACCGGCATACGAGTTCTACTACGCGACGCTCTCGATGGCCTACGACTACGGTGACACCCAGGAGTACAACTACTTCCTGCCTCACCTCATCGGCGGCAGCGACTTCTTTACCGGTATCAGCCACGTTCCCAAGCCGAACGACACCACTTCGACATCGCAGGGGTACAACCTCTACCTCCAGAACGGCCCTCGACTGAACTGCCCGTCGGAGTACCTGGGCAGCAGCGGCATCGAGGGCGCGGACATCGAGGTGTCGCAGCTGCTTCTCCCCGACAACCTGATCGGTGATCTGCACGGCAGTCGCCTCAATCTTTGGAACTACATCGGCGACGAGCATACGGTTCTGTTCCGTGGCCGGGTTAAGCGCATGACGGACATCACCGCAGAGAAGTTCACGCTGGAGTGCGTCACCTCTCTACCGGACATCGCGAACGTCTGGGCCTACGCCAACGACGAGACAAGCACCGATCCCATCGACCTCGGCCTGAGACTCCCGTTCGTGTACGGCAACGCGAAGAAGATCCCCGCGATCAACTACGATGTAGGTTGGGTGACGACGCTCGCGGAAAGCATCACCTCGTCAGAGACAGGATCGGGTTACGAGATCAGCGACGGTACCGGACTCCCGTCGGGCTCGTTCTCTGCGCGCATCGACGGCGAGGTACTTACCTGCTCGACCGGTGCCTCGACGAGCATGACGATCTCTTCGCGTGGATCAGGTGCAACCGCTCACGAGGCGGGCGCTGTGATCAGCGAGATCCTCTCGACGACAACCTACATTCTGAACGGCGCTCCGTCCGTAGCAGTGGACGCTCTGTACGTGGTGAACCCGATCAGCAACCAGCTCGTGCGCCTCGACTCGTCGCACTCGTACACCGAAGAACTCGACGGATGGGTTTCGGGCGTCGGTAAAAACTGCACCTACATTCAGTTCTCTTCAGCGCAGCTCACCGACCTGATGGACTTCTTCAATACACAGGGCGCACCTCCTGGCGGCGTCACCCAGCAACCGGTGTTCGAGGCTGCGGCTGCTGGCGTCGAGACGGTGCGTGCGCCGCTCATCACCCGAAGCTACGTCGCCGTCGCGCTCGAACCCACACCGATGAGTGGGCCGAACATCTCGGACGTTGTGGTACAGGCGGCGTCGCCCCCGATGGTGCTGCTGAACAACACGGCTGGCGGTAGCGAAGGTGGCATCCTCTACATCCCGTCGGGTTCTGCCCCGAGTCAAGGTAGAGAGATCGAGCGCTTCCGAGTCATCATCAATATGGATGCCGTACCGAACTCGAACACTACCTACCTCCAGTGCTCGTTCGACTTCCTTGGGACAAACGGAAGCGTCAGCAAGACGATAACTTCTGGTGGCGCAATCGAGTACGGTACTGCCATCGCGTCGGGCTGGTACACCCCGTCGGGCTCGAACAATATGGAAGACCTCGAACGCGCGTCGGTACCTACTGCCTCGACGCACGAGAACTTCGTCTGCATCTTCATGGCAGGTGCCGTGTCGTCAGGTGGCGGGTGCAACATCTATCCCGACTCCTGCTACGTCGAGTGCGAGCTGGTACCGGTACCGCTCGAACGAACAGCCGACGTAGAGGTATCCTCGTCGGGCGCGAGTACCGGTTACGGGCTGCGCTTCTTCTCTGATCTCCAGGGTATCGAAGTCCCGCGCGTCATTACCGACTACGAGATCGCAGAGGACTTTGAGTCGGGAACGTGGAGCGCGTACGGCTGCACCGCAGCGCACTCAGCCGTGCAGAAGTACACCGGTACCAATTCTCTCGCACTCACCTGGGACGCAGACGCTCACGCAGGCGCAGAGGTGTGGGACACCGATGTAATCACCGGTTGGGCTGGCGTGAATTGCGTCGCCGCCCTCGACGCAGGCGAAGGACACCGAGCATCGTCAACGTATGCGCTGGAAGGTTCTGCGGTCAGCGCCGACACGAACTCGGTACTTCACTGGGATACATTCGGCTCGGTTACTCTCGAAGGATTCGAGTCGGGAACATGGGTCGCATCCAACGGAGCAGCTGCGATCTCTGCCACTAACCCCCGCACTGGAACGAACAGTCTCGCTGTGACGTTCGACCCAGAGGTAGAGCAGGATTCAATCGCGTTCAGCACTAACAGCGCGTCGGGTTGGACTGACGGTGGCCCAACAGATGTGACCTACGAAACCGGGTTGGGCCACACTGAGGGGTCGGGGTGTATCAAGGCGGCGGTTACCGGCGGCACGGCTGTTCACTCCGCTCGCACGCCGACGTTCAGTAACGTGGACATAAGCGACTATGGAACAGACGGGCAGCGCGGGTTCGCTGTCGACATCTACGTTCACTGGGGATCTGACACCACTCCCTCTGGAGTCGAGGTCAACTTCCTCGACACCGGTACCGGGTATTGCAACACCACGTTCCCGGCTGACAATTTTACCGACGACGCGTGGCATACCATCATCTGTTCCCACGACGAGATGGGTTACTTCAGGTCGTCCTTCGATCCAACAAAGGTTAATCAGATCACGTTCGTATTCGCCCGAGTGTCGGTCGCAGGTACATATATCCTGATCGACAACCCGCGCTGGATCAGGACGGACACTACCGTTCAGAACAACGCAGTCGGCGGCGTCGACATGACCGCGATTGACGACGCCTACTCTCTTCAGCACTACACAGGCGGCGATGTTAGGCTAGATCCAGCAGCCGTCGGCGGATTCCTGGGCGAGCCAATCCTCGACTGCGACATGTGGTTGTCCAGCGCCTCGTGGTCGAGCACGACTGTCGGTACCGACTATTGGCTAATGCCGATGGATCCGATTGACCTGCGCGAGCAGTGGCAGCTCATCGAGAGCACGCCGCCCCCTACGGAAGTAGGTGCGTCCTTCGACATAACCAACATCAATTCGATGAGGCTCAAGATTCACAACCAGCAAGGCGTCTACACGCGAGGGTGCGCGCTCGTCCATTACTTCGACGACCTGGGTGGGTATTCGCCGCTCACCGGTCCCGACCTCAACCTGTATCGAGGACTCGACTACGACGAGGGGAAGAACCTCGTCATCTTCGACTTCAAGATCAAGAAGGGAGGCTCGACAGGACCGGTTAGTTTCAGGTTCGGTCAAGACGCCGACAACTACTACCACACCGAGTCGCAGTACACGACGGACGACTTCACCGAAGACACCTGGGTGACGATGATCCTCACGACGACATCGCTTCCCCAGGTGGGCGGTACCGGTAACGACTTCGCCGACGAGAACCATATTGATTACTTCGCCGTCGAGTTCAACCAAGCGACGCCCTCGGCTACCGCCCAGGTGTACCTCGACAACGTGAAAACGATCACTCAGAACATGATCGCGCAGAACAACGCGGTGGGTGACAAGGACTTCTACTCGTACCAAGACGCCTACAAGACGGCCTACTACAGCACCGCCGACGTAAACTCTGGCAGCCACTATGTGGTGTGGTTCTCTGACGCTGCGTGGACAGGTACCGATCAAGACCACGACACTGCATACGTTAGGCAGAACGTCAATCCGCCCGACCTGAAGGACACGTGGAAGACGAACGTGTGGTCAAGCGCGCCGCGCTTCCCGTACCTCGGCGGCATAACCGAGTTCGACTCAGAGAACATCAAGACGCTGCGGATACTGTGCGAGATCTCGACGGGGCTCTACCCTCGCGACCCGTCAGCGGTCCACTACTTCGACACCCTCCAGAAGAACACGCCCGACATTCAGTACTTCGCCGACGAGTACAGCGCGATGACTCACCCGGCAGACATCATGCAGCACTGGATTACAGCGATCGGTGACGAGGTACTCGCGTACGGTACAGCCCACGACCTGATCTCAGCGTTGGGGCCTGACGCGGAGTGGGGATTCGATTGTCGCTCTCTCGGGTTCTCGTGGCAGGAGGTACTGCACCGGATGGCGTTCGAGGCGAGGTGCAGCGTGTCGCCCATCGACCTGCCCTCTGGTCGTCGATGGAACTTCCTTTCAGCGTCTAACAATTACGGTTACGGCGAAACTGAGTTCACCCTAACCCAGCAGCACAGCATCACCGATCACGGGCACGACCTTGAGGATCTCGCCAGCTCGTTCTCATTCCGGTACGCGTTCGACGCGTCGCTACCCGGTGGGGGCGACGAGTCCGGTTACCGGTTGTCGCTCGCTGCGACTCCCACGACGAGCGACGTTCCGATCACGACAGCGAAGCTCGATGCCGCATCGAAGAGGTTCGGCCTCGTCGAGGCCGATGTGGTCGCGTTCCGCTGTATTCAGGACGCCGCTACCGCACAGGACGCCGCAGGGTACTACGTTCAGGAACGCATTATGACCTACCGGCATTACGTCTACACCATCGAGAACGTGGCGTGGATGGACGCGATGCAGATGGCGGTGGGTGACATCGTGAACATCACCCCGCCCTGGGAGAACAGCATCAGCCGGTGTCGCATAACCTCGATGACAAAGGGCTTCAGCGATAACATGTGGACGCTCACTGCCATTAGTGTTCGGTACTCTGGAGAGAAGACATGAGAAACTACCTACCTATCCTGCTCGCTCTCTTGCTCTTCGCGACGAACGCTACCGGTCAGTCGAGCTGGCCCGCGTCGAAGGTTCTGTTCGACGATGCCGAAACCCTTCAGTTCAAGTTCGACGAAGGCGACCTGGGCGGCGGCGGGACACCGACGGGCAGCGAAGGTCAGGTTCAGTTCTACGAGGCGGGCGCGTTCGGCGGCGCAGCGAACCTCATCTACGACGCGACGATGACCAACGCCGAGTGGGACGGGTCGTCCTATCACCTCGCGGTGGGTGACGCCGACGAAGGGCTGCTGAAGATCGGTACCTCGTTCATCGGGCAAGCGAACGACACGCTCTCGACGACAGTGTTCGACGACGTTCTCCTGATCTACAACCCGACCGACACCATATCGGACATCGCCTACATGTTCGTCGGGTCGTCGAACGTCCCGCGCTTCGTTATTGCGGAAGAGGGTGCCAGCCTCGCGACGTACAACCCGCGCTCTATGGTGATCGGTCCCGCAGCGACGCTCGCCAACGTCGACGAGAATATCCTCTGCTCGACGAACTTCTCGGTGATCGACTGCGACACAGGCGGTACCGGTGCCGACCTGGGCGTGATGGACGACATCGAGCTGGGTGGTTCGATCTTCGCGCCCGACGGGACAGCGGGCGCTCCCACGTTCGCGTTCACCTCTGACGCTACTACGGGATTTTACCTTCAGGGCGCGAACCTCCCGGCGGTGTCTATTGCTGGTGTCGGGCGGTACTTCTTCACAGCGAGCTACTTCCAGACGAAGCCGATCCGTACCGAGAGCGGTGCCGAAGCCACTCCCTCTTACACCTTCCTCGCCAACTCCGACGCGGGCCTCTACCACAGCGACGGTGGCTCGACGATTGGGATGACGTATGACAGCTCTCGCAAGCAATACTGGGGCATAAGCGCCAGTGGCTTCACCGTACCGATCCACGCTACCGATGGCACTATCGACCTCCCTGGTATTACATGGTGGGACGACACCAACACCGGTTTCTACTGGCTCTCCGCTGATGTCTTCCGTGCCGTGACTGGCGGTAACGCGAAGCAGGAGTGGAACGCCAGCTCGGTCAAGATGTTCGACAACCTCTTCCTCATCGACGGGACCGTCGGAGCGCCCGCGCTCGCGTTCTCTGCTGATCCCGATACCGGTATCTACGCTGACGGCGTGGGCGACATAACCCTCGTAGTGGGCGGCGCGGAGATCCTCGCGATTCAGGACGGGGGCTTCTACCCGACGCGGGCGATGAAGATGCTTTCCTTCCCGGGCGACCTGACGACCACTGCGTATACGTGGTCGGGTGATGTGAACACGGGCATCTATCAGGTGTCGGATGGCGTCGTGGGTATAGGCTCAAACGGAACCAAGGTCGCGCAATTCGATTCCACAGGGATGCCTCTCGACTACGTGGGCAACCCTACAGGTCCGATCTCGTGGACGTTCGGCAACGGCGAGAACTTCGTCGCCACCTCTAACCAGCAAGACGCAGGTACCGCTTTTATCTTCCGAGCGAACCGATCAGGAGGTACCAGCAATAGCGTCGATGGCTTCGTGTACCAACTAGACAACGAAGGCGACGGGGCGGGCACTCTCGACGGGTTTCTCGTTCAGGTACTCAATTCGTCAACCAACCAGGGCATCAACACTGCGTTCGAGATCGCTCACGGAGAGGACGTTGGAGCCTTGCACGCTGGCCTAATGATTCGAGGTACCTCGACGGGTGCAGTCAATACGGCGGTACTGGTGAACGATCCTGAGATCGTGGACGCCATAAACATCGGCGACAATATCTTCGCGACGACATCGACCGACATCGCCGCTGCATCCTTCGACCGAGTGTTCAACCCCACCACCCTTCTACTGGAAGATGGCGTCGCTGACGGCGTACCCGGTATCGCGTTCGAGTCCGATACGACGACCGGCTGGTACCGGCCCGCGGCGGATCAGTGGGCGTTCCGCGTGGGCGGTACATCGAATGTAATGACGATGAAGCTGGGGATGTTCACGCATAACAGCGGTACCCGAATCGCCAACGGATCACTGTCGCAGCCCTCGTTAGCGTTCAACGCGAACACGAACACCGGCCTCTACCAAGCGGTCTCAGGCGATGACTCGATTGGGTTCGTAACGGACGGATCGGAGGCTGGGTACTTCGATGTCCTCAACGACTTCTACGTAACCAACGACATAGCTGCTGGGGGAAGGGTTGCGGTGGGCGTCATCGGATCAGCTGCCGATACCGCCATCCACGGACAATGGCCCGGTGCAGGTATCGAATTTCCCAACGCTAACTCCGTCGCCATCTCTGCCGACTCGGCGCGCATCATCGACTTCACCAAGAGCTACGTCTTCGCGCAGCAACCGATCTACGTATACGGCTTGGTTAGCCTTGAGGCGACACCCGGCTTCACGTTCTACCCCGATACCAATACCGGTATCTTCCAGTCGACAGACGATACCGATGTCGTGTCGTTCTCGACGGGCGGGACACTCGCAGGCGAGTTCGACGCCAACAACGATCTCACCGTCGTCGCCGACGTAGACGTTGGCGAGGACATTCGGATAGCGGGCGCGATCCTCCCGACGATGCTCACCCTCGACGCCACGACCACACCGGATGTCAGCGCGGGCTCGGTCTTCAAGACCGGTACCGCCAGCCTCTACATAACCAACTTCGATGGTGCAGAGCCGGTAGGTAAACTGCTTTACATCCACATCGCCCACTCCGATACGGTGTTCGCTTGCGGCTCGAACTTCTACTGCGGCGCGGCGAGAACGGAGAGCATCTATACGTCCGTCGGTGACACAATCGTATGGCAGAGAGGACCGGGATACTGGCGACTCATCAGCTCTACCGGTACCGCGTTCGAGCTAGATGCCACTGTCAATTGGCTTGGTGACCAGATCGCAGTCGGGAACGACCTTGTTGCGGTGTCTATACCTGGGTCGGGCAACGGCAAGATCACCGAGATGGTCTGCGTCGCAGACGGCGCGGACGCCGATCTAGTGGTGAGCGTCGACGACTGCAACGGTGCGCTGACAGCGTGCGGCGCTACCGGTCTGTCGGTCAACGTCCTCAACGACAACGTGAGCTACACCGACTACAACGCAGGCTCCGACGATACATCTCAGGCGGGTAACTGGTGGAGGTTCACCATCGACACCGTAACCATCCAGCCTGACATGCTTACGTGCTCGATCAAGTACACTGTCTACTAGGGGGTAACATGAAACGGTTTCTTCTCGTGCTTCTGGTGCCACTCCTCGTCGGCACCGCAGAGCGTCACCCGTCGCCGTACGAGTCGAACCTCACCGACGGCCACGTGATCCAAGAACTGTGGACGTACTACAACGCGGGCGTCGACCACACCGCCGCCAACGAGTGCATCGGCGCGCCCGACTCGAACTACGCGACAGCGCGCGGGTGTGGTGCGTCGTGGCAGACAGAGTTCTGGCCTCCGTTTGCTGCTCACGTATCCGAGACGCGCGTCGTCGTTACGCTCGCGCCCGGTACCGGTGAGCTGTGTACGTTCGCCTTCGTGAACTGGACTGGTAGCTACGACACGTTCTCGGGATCGGAAGACATGGCGATGGGCGAGTCACCCGCGCTCGACTCGGTTACCTACTTCGCACAGGACTTTGAAGTGGCGCAGGACGAGCGCGTGGGTATTCGGGTGCGCGACTGCGTGGACCTCTACGACACGGGCTCACCGGTACAGACATCGGGAAGCCCTGACGACCTCTGCGACGCAGACGACACCACCTACCAGTGTGGGTCCGGTGGGTCAGGTGCAGACGTCACGCGTCGCTTTCACATAACCGTTTATGGATACTGGTACTGACGGGGAGATAGGTAAGGGTAAGGCCCACTGGGAGGGCCACACATGGAAGCACTAACCTTGCACGACTGCACGACTGAACTGACACCGGAGTTCATAGAACGCGATGCCACGGAAAGGGTAAACGGGATGACCGATCACCAACCGCCGAAGTTGGACACGTTGGCCGACGTAATCGCTTGGGTTCGCCATCACGACGCAACCATCGCCGCTTGGTGGGACGAGCAGCGCAGGTTCAACAAGGGTACCGACACCAAGACCTTTCAGTGCCAGTCGTTCATGCAGAACGAGATCAGAGAGATCAGGAAGGACATTCAGGCCATGCGACGCCTCATCTACATCGCGATGGGTGGTGCGCTCGTGCTGTGCAGCGTCGCGTCGGTTGTGCTGGCGTGGTTCTTCCAGAACGGTAACGCGTCGGGACTCCATTGAGAGTCGGTGCGAAGCAAGAACTGTTCGCGTCGCTGCTCCCCGACTTGATCGACTTCGCGCTCGCTCGCGGATACGCGGTTAGGCTGCGCGAACTCTGGCGGTCGAAGGAGCAAGCAGCGATCTACGCTGCCGCCGGTACCGGTATCGCGAACTCGCTTCACCGGAAGGGCCTCGCCATCGACCTGGTGCTGCTGAAGAACGGTCGCCCGCTCTGGGCGAGCGAGCAGTACCAAGAACTCGGCGAATTCTGGGAGTCCCTCGACGACCTGTGCAGCTGGGGCGGGCGCTTCGGCGACGGCGGTCACTTCTCGATCATGCACCAGGGTGTCCGGTGAGGTGTTCGATCGCGCTCGCGCTGCTGTCTGCCGGCTGCGCCCACGCTCACCTCGAGGTGTTCGATCCCGAGACGGGCGACAAGACCTGCGAGGTCGAGTCGTGGGTGCTGGGTACCGGTGAGACAGAGCAGGTCACGAACGCGTGCGGCGACTACGCCTACGGCACGAGCGATACCGGGATCAGCGACAACGCCAAGGAGTCCCTGGGCGAGATCGCCGAAGGTGCCGTGAAAGGGCTGGTACCGGTACCGTGAAGTTCGTTCGCCCGGTCGACTACTACCTGCGCTCGGTCTCCCAGCTCACGCCCGACTTTAAGGACGACGGGCTGTCCATGTTCCCCGATTGGATCTACCGGTACATCCTGCGCCACAATATTACTCCCGCGGGACGCGTCCACGATTGGCATTACTGCTCGCGC
>Ga0255039_10000352_pt1 | contig 15065 bp, 18 predicted proteins | sample BC1_12_1_MG_FD_181713 | JGI IMG/M metagenome (GOLD analysis project Ga0255039, IMG submission 181713) | Seawater microbial communities from Strait of Georgia, British Columbia, Canada - BC1_12_1 | ecosystem: Environmental > Aquatic > Marine > Strait | place: Canada: British Columbia | collected... | reverse complement strand
TCTCTCACATCACACAAGAAACAAATCTTGACCCCATTAGAAAATATAGTAACAACAGAAATAACATTAACTGTGTCACCGTTACCAATAATCTGATCTTCGTCATCGGGTTCTACTGCCAATCCTAAAGCTGGGACTACGCATTTACGGGTGCCTCTACGGATCTCATCTACATTAGCTATGATACCTTGATCATAGTTGTAGAAGTAACCCTCAAAGCTGTAGTCGGTTGTAGCTGAACCTGTTACCGACCCAGTAGTAGGATCGTAGGTTCCTGCTGTAGTCTTCTTGCGTAGAGTAAGCGGCTCACCAAACTCCTCTACCATCTTGAGTAGGTTATAACCTCTTGAGAATGCCATTACCTACCCCTTAACTATAATCGTAGTCATCACCACTGTAACTTGGTGGGTTCTTGAATCTATCCCTACGGAAGGATGGTGGAACACGATCTGTATCTTGCCTTACAGCATCTACTCTGGCTATACTAATACCACCAGCAACTACACCTACACTAGCTCCAGCCTTCTTACCGTTAAGCTCAAGGTCTAATGCCAGTTGAGTGTACTGATTAGCTAGATCACTGTAGTTAGCACTCAGAGCGCCTGACAGGTTCTGTGTGACCCTACGAGAGTATTGTGCAGCGATTGTTCTGGCAGTCCAAGCACCAGCTTGATAGATGTTGTCGCTAGTCTGGGATAGAGCAAAAGTAATTTCTTCATTCTGAACTTGTTGGTCGGTGGTGTCAGTGTCTCCTACGAGGAGCCGTACAGAGTTCAAACGCCCAGAGGCTGTACCTGTACCTAAATCAGTTGCATCATACGACCAAGCCATTCTTAAGTCTCCATGTGACCATAATTTCTACGCCAGCTACGAATAAGCCCACGCTGTTTATCAACTATCTTAGACTTCTTACACTTCTTCTTATTGAACTCAGCTTCAGAGTTAGTCTTAGTTTTAACTTTTTCGTTGATACCGTTTACTAAGTTGTGTAGTCCATCGACAGCAAGAGCCTCTAGTCCGTCACCTACCTTGGTTTCAGCTTCAAGAGTGGCGCTATGTCTTAGTCTGCCTTCTCTATAGAGTATCTTTACTAATTCTTTATCTAGACCTATCTCTTTCCACTTAAGCTCATCACCAGCATTAAAGGTGCGGCCTTGTGCTTTCATAGTCAGGGTAACAAAGAGAGGCCTGTCGTACTGCATAGGTTCGTTAAGGGACATCGGGTAATCCTTTGATTGGGGGTAAGTGAGGGCCACTACAGCCCCCACCAAAGTAAATACTTACTGTACGATGTTGTTTACAAACGCACCCAAGTCAGCGCCTACGATCTTCATGTCGTATGACATTTTAACTTGGATCATCTCAGCAATCTGCTGACGCTTAAGAGCATCATCTGAGAATGACTCAACAGTAATACCTAAGTTGTTTACACCTTCAAGGTTATTCCAAGCAAAGGTCAAACCAGCGGCTGGTGACATAAGACCAGCATTTGATGGTGTGTAACACAACATAGCATGTTTACCACCGATAAACGCATTGCTTTCTGCAACACCTTCAACAGATGAGTTCTTGACAGCTTCCATGACGTAGAAGTTCTCTACCTCAAAGATCTCAGCCAGTTTAGCATCAGTTACCAAAGCTGTGTTGGTTACAGTTGCGCCACCGTTCAAGCGAGCCAAGATGTCTGCGTTGTTTACCAGAGCATCACGTACTTCTTTACCAACAACCATTGTGTTTGGCTTGAAGCCGCCTGACTTAAGCTGCATTACACGGCGTAGGTCAGTTACGTTTTGGATTGGTTTAGCAGCAGCATCGTCCCAATACAAGAAGTCAGTTCCTGATGTTGAAGACGCACCGTCATAGTTGGTTCCCCAGATGTTGTCTGAGAAGAAGTTTGTAGCAAACTGCTCTTCACGATGGATCATAAGACGCATCGCCAGAGTTTCAGCACCAGCAGAACGGATCTCTAATGCAGCATCTTCGTTAGCCAAAGTCTGTTCATCAAAGTCCATACCAAGACCATAAACGTCAGCGAAGTAGCTGCTGTTTGAAATGGTCATACCGATACGGTTTACTTCTGTACGTGGGGCCAGTTTAGCTACGTCACCAGTACGGTTCATATTCGCACGGTCGTAGATGTAGTATTTGTCAGATTGTTTTGAAACACCGACAGTTGGGAAAACCTTATCAGCGATAAAATTCTCTTGTGATTGTGCATAAGCCAGCGTGAGGTTAGTCAGCGGCTGATCTACATGCACTGCGGATGGAGTCAGCAAGGGCATTATTTATTCCTTTCTATGCTGGATTAAGCTACGACGTTACCGCCTTGGATGAGTTCAATAGCCATGATCTGACCATCAACTGCTGCTTCCAAAGCATAACCCATAACAACATCACCGGCTGCGGCGGTAAGTGCGTTACCGTCTGCATCGGCTTGAACGGCTGCACCAGCGGCAATAGTACCACCTGATTCAACCATTACTTTACCTGAGATTGCTACAGTAGCAGCGGCTCCAGCAGCAGGGGCATTCAAAAGAATACCAATGCAGTTTTCACCAGCAGAATCTGCAACGTCTACTTGCCCATCACTCTCAAGAGTAACGAACTTAAATTGTTTTGCTGAAAGGTCTTCCCCAGCAACAAAAGACCGTGTATCACGGGACTGCATTACAGCCATATTTATTCTCCTTTATAGGATTTGTTGATAAGAGCTTTACCTTCATCGGTCTTAGCAACTGCGGCATAAGCTACAGCATATTGGCTCTTCTTGATTTTGTTTTCGTCCATATAAGACTTAACGAGGGCATCTAGCTTGTCTTGTGCTGTAGCGAAGTTGCCATCAGCATCTGACTTACCAAATTCTTCCATAGACTCTCCGAATACTGCATCAGCACCCTTCAAAGCTTCCATGACTGTTTCATCTGCATCAAACTTAGCAATAAGTGTTTTAGCTACGTCGATGTTGAAGTTAGGTAGAGCTTCTTCTGCACGTTTAGTCAGTTCAGCATCTGCCTTAGCAACTTCAGCTTCTTCCAGAGCCTTAAGGATAGGCGCAGGGATGTCAGCTTTGTTGATTTGCTCACCGTCATACTCTACATACTCAGGTTCGGCTTTCTTCTCAATTACATCGGCTTTGATGACATAACCATTCTCGATGAGAGACTTACGAAGACGCTCGTTCTCTTCCTTAAGGGCAACTTCAGAAGCCTTAAGAGTTTCGATCTCAAGCTCTTCAGCAGTCGCATCATCAGCTTTCTTCATGTCCATGTTGTACATCTTCATGGCTTCTTCTTCAGACATACCTTTATCCATGTATGGCTTCAGTTTGGCCTTTAGATCATCAGACATTTTTTCTGTTACTTCATGTTCCATAGGTTCTCCATTGGAATTATCACGCTTGTACAAGGAAACCATTGCCTGTGCATTTGCTGGACGATCCACCAAAGACAATTCCTCCAGTTCAAGCTGTTTTAAAAGGTTAGGCACTATAGTCCTCCTTGATTGCACGACCCCCAATAGAGAAGGCCGCAAGTTCACCAGACTTAACCTTAGCCCAGACATTATCGTCATAGACTTTGAAAGCTACAATCCAGCCTTCACGGTCACTCTGGATGCCAAGGGATTCACCTATCTCTTTGGTTATAGGCATGGAGTGGATAACCGCCCCAATCTGATCCCCTGTATGCATCTGCTTACCGACACGAATATGCTCCATAAAGCCATTGACAGCCTTAACGAGTGTGTCAGGTTCGATTACGTCACCTTGACGGTCAACCACTGGCTCACCCTTCTCAGTAACGACTGAGGCCCACCCATAGACTAGACGCTGTTCGTCATCTGCCTTTAGGATTTGACCTTCAACACTTTTAGTAAGTTCGGACACTGATGTTCCACCTTCCCACATACGACAAGACCAGTAACCTGCTGTAGTCTTATCTTTCTTGGTATCGCAAGAATGGCGGGAGCGGAAATTGGCTCTGGCTTTAGGGTCATCTCGACGGATCTCCATATTAGGATCTCCAAAGGCAACTCGCTTTACCTTGCCACCATCTTGCACGAATACTTCAAACTTCTTGTTGCCACCTTGAATACGACGAGGCTTGTTTAAAGTTACTTTCTCACCTTGGTATTCAGCCTTAGTGAACTCTTCTTTCATTACTTCCTGTACGATAGCTCTGAGAGCGTCTAAGCGGTTCACTGATGGCTCTTCAGGTTCTTCAGCTACCTCATCACGAGAGTAATACGCTAGGTACTCTTCATGGCTACCACAGGGCATATATACCGCCTGTCCCATGCCATCCTCATGTACGTGGATCTTACCTTCACAACCCATGTCCATACTTCTAGCTCTAGCTTCCATCTCAGTAGAGAATACGTCATTGGCTAGTTTAGCTTTAGACACTGACTTCTTAGAGCTTGAGGGGTGGGCTGAGGGTAGTAGGTCTTTGTCGTGGTTGGCCTTTTTGGAGCCACTGACAATCTTAAGGAAGCTATTGACACGAGCCATTGCCCATTGCTCAGGGCCAGTAACATTAGGGCGTACTGAAGATGGGTTTGTACGGTAGGCACCTACACCTCTGTCATAGACCTTCTCAAGCATACCTATAGTAACTTTATACTTAGATTTCTTGTTATGCTCTGTGACTTTGTTTTTGAGGGCTGTCTTAGGCATTAGCAATCCAGTTCATTGTTTACTAGGACACCTTGGAAAGAGGCTCCTACAGCATTGTTGCTTGTATTAGAAAAAGCTCTACACTCTATGTCTGTCTTCTCAGTGAACTTCTGAGGATACTCAAACTTAGTTATTAGCTGATTACTCTGAATGACGTTGATGAAACGCTTTCTAAATACGTTAGATCCAAACTCTCTTGTGTCTAAGCTTACTTGAACGTACTTGCTTGCTTGAGAGACAGCGGCGGTAAAGTTTATGTCATCAAGGTATAAGGTATAGCCAGAAGGTACAGTATAAGCAGCTATCTGTGTTTGATTACCAAGGCCCAAGTTAGCGTACACTACACTTCCATCTACGTTCTGAACAGTAAGTGTTCCAGCAGATGTACCACCTGTACCAGCTAAGGTAACAAAGGCTCTAAAAATGCGTATCAAAGTGCCTGAGATAGCAACTGGTGTAGTGCCGTTCAATGTTACAGAGACTGACTTTTGGTTATAGTCTGCGTCTAAGCCCTCAACTTGAACTGTGTTAGCTCCTGTACCACCGTTTGTATCTGCTGCATCATCACTAACGACATAGGCTGTAAAAGCTGCGTCAGGCCAAGGGTAATTACCGCCATTTGCCCATACAGTTTCTTCAACACCGTTAATATCAGGGTTAAAACCAAACTTAAATAAAGTCTGATGTCCAGCTACGTCACCCTTAGATATGGCTAGTTCATCATGCTCGTAGAGATGTCTGGTCCACGTTGTCATTAGTCAAGACTTGAGGTTATGACTACAACAGCATTGCCATTGTTAGGGAATGTTTCAACAGAGCTGTCAGCCTTAGTTACCTCAAATTCAACATAATAAGTTCCAACCGTGTCTGTATCTGAAGAAGACCAATCATATTTAACAATACCCCCAGAAGCATCTACAATAGTCATAGTTTGATCTACTTTAAGACTACTAGACCCCACTGCCTTCATATGTATCTTAACTGTAGCCCCAGTTATATTAACAGCTACTCCCGCTGAGTCCTTGAGTGTAGATTGTATTGAAGGAGATGTATCCCCTTTCTTAATCGTAAAAGCCATTAGGCTACCTCATTGATTGGGCTATTAATAGTTGTATCGTTAGCTGGATTGTTTAGGCTGAAAGAATTAGTAGAAAGACCTAAGGCTATAACATTAGAGAGTTCAGTTATGGTAGCTGAGTTATTCTTTATCTCTTCTATTGTAACACTGTTAGATGAGTCAGCAGTTAATGAAACAGATCGAGATAAAGCTGCATTATAATAAGGTGAACCAACAACAGGATCTTGCGTTTCTAGTACGTCTCCAGATAGAACATGCGTTTGATTAATTACAGATGTATCTAAAGTAGGTTCTTCAGTGACTATGCTAAGGGTATTAAGTGCGTGTTCTTGGTTTATTGCAGCGTCTGATACTACAGTATTACCTGTAACTACGTCACCTGTTGTAAATACATAAACATTAGTAAATACTGAGGAAGAAACGACAGGGTTACCACTAACAACATTATCTACTAAGAATGCCTGATCTTCTGCCATGTTGGCATTGGAGACTGCTGGATTTCCTGTAACGACATCAGCGGTAGTGAAATTATAGATGTGGGATAATGTAGTAGTCTGTAGCTCAGGACTGCCAGTTATAAATCCATCAGCGGAAATAAAGTTGTCATTAATAAACGGTTCACTATTCTCAGTGAGTAGAAGGTCACTACTTTCCTTAAGTATTCTGCTACTCATAGAACTAACCCTTAAGCTGGATCAGGAATACCGATAGTGAATGCACCTAATGTGAATGTGTTACCAGACGTAACTGCTTGCGAGGCTGTGAGAGATCCAGTAGCTAACAAACGAGTATTTGAAGTGTCTACGATAGCAAAATGAGTAGCTGTACCTGTACCCGTTACTGAACCATCAGAAATAGCTGCTACAGTTACTTCACGACCACCGCCACTACGATCAGCAGGTGCGCCGATAGAAAGTGAGGTTGAGTTACCTAAAGCATAAGTTGCATTAGCTTCAGTGTATGTTGTAGCTTCCTGAGAGGTCACTAGAATTTTATTTGCTTCTGTGTCTAAAACGCTAAGTCCGTTATCAAAGACCCTGTTATTTAAAGTTGCCATTATTCAGTTTCCTGTTGTTCAGCTTGTGTTGGTGTGACATCTGGCTCATATCTTAGTTCAGCTATATCCATTAAGTCTTGGATAACCTCTGGATGATCACTTACGTTGATGTCTGCGCCATTCAGGTTCCGTAGGAATGCTGCAATCTCACGTAAGTCATGTGGAGCTACATCACCAGCTACAATAGTCGGCATCAGGTCATAGTTCAGACCGTTCAACTCCCAGAGGCGCTCAACAAGCTGTTTGTTAAGGACATCAACAATAGCTTGGATATAACTCTCTAATGCACGAAGGAACAGGTCTGTCTTACTCTTGGAGAGGGCATAAGAGCCAGTATTACCACCACCAAGCATAAGAAACTCAGAAAGGACACTACGAGCAATATCATGCTGATAACGTCTTACAATAGGATCAATGTCAATATTACGACTACCACTAGAAGACATAAGCTCAACATCTACCAGCTTCTGATTGGTAGGCGCTCCGTCTTTATCGGGATAGGTGTCGGAAGGCAGAATAATGTATCCTTGCTCATTGAACTTGACATCCCTGAGAATAGATTGCAGGTTATTGACAAATCCAGATTGTGCGGCTGTTGCATCCCCTGACAAGTACTCAGCAGGAATACGAGCAACAGGGATACCAGCAAGTTCCCTCTCAACTGCTATAGCCTCAATAGACTGTAGGTTATTGACATATTCATAAGAAGTATAAGCATTGCGAAGTATAGAGCGCCCAGCAGGATCACCATTAATCGTTGTCGTGCGGTAGTACAGACTTTTGCGAGTAGGTATATAATTAGAGTTGTTATAGCCCGACCCATCCTGATAAATACCTTTGACATCACCAGTCTGTTGATCTACATCAAACCTAGAGATTGTCCAAGGCGCACGAATAGCAATCTTCCGTACACCCATACGGCCATCAGTGTACTTAGAACGCTTCTTATCACTTCTTTCAGTAGGGCCAGTACGTCTTTTATAGATGACCTCAAACCAAGCAAAGCCATACGACAAATTCGATAAGGACTCAGCAATATGGTCATCAAGGGTATGGTCCATATCATCAAGTACAGACTTAACGAACTCAGCTTCTTCTTTAGCTTCTGCACTATCATTGGCTGGCATCACCTTTAAATCAACATCACGAAGGACTTGTTCAGTAGCGTACATGACAGCACCGATAGTACTGTCGTTATCTCTCATTTCACGGTACTTGCGTATAGCTTTCTTGCCACGCAACTCAGGTAGAAACTCATCAGCCCGTATCTGACCATTGTAGGTGTTATCACCCGCTACACCTAATACCTTCTTGGCCTCTGTCTCTGAGAGCTTCTTAACCATTACCGTAATCCTTTGGCGCTACTGTACGCTAGTTTCAGCGTAGGTTTTGCGTAGCCATTCAATGAGAGGTCCGTTATAGCCCAAACTAAAGCATCAAGACGGTCTGGTGAGCCTGTGGACCCTAGAGGTTCCCACTGTACCATCTGATCTTCTAATTCATTAAGACCCTTTACGTGTTTTACTTTTCCTTGTTCGTAAAGAGCAGAAACTGGTTCAGCCCGTGCCATCTTTCCTCTGGATGCATGTACGAGCTTAATGGGTAATGTCGGATCTTCTGTCTGTAAGGTATGACGAACCATGTCACCACCTTGGTTTCTTTCCGCTACAATTCTATCTGCTGAATGAGTGTGATAGAGTTCAGAGGCTTTTGCTGCCCATTGTTGCGGTGTGTATCTTGCAGTGTGGTCTTCTAAAGCGTATGCTATGCCGTTGACATCAATACCGGCCACTACAATACCAGTCATGTCACTTTCTGCATTGGATGTGATAGCTGGATCGATAGAAACAACCACCCTATTAAGAGATGGTAAATCATCCTTGTCTATCTCACACTTAGCAAGTTGTTGTCTATTCCATAATGCGCCAGATGCTTCATCAAGTATTTCTGCATATAGTTCTTGTCTACCTAACCTTGTTCCCTCATATGTCTTCTTTACTGCTTCTAAGAAGGTATCGGCTAGATTGGCTGCATTATCATAGGTACTCCCTTTGCTAATGATCGTCTTATCGTCTGCTAGTATAGTTCTAATTAGCTTGGTTGTCTTAGGTGTGGTGGTGACAAAGACTTGGGGTCTTTTACCTAGACGTAAACCAAACTGTAACATGTCCCATGTTGCTTGTGCGTTGTTCCAAGCACATAACTCATCAGTCCATGCGGAATAAGCTTGCGGTCCCCTTAGTCGTTCTGGGTCTTCCGCTGAGAAGAATACAGCCTTAGAGCCATTCTCCCATGTTAGAGTATTGTTGGTAGGCGACCAAGTAGGAAATCCAATATGCTTTCCCCTATATGTCTTATCACCCTTCCAACAGACATTGAGTAAACCTGAGTCACCCTCAACCATAACCCTGCGAACATCACCTTTAGTAGGTGCGACACAGTGGACAATCTTATCGCCCTTCTTGATCCTGTGTCTGACCCATTCGGCACCAGCACGGGTCTTACCCCAGCCACGACCAGCAAGTGCAACCCAAACATTCCATTTACCCTCTGGTTCTAATTGTTCAGGTCTAGCCCAGAAGTTCCAGTCATGCTGTAGCTCTTCCGTTTTCTTTGGGCCTAATTGTTGTAATACTGATGCAACTTCAGAGTCGGGTAACTCTCTAAGAGTCTGTGCTGTTATCACTACTCTTTCCTAACAGGTTCATCAGAGCATCAATGGCACTTTCATCAGTGTCAGCGTCCTCTGTACCCTCTACCTCTACCTGCGTCTGTGTAGGTGACCAACCACCCTTACTCCGTAGGAATAACTCAGCAGCTTTAAAGTCACCGTCTAACGCTTGTTGGATGACAACAGAACCTACTGCCCCTACTATAGAGGCCTTCTCTTCTGCTATGTCTTCTCCGTAGAGCTTATAGAACGTAGCTGTGCTAGAGGGAGCATTCTGATACTTCTGTATGGATGACAGAATGTCCTTGACAGCTACACCACTGCGAATACCTTCTCGCACTTTCTTAGCTATGACAGCACTATATGGTAATGACGGTAAGGGCATCTTATATTAAGCGAGGACAAATCAACGTCCCTCGTCTTCCTCTTATACATTATGTTGTGTGAAGGTTCGGACGGTTTTGTCCTCTGATTCGTATTGTGACACAAAGAAGACAATTTGTCAAGTAAAAAATGAATAGAATGACAAATAAGTTGTCTTTTCTCTATACTATAGTATAGTTCTATTGTTTTGGCAGGGTTATTTTTTTTTACCCTGCCTGTTCTATAGTATATACTATAGTATAAGGACAGAAGTGATTCGTGTCAATAGTTAATTTAGTAGGTGCGACAATTTGTACACTGTTTGTACTGTAGTTGTTCCGCATGTACAACTCTAACGTGTACTATACCTAACGGCAACTAAATTTTTTATGTTGTCAATATAGGTGGTAACAGGGCCAAAACGAATCACTTGCCGGTTTTTTCAAGGGTCCCATGCACGAATGCTTTGTAAACGCAAGAAAAAACGACCGGTCGGCGGGGCCTGTGGCAAGCCCTATGGTTTCCCTTTGTGATCACGTTGGAAAGATCGACCGGCCCGTTGTGATCACAGAACAAAAGATAAGGCCATGACAAAACAAGCAAAACCCAATTTGTCAGACAGGCCCAAAAGAGGCCCACACAATAGCCAAAAGCAAAAGAGGCTATCGACCCCTTTCGCCTTTGGCTTAAGTACACTCAGCGGCCCGTTTTAGTGGGTCGCAAAGGCGATTGCTTTGGTGGTTTCATGCCAGCACAAGGCACAAGAGGCACAAGACTCCGTTTTGCCCTCTTGCTCAGGGCAAGCGATTGCGTCCCCTTGATCAATCAACCGGTAGGTCAAGGGGTCGTCAAGTGACAGGGCTGAGTCAGTGATCCAAGGCTGGCCGGACCATCGCACCCTGAACCGGTCGGGGAACCTTGTCTTGATTGCGTCAATGGCCCGACCCATCACTGAGTCTTTGCGTAGGGCTGTAAATCCAAACACATGCAAAGCCTGATACCTGAGCAAATGTTGATACCATTGGTCGATATATTGGATAGAGTAAAAATCCCCCAACACATGCAAGCGCAAGGCAAAGGGGTCACCCTTTCGATCAAGGGCCGATAGCTCAGAATTGATTTGCATTTCCAATGCTGGCCCCGCCTCATATCGGGTCGCATAACGCATGTTATTGCCAAAGCAATCCACCCAATGGATGCAATACTTTGGACAAGTGGTGCGTTCAGCTAGTGTTAGGCTTTTGATCCGGTAACCTTTCCAAATCCCTTTCTTGATCACTTTGCCCAATTTCTTATTTGTCGAGTCTTTCAAGACACGTTCATTCGGCCCCATGTCTTCGACCCGTCTCACCTTGTACGGAAACAAGGGACGGCCCTGCTGGGCCGCCTCTTTTGTCTTCAATCCGACCATTGAAAAAGCCCTTCCGTAAAATCAGGTTCAGCCGGTTTGACGGCAGCCGTCATATTCAAGGTTTGATAATGATCATAAAGGGTTTTCATCTGGCTAATTGCCTCTTCAAAATCCCCTGCCCCAAACCGGTCGACTCCGTCGATTAGAAGCCGTTCTAGCCGGTGAAGGGTTAGAACGTAGAGTCTGGCCTCTTGATCGATCAAGGGCCGTTCCTGTAGCCCGTCCCCTGAGCAATCAGGACAAGCCACAAAAGGCCCTTCTGGATCATTAGCGGAAAGGGCTTGAGTCACTTCCCCAAGCCCTGAACAATTGCCGCAATCGGTGAATTTAGGGATCATTTATAGGCCTCTTTTCCGTTGCGGATTTTGTAGAGGGTCGCCATGCAAATCTCAAAAGCTTTGCACAATTGTTTATTGGTCAATTGCTTTGCGTTCCCTTCACCTTTGGCCTTGCGTTCTAGAATGCTCTTAAGCAATTCCAGCCGCTTGCCCTTAAGCTTTGCCGGTTTCCCTCTTTTAGCAAATTGATTAGGTGCCTTTGGGGTTTCGTGTCGATTAGTTAAATAGCCGACGCAATCGCCCAATTGTTCAAGATTTTTTAACCGGTCGTACAAATCAGCGTAGGCTTTCGCCTTTGGTGCGTTTTGATTGAACCAATAAAAATCAGCATTTTTGCAAGCTTCAAGATATCGGGAAACGACCATTGCCTTGCGGAAATAGGCCTCTGTTTTTTCCTTGTCCGTTAAGGTTACCGGCGCAAAGGTTTCATTGCTTTCACAATAGCTCTTGTGCGCTGACAAAAGGTCGGAAAGGGTTTTTTTCGTTAAATAAGGCATTTTTGACTCCATTGTTTAAATTGCCAATTGGTGCGGATTTACACCTAAAAACGGCCCCGTTGTTTGGGGCCGCTTTCCATCATAAATCCTTGTCTTGTCTCACTTCGACCAGATAGACCGGCTGGCGTCTATTTGCCTTTTCATGGTCGTTCAGGGTCGAGCAAGATTTAAACGCACTAGCTAAGCTTCTGTGCGCTTCTAAGGCCGTATTGTTCTTTTTATTAATGACAAAATACGGCCCCGAAAATCGGTGGTTTATTTCCCCCATATCAAGCGGCCAAAGCTTGGAAGGCAGGGGACGCAATAACCTGATTGACCCGATTAGATCTTGCGTTGAGGGTTTCGGCTATATTGTCCTTTTTGGCTGAACCCTTAACCGTGAACCGTTCGCTGGAATGTGAAGACCAAAACGTCAAGCTTGAAGACAAGGCCCAAAGCGACCGGCCCCGTTGCGCCGCTTCCGTCTCGAATTGTTCCATTAAGCCCTTGGTCAATCGAAGGGACAAGCCAGCCTCTTTAAGGCATGTTTCGGCCTGTTCTGGTGTAATCGACCGGCCAGCCCATGCTTGCCAAATCTCAATCCGTTTTTTGTAATTGGTTGCTTGCTGTTCAATAAAATTGGCAAACCGGCCAGCGTCGATCTTTGCGGTGTGTCTTTGTTTTGAAGTATCAAAAAAGCCGGTTGTGAGACTGTTCAAGCAAGAAACGTCTCGCACCTCAGCCTTGAAAATTGCAGGGGTCGACCCGTCGAAACTATTGATCACGGAAAAGGCAAGGTTTAGCCATGTTTCTTTATGGTGTTGCCCATATCGATCCGATTGATAACCGGTTGAGTCACGCAATTGTCTGATTGGTTCAGCCGCATTGGGAAACGTATAAGTGAATTTACAAAAGGCCCCATTGCCGCTGGTGTTCTCTTCCAGCTCTATCCCCTTCAAATATTCAGAAGGCAAGGTTTGCTCTAAGCTTTGGACCATTTGTTCCTGCAATGCCGCATTTTGCACAATGCCATACCGGTTTCCGGTGCGTCCCAAAGCTTGGCCGGTGTCGGTCCGGTAAATGATCTTTGCGATATGGTCAGGCACCGCTTGCAAATCATCAAGTGACGGGTTTGGATCGGTGCAACCCGCCTTTTGAACGTAAGCCGTTGCGTGTTTTGCTTCAAAATCGCATTGTTCCAATGCTGGAAAGATTGCGCCGGTTGCCTGATTGAAAGACAGAATGTTTGATTGAATACCCATGATTGACTCCATTTTTGAGGGTTTCGGTTTTGGTGTAAACACACCTAGAAACGGCCCGCATGGGGCCGCTTTCCGTTGCGTTCACTTGTTTAAATGCTCAAGGATTGACGCCAGCAAACCGGCAATGATCAAGATTCCCAAAAGAAATATTGCAAGGCCCATTATGTCTGCTCCTCTACTTGTCCCTTTTCGACCTGATAGGTCAGGGTTTGTTGAGCGGTATGCAAAAGCTTTGTGATATCGCCGGTTTTTGTACAAGCCAAATCCAAAGAACGGCTTTCCCAGTCGCCGGTGTCATGGATTGCTTGTTCTAATAAAATACATAGTTGCTTTGCCTTTTGGATTTGCTCAAGGATTTTGTCAGGGTTTGGTTTTGTCATCTCAAGACTCCGTTGCAACAATAAAGGCCCATGCGATTGAAACCGCAAAGAACAAGGAAAAGACCAAAACCCCAAACAATGTGGAAAAGATCCAAGGGGCGGCAAAGACGGCTAGAACGATTGAAACCAAAACGCACAACCAAGCGAGAAATGAAAATAAATTAAACATGTGAAGACTCCTCTTTTGCTTCTGAAAAAGACAACCGAAAACCGGTTGCCCATTGCAAAAGCGATTAGGCCCGAAACCAGTGTGAAAGTATTCAGGGCGGTTTATCTAAGTGTTCCTCAAAACCTGCCCGATCCTATCAACTACTAGAACCCCGATTCAACTATGCTTGGGCGAATCGTCCCCGTGCCGACCCGTAGGCCGGTGAAACACCAAAGACTCAATTTTAGCCCATTGTCAAACAATACTTAAACAAACAAAGAAAACCGACCGGAGACCGACCGGAAAAGGGGCCGGTTTTTTCTCTTTATATATAGGGGCCGTTTCAGGCCCTTTTTGGTCGATCGATCAAGCGACCCAAAACCGGCAATTTTCGACCGGCCAAACCGACCCCAAAAAACGGCCAAAATCGGGTCATATTCAATTTTTGGAATATGGGCGCTGAGTAGGGTGAATCACTGTGCAAGCGGTAGGGCGTGCCGAAAACCCGTTTCGGCGTTCTGGGGCCATTTCTGGGCCTCTCAGGCCCTATTAGATTCCCGAAAATGGCCTTCAAAACAGGCTAGTTTTTAGTACACAAGCCCTAAAATTATATCCTGAAGTATAGGTTTTGAGCAAAAGAACCGGCCGGATAGGTTGACAGGGCACTTTTGGATACCGAATCGGGATGAGTCAACGTGACTCATGTTTTCGACCGGTCGGGGCCGGTATGGTCGAATTGACTCCAAAGCCTGACTCTTTTGGTCGATTGAATAAGAAAACCGATTGAAAGAGTCAGGTTTAAAGGGTGAGTCAATTTGTCGGATTTAATAACCGACCAAAAGAGTCAAGATCAATAACCGATCAAAAGAGTCGGGAATGATTCGGGGCCGTTATATAAGCCGCAACGATTCGGCAAGCAAAAAAGGGAGTCAAGAATAAAAGAGAAACGAATCATAGTAAAAAAACCACACTATCCGAAATACCTTGTCAACTATCCTTTTGAGATATTGACGGCATTTTTGGATCTATCCGAATCGGTAGTTTGGAACGAATCAGGAACGAATCGTGAATCTGGAACGAATCGGCAACGAATCATGAACGGGGAACGAATCGTGAACGAATCAGGAACGAAGAACGAATCAGGAACATCGGGGCCTCCGGTGGAAAATGACCTCCAGTGGAAATTGGCCTCCGGTGGAAAATGTCTGC
>Ga0255039_10000351_pt1 | contig 15131 bp, 30 predicted proteins | sample BC1_12_1_MG_FD_181713 | JGI IMG/M metagenome (GOLD analysis project Ga0255039, IMG submission 181713) | Seawater microbial communities from Strait of Georgia, British Columbia, Canada - BC1_12_1 | ecosystem: Environmental > Aquatic > Marine > Strait | place: Canada: British Columbia | collected... | reverse complement strand
CTGAATGGAATAGAACAGGTTAGAGTGAGAGGTATTCCACCCATTTCTACAGATAGTCTTGGTCGTAAATGGATTAGTTGGGTTGATACACCACAGATAACTTTAGATGAGATTGACAAAGCTGAATCTACTTTTGTATTCGTAGGATTTACAGCAAAGGGAATATCACCACAACTTGCAACACCTGTAGGGTTATTAGAACCACATAAAATTCAAGCAGCTCTATCAGAAAGTATGTTGATGGATACACCACAGATACCTGACTATAGATTGTTTGTTGAACTATTATTATTAATAGTCTCAGGCTTACTGACAGCTCTTCTAATAAAGTATCTTGGTATTACTAAGGGTGTTGTATCATTCTTAGGTTTGTTTTCTTTTATGGGCTATATGGAGTATCACTTTGTAAGCTATAATATCTTGATAGATTTTACATGGTCTCTAATAAGTATGACACTTATTGCTACCCTACAATTCTATTTAAACTTTAGAACTCAATACAAACTTAGACAACAAATCAAAAAACAATTTGAACATTACCTTGACCCAAGACAAGTTAAAAGATTACAAGATAATCCAGAGCTTCTGAAGTTAGGCGGAGAACGAAGACGTTGTACGTTTTTATTTACAGACGTTAGAGGCTTTACAAGTTTATCAGAAAGATTACAGCCTGAAGAAGTTACAGAGATTATGAACAAAGCTTTAACGATTCAAGCTAATGCAGTTAAAGAGTATGACGGTATGGTAGATAAATATATTGGTGATGCAATGATGGCTATCTTTAATGCACCGATAGACTTACCTAACCATGAGAACAAAGCCATCCTAGCAGCCCAGAAAATAAAACAAGATATGGCTGAAGCCGATTTAGGAATAGAGATAGGTATAGGAATAAATACAGGAGAGGCAGTTGTAGGTAATATGGGAAGTGATACAAGGTTTGATTACTCTGCTATTGGTGATGCTGTTAATCTAGCTGCAAGGCTAGAGAGTTCTACTAAAGAAGTAGGAGAGGATATAGTAATTGGGTACACCACAGCTATGAACTCTGATATACCCACTCGTTATTTAGACCCTATAAAAGTAAAGGGTAAGAAAGACGAGATAATTATCTACACTATTCTAGAGCATTAAGTTCTCTTTGAAAGTAATCGTGTAAGTTTTCTAATTTAGCTCTACCGTTTCTAATAATAGTTTTCATCAATGGTCTATCGTCAAGAGGAAAAACCTCATCAACCATATTCTCCGGAAGCATACTAAACTCTGTCATTATTTTATTATCTCTTGTTAAGATAATTTTGAAACTAACTAGGTTAGCTTCGTCCTTATTAATCATGGGACTCCTCTAAATTTGTAAATTTAATATTGTCCTGTCTACCTCTTAGCCCTGCCTTCATATAGGTAGTAGCCCTACCTTCAAAGAAGTTCTGGTGTTCTACACCTGTCACTTCATCAATCCAACCAAGTGGATTTTCTCTTTGGTCATAATTAGTTTTAAGACCAAGTTGTAATAATCTTCTATCAGCTATGTATCTATTGTAAGCATACATATCTTTTTTAGTTAGTCCTTTAATATCTCCCATATCAAACACTAAGTCTAAAAATTTATCTTCAAGCTCTACCATATGTCTACATATCTCATATAGTTCTTTCTTAAAATCATCTGTCCATATTTCTATGTTCTCTTTTATAAACTCTCTAAATAGTTTTGTCATTGCTTCAACGTGCATAGACTCATCACGAATAGAGTAAGTAACTATCTGTCCCATACCTTTCATCTTACCGAACCTTGGAAAGTTTAATAAGATTGCAAAGCTACTGAACAACTGTAGTCCTTCTGTAAAAGCTGAATAAACTGCTAAAGTTTTTGCAATAGTTTCTTTCTTAGCTTTAGTAGGTTTAAAGTTTCCAACATAGTCATGCTTGTTTGACATCTCTTCATACTCTGAAAAAGCTTTGTACTCTATCTCAGGCATTCCAACTGTATCAAGTAATAAACTATAAGCATGTTGATGTATTGATTCCATGTTTGCAAACGAACCCATCATCATTCTTGCTTCAGGCTTTTTAAAGATAGGCATATACTTATCTATATATCCTGCACCTACATCTACATCTGATTGAGTAAACAATCTAAATATTTGTGTAAGTAAATTCTTTTCTATATCTGAAAGTTCCTGCCAATCTTTAACATCTGTATGTAGTGGTACAGATTCAGGCATCCAATGCATTTGATTCTGTAATACATAGTAGTCAAACATCCATGGATATTCAAATGGTTTGTAGTAATCTCTTGTTGTTAATAAGCTCATAATTATTTTTCCTTTGGTAAATATACTATTGTTAGTGAACCACATTTAGGACAACCTAAGTTAGTTTCCATCATAAAGTTCTCATCTTCTTCGTCTATGTCGTGGTCTCCACCCCATATTAATTCTGTTTTACAGTGCCAACACTCCATACTATCCCTCACATGCGATACATTCTGTATCTTCTAAATTTATTCTAGGTACTTTAACATTTACATTCTCTACTGTACGAGCAGCATTAGAACGGAAATAGTAAAGCGATTTAAGTTTGTTCATACCATACCAGTGAACATCATTTACGTACTGCATATATTCATCATGTACTTCTTGAGGTTCAGTTGCCTTTGGTAAAGTAAAGAACAGGTTGACAGACTGTGCTTGGCACACAAACTCCTGTCGTTTAGCAGCATGTTCAACAATCCATATTTGATTTATCTCATTAGCTGTTTTAAATATTTCTTTCTCATCATCAGTAAGAACATCTAAGTGTTGGACTGAACCATCACTACCCGATATGTCTTTCCATAATGCAGTCAACTCGTCAGCTTTTAAACCTTTTGATTTCAAAAGCTTTTCAAGATATTTATTTTTTACTTGATAGCTTCCGGATAAAGTTTTGTGAGTATAGCAGTTAGCCCTGTAAGGCTCAATACTAGGAGAAGTCCCACTACAAATGATACCACTACTAGCATTAGGAGCAATAGCAAGGAGATTAGCATTACGCTTACCACTACCGTGGATGTCAGGAGCCTCGCCCCTCTCAATAGCCAACTCTTTAGTTGCTTCCTTTGCCTTTCCTTTAATGTAAGTAAATGCCTTATAGTTAAACCCAGATGCGTAAATACCTTCGAAAGGAATGTTCCTAGATTGAAGATAAGCATGGAAACCCATAGCACCGAGACCGAGACTCCTTTCTCTATACGCTGAGTAGGCACTCTTGGTAAAGCCTTCCTTACCTTCTTTAACATATTTTTGAAAGCGTTTAAAATTTGCACTGTATTCTCCTAGTTGTGTAGTATCTATTGCATTGTCAATATAATGTTGAATTATATTATCAAGCATGGTTATTAAATCTTGTATAAAGTTATCGTCCTTTGACCAGTCATCAAAGTATTCTAAGTTGACAGAAGATAAACAACATACTGCTGTTCTTTCTTCATCAGTTGGTAAAGTTATTTCAGAACATAAATTACTTTGACGTATCTTAAGTCCTAAATCTTTTTGTTGTTTTGGTAAAGCTTCGTTACACTTATCAATATTAACCATGTAAGGCTCACCAGTTTCAGCTCTAGCATTTATTATCTGCCACCATAACTCTCTAGCATTAATAGTCTTTACAGCTTCGTTAGTCTTAGGGTCTATCAGTCTCCAGTCTTCATCTAGTTCTACAGCTTTTAGAAAAGTGTTAGTAATGTTTATACCATTATGAAGATTAAGATTCTTTCTGTTTATATCTCCACCTGATTCTTTTCTCATGTTAATAAACTCTTCAATCTCCGGATGACTTATATCCATGTAAGCCGCATAAGAACCACGTCTTGTTGTGCCTTGGTTAAAGGCTAACATCTGAGAATCAACTACGTGCATGAAAGGAATTGAACCAGTAGAACGAGAGCCATGAGTAGTTGAAATACCATTGCTCCTAATATCGCCCCAATATCCACCGATGCCTCCACCTGAACTTGCCAACCATATGTTCTCATCATAGTGAGCAGATAAACCACCCCTGCTGTCAGGAACATAATTGAGGAAGCAACTGATAGGAAGCCCACGAGTGGTTCCCCCGTTACTAAGAATAGGAGTGCTAAACATGAACCAACGAGAGGAAGAGTAGTTATAAAGTCTTTGAGCCAGTTCAAAATCTGTCTCACCTTTGTAGGTTGCCCCGAAGACCGAGGCTCTTGCGAATGCTTCTTGTGCATGTGTTTCTCCTTCCCAAAAATATCTATCCTTGAGTGTATCTAAACTAAACTTATCAAATGTTTTTTCTCTATCATAATCTATCTCTATACCTAGGTAAGGTTTCTTTCCTATCTTATCTTCAACCATTATCTTGTTCCTTGTTGTTTACGTATATTGCTATTATAGCATAGTGTATAATTTTATATAGGTCTAAATTGTTTTTACCGTTCTTTTTTCCAAACCTCATAGCATACTTCATAATGTTTCCAAGACAGAATCCTTCTCCGTATCCAGAATCAATTATCATATCTGTTGCTTGATACTTACCATTAGCATAGTGTTGGTCATACGTATTACCTACGTAAGCTTTTAGTTCATTTAATATTTTATCTTCGTTAAATTTATAATTCACTTTTCCATTCCTTTGGTAATGTCTCTTCACTATACCATTTAAAATTATTTGTCTCTGCCCATTCAGCATGAGTTCTTTTTGTTTTATCTTTCCTTACCTTTGCACCCGGCATTGGAGAGAAAGGTTTCTGAAATAAAAATACTAACTCATAGTTATTAGGTATAGCTTCTCGTATATGTATGTACTTACTATACTCTGCATAGTCCCAGAACCTACCTTTAGCTTCTAGTAAAATTGTTTTACCATCTATAACCTTTACAAAATCAGGTTCGTATTTATGCTTAACAACATAATTAATATTATCCCAATGATGTTTCCATTCTTGTAGAACAGTCTCATGTAAGGTTGCTTCCCATAAACTGTCATACCCTTTAGGTACACCTACTTTATTAGGTCTAGGTTTTCTTGGTACTCTTTTAGGCATCTAACTCTTCTAAATGAAAGTTAGGATTTTGTTTTACCTTTTTATAAAACCATCTAAGACTATAAGCACTTAACATAAATCTATTGTTAGCAAAGATATGTGTTTGCTCTGGTAGAAACTCGTGTAAGTTTTTCTTGTTAATCTTTTTAGTATCTTCTCCTTCAGGAACCATAGTCCTTATCCAATCAATAAGTAATCCTTCAGCTTTACGTCTTAATGCTTTTGCTTTTCTACCGTTCATATCTGTGTGACCTCTATAACATTAGGTGGTTTAGGTACTTGGGTTAAGTATCTATAACCTGTTGAATATTTAAACACCCTTAAACCTTTACCATCGTTAGCATCTTTATGACACTCATGTTTAAACCTACACCAAGTACAACCTTTTGCAAGTTTCATGTTGCCGGACTTACCATCTGGTTCATCATCATAACATTTATCAGGCGGTGTTGCTAACTTAATAGCTTTTTTAATATCAGTTATTTTCTTTTTGATATTAGGCTTATCAAAGTTATCAGGCTTGAACATAGCTAACTCTCCAGACTCTTTGTTAAGAGCAAGGAAGCCACCTTTGTTTGTTCCTTCTGCTGATTCATAACCGGCAAGTTGAGCCATGTATCCGAATGGGTCATCCTCTGCTAGAGTACCATCTTTAAATTTCTTAAAGGCATAACTAGAAGCAGTCTTTACATCAACAACCTCTCCATCAATAACACAGTCCATGTGTCCTTTAATACCAGAAACTTTTATTTCTTTCTGTTCACTTGTGACTTCATGCCCAGATAACTTAACAAGAAATAAAACTATCTCTTCAAGTAAGTGTCCATATAAGAACTTAATAAATGTAGGTGGAGATATGACCTCTGTATTATCAGATTCAGAGTTCATCTCATACCATAATTGTCTAGGCTGTTTGCCTATGTTAGACATACGTAAGGCAGGTTTACCTCGTGGACTAGGGTGTGACCAGTCGTATAGAATCTGTTTCATAGACTCTCCAAACTGCTCTATTGTGTCCTCATCTATGTCAAGATGTTCGCCTTTTCCTAAAGCCGACAATTCATTATATATATCTTCTACTAATGTGTCAAGTGTTTTCTTATTTTTTTTCATCTTCAGACTCCTTAAATGCTTTGATGACATCTGATGAGAATAATTTCTGAAGATTAACTAAGAACATTTTACTAGCGTTATGGTCTCCACCACATACAGTTTTAAAACTATCAAGGTCATCAACAATAGTTCTAAGTACATCTGTTTTAAATACAAGAGTACAGAACTCGTTATCTCCTACACATAAATTATGAAACCAATAGTCTGATTCCGTTGCTCTAATTCCTGATGGTTTATTCCAAGACTCATACTCTATACATATGTTACCTGTCTTCATCCACATACCCTTCTCTGATTTAACTTCTATCTTCTTACCAGTAAGCATATCTTTTATTTTATCTTCTCTTATCTCTCCATACTCTAGGTCAATATCAAATTTCTTTCTGTCTTCTTTAATGGGTTTCACTCCAGTTATCTCCTATCTTGTATTCGCCATCCAACGGACAACGAAGATTAAAATGTGTTCCTGCTTTTATTATACTATCTACTGCAAAGTTCCCTATAAAATCAGCTTTATCTTTTGGTACTTCTATCTGCCACTCATCATGTATGTTAGCTACGAATTTATAATCCATTGCATTTAATCTTAACACATCATCTAACATAACCAATGCTTGTTTCATTACGATAGCACCTGCACCTTGTAGTAAAGTATTCAATGCTGAATGTTGATTACGAACATACAGCTTCCTACCATCTAATCCTTTGAGGTAATTTTTTGCTGAAGCTCTTTGTACCCTGTCTCTAAGAGACTTAAATGTAGGCTTATTATCAAAGAAATATTGTCTAGCTCTCTTACCATCTGCTGTACTTCCTCCGACCACGCTACCAAGTTTTTCATCTCCTGCTCCGTACATGAGTGCATAGATGAATGTCTTTGCTTTATCTCTAGATTCAAGGTTTGCAAGTTTTTGATTAGCGGTGTGTATGTCTCCATTGAGAATTTCATTTGTGTACTCCTCGTCATTCATGTAATGAGCTAACATTCTAATCTCAAGACCAGAAGCATCAACTCCGATTAAAACATTACCTTCTTCAACAGTCCAACATGCTCTACATTCTTTACCATAAGGACTATAGACTGCCGGTACTTGTGCCATGTTAGGATTCCTGTGTGTCATTCTTCCTGTGATAGCACCGTTAGGTATTACAAAGCCATGTACTCTACCATCATCTTGTACTCCTTCAACCCAAGAGTCAACTTGAGCTATACGCTTTTGAAGTAGTAAGAAATCTGCTATAAGTTTAGCTTCGTGTATGTGTGTGATTGCTGATAGAGTTTTCTCATCTACTATAGGCTGACCTGTAGGTGTAAACCTTTCAGGCTTCCAACCAAAGTCAATAAGATATTCTCCAATTTGTTTACGACTACCAAGATTAAAGTCTTGTAGTGTTTGTCTCATAAAAGGTTCAAAGTTATTTGTATCTAAACATCTTTGATACTCATCATCTGTAAGTCCACGCTTTGATAAGTCTCCATCTTTTTTAATATAAGGATTAACTAACTTATCATCTACCCATTTAGGTTTAAATGTATTATGAACTTCATCTTCAATGGATTGTTTCTTTTCTCTAAGTTCAGCAAGTAATAACAAAGCTGATTCCAAATCAAACTTAAAACCATTTACCTCTTGCTGTTTCATTATCCTAGCTACGCCTTGTTCTAAAGCTATAGATTGTTTAGAGAATCCTTTACTCTCCTCTCTAAGTTTTTTAAGAACCAAGGCATTGACTTGTACATCTCTAACACAATAGTCCATCATCTCTTTAGAATAATTAAGATAGTCTGAGAACTCTATCTTATGATAGCCTAATTTATATCCCCACTTCTCAAGGCTATGTCCACCTTCTCTGTTGGGATTAAATAACCTAGACAATACAAGAGTATCAATGACTGGTATCTTTGACAAGTCAACACCACCGAACTTCTCTACCATTGGTATATCAAATCCGATGATGTTATGTCCTATTAAAGTATCTGCATTAGCTAACAGTTCATAGCCTTCAGACAATTTACTTGGTGGATATTTATATATCTCTCCAGTGTCCATGTCTTGTGCAACGATACAATGTACCAGAGTTGCTTTCAAGTCATCTGTTTCTATGTCAAATACTAAGTCCATTAAAATGCCTCATCTAAACTATTGTCAAAGGTTATATCCTCATCTGTTAGTTCAGATAGTCTACCAGTTTCTCCATCGTATATAACTCTACAAGCCATACCTACATCTCCAGTATACCTTGATTTAAGTATACGAAGTCTTGTAGTCCTAGCTTCTTCAGGGTCATCTGATTGTTGATTACGTTCTAATGCTATCACACAATCACTAAGTTGTCCAATACTATTTGAACCTCTTAGATGAGATAGAGATACTTCAATACCGTTCTCATGTCCTTTGTTACCATCAACTCTACGTAAGTGTGAAACCAAAATGATTCCTGCACCTGTCTCTTCTACCAAACTTCTTAGTCTAGTCATAATAGTATCAATAGCACGTCTCTCATCTCCTTCATGTACAGCACTGACTAACATATGTAAATGGTCAACGACCACCCACTTGCAGTCACATCCTATAATCATGAATCTAAGTTTAGTAAAGATATCATCAATGTCATTCGTACCAAAGTGTGAATGAACCCATACTCTATTCTTGTTATCTCCATCATAGAGAATATCAAACATCTTATCTAGTTCTTCTTTAGAAAACTTCTCACGTTCTTGGTCAACGTATAACCTAGCGTTAGCTTCAATAGATAAGATACCATCAATGGTTCTTCTCCAATCTTCTTCTAGTGCTATGATACCTACGTTATCTGTAGTGTTCTTAATAAGATGATGTTCAAGTTCTCTTGTCACACTTGACTTACCAAGACCAGTACCACCTGTAAGTGTCACCAGTTCTCCTGCTCTAAGACCATACAACTTCTTGTTAAGTCCTTCATAAGGATAAGGTACGCTTTGTTTCTTCTCACGATTATGAAACTTCTCACGCTGTTCAGAAACATTTATAACACCAGAAGGTGTATAAACTTTACTAGCCCACCAAGCTTCAACAAACTCTTTATGCTTGTTGTTTCTTAGCATATCGTTAGGGTCTTTCCAACCGTTAGGCAACGTAACTATACGAGCTTTTCCCGGTTTGAAAAGTCTAGCAACTTTAATACTAGCTTCTTGTCCTGCCTTATCTTTATCAAAAGCAATGATAACATTTTCAAAGTCATCAAAGAACTCTAAGCTTTCCTTGATATCTCTGACTGCACCATTTGCTCCACGCTTAATAGATACTACAGCCCACTTAGAACCAAGCAGTTCATAAGTAGCCATAGCATCACACTCCCCTTCAGTAATGGTAACGTACTTACCACTCTTGAAAAGTTGTTGACCAAACAAACCTGTATCATTATAACTACCAGATACAAAGAAGTCTTTGTCCTTACAGTTACGAATCTTAGTAGCCGATAACTCATGCCCATTATAGTAAGGGTAAAAATGTTTAACGACATTACCTTGTAAGTCATGTACACATTTAACCCCATACTTCTGAGCAGTGTTCATGGAAATCTTTCTGTCCGTAAGGGCTGAAAACTTTCCTTCTCCTACTGTATCTGGTTGTTTAATTGGTGTTGTTGTTTCTGTTTGCATATCCTTTCCTCCACATGCTTTAGTATAGCTAGGCATAAACTCTCCACAGCTAAAGCATTTTGCTGAGTCATCTTCGTTGATTCCTACAGCATCACTGCTATCGCAAAGTGGACAAGGTTGATGTAACTTATCCCAAGTTTTATCCATGTTAGCCCTCACTATGAATTATGATTCGTCTTCTGAATCTTCTACAACTACTTCTTCTTCCTCTTGTTCAACTATAGCTTCAGGACTTTCCTTTAGTACAGCTTCAAGATTATTTTGATGACCTTGTGAAGCATAGTTCAAAGCTTCAGTCAACACGTTCAACGTACCTATCTTACTGATAGATATGTTAGCACCGTTTCTTTTTTGTTCATCTTCAATCTTTGAAACATCATAGACTGATTCACCATCATCATTTTTAATAGTAATAATCATATTAAAACTCCTCGTTATCTGAACTAGGTTCAGTATATTCAACTAAATTAGTGACCTTCACAGCTATTAACTCTGCAAACGTACCATACTTTCCTGTGTAAGGTTTAATCTTCACAGTCACTTCTGAGCCATTACCAAGACTAACATCTAAGTCATTGCCATCGGCATCAACTAACTTAGGTGCAGGGTTGGTTGTCCCATCATGTTTAATTACATTTCTACTGAATGAGAAAGCAGGTTCATCATACTTAGGCTTACCATCTCTAGTTCTAGTTCTTGATAGCCCTGCACTTTCTAATCTAGTAGCAGTATCTTCATCAGTCAACACAACTATTCCGTACTTATGTGGTTCAAACTTAGTGTTTGGTGTGCTGACATTAGCCCACATAGCTTTTCCTTCTACATACTCATACATATATTGTACCTCCTATAGGTTTAGTTTTTTTGTATTAAGTGTTTGGAGTCTATCATACTTTTTCTTTTTGTGCAAGTCTTTTCTGTCTCCTTCTTGCATTGTTTCTATCTCGTGTAAATTGTATAGCACTTTGCAAGTCTTCCCATAACTCATCAAGTGCTTGTTTCTTTTGTTCTTTATTAAGTCTTGTAATGATTTTGATATCAGACTTCTTAGGTATCCACGTGTCCCAGTAAGCTTTGTCCATGTCTTTCCATGTCCAACCTATCTGCTTGTCTAGTGTTGTTGATTTAAAATATAAATTCATAATAACCCTCGTGTTAAAAGTGGGTACTTTACAGTGATACCCAGCACTCGAACATTATCTTTTATAGACACCGAACGACTGTCTTTTTACAAGGGAAGGTAATCGGTTTAGTTCTCATCCCATTTCATCTACAACCTTTTCAAGAAAGGATTTTACAGTAGCTCGAACACCTTGTAAAACTTAGTCTGGTTTTAGTGGCACTAGACCAGAAACTAGCACGATTGCTCGTATGTCTTTAGGTTCAGGAAGGTTAGTTGAGGGCTACACCTTTGGACATACCTATACATTAGGAGTAATTATATTATTCCTGTCCCTCTTTGTCAACTCTTAAATCTAATAATTTAACTTTATATTCATCCTTGTTCCACACAACTTCGTAAGCTATTTGGTCTGTATTGTTATCGTGATTATATTTAATAACATAATCTTCCCATGCTCTAAACTCTTCCTTAGTCATTGGAGTTAGTTCAGTATCTTTTGTAATTATCATTTACCTTTCCTCTCATCATCCATAACTATTAATGCAACTCCTGTTATACAGAATAACATAAATATTATTATAAATGCAAGACCTATTACTTCGCCTATCATTTACTACCTCGTTTAACATATCTATAACTACCCGCATCCCATTTAGCATCTAATAGTTTAACCAAATCATATTGTAAACTGTCTAAATTGTGAACATCAGACAACCATAAATCATTTGTCTCATGCAAAGTAGATAACATGTTGCTAAGTTTGTTAATGTATTTAAACAAAGTGTCATACTCACTAACACTCATGTCAATAACTACTTTACTTTTTAATATTTTAGTTTTCATTTTCCTTGCCCTCTATATTTCTTATGGTTAGCTTTTGTATTTTTGTTCATGGTAGAGTAGCCAACATTCCTTCTACCTTGACTCGTTCTCTTACCTCTAACACCTGTTGCTGAAGTATGAGTTTGTTTAAATGCTTTTGATTTTACTGCCATAACTATACTCTATTTCTAAAAAGATAAAACAATCCCTTCAATTTTTCAACTGATAAATGTTTTAAATGTTTAGGTATATTATTATATATATTTTTATTAATCATTTTATTATTATTTTCTTTTTTTCTTTTTAACTTGTTAAGCATTTTATACCTCCTTAAAAGTTTGTCAAGTAATTTTATTAAAAAATACCAATTAATTCTAAGCCTGTCTAAGGGCTTGTTAGTCAACACTAATACCCTCGTATGACTTGGTTAGATAACTGCTCACCATGTAGCTCATATGCTCTTCTATCCTATGTATAACATCAACATCTGATACTTCCATTGGTTTGTCCCATGTTCTTATGTCATCATAAAGAAAGTCGACAAATGTTCTAAACTTACTTGATGATAATTTATTTAAGATATATTCTCTGGCACATATGTCCTCTAGTTTTTTGTATAATGTTCTGTTCATTTTACCTCCCAATTAATATCTGATTTTATTTTAACATGTTTTAGTATCTTTAAAGATTCTAAATACAAACATTTTTGATTAACCATTTTACTTATAAAAGATTTACATCTTACTTTAATATGACTATTGTTCCCTAGATAATAATCTAAATTCATAATTAAATTATTTTCTTTATCATAAATACTAAAATCTAATTCTTTATTCTGTAAAGAAACATGCCCACGTTCTTCTTTAAAATTATAAAAGTTATTTTCTTTTACAACTTGTAAAGATTTTTTATTAGGGATTAAAAATAATCCATAATAATCAAAATGATTTGGCTTGTCTAAGAAAGCCCACATAACTTTACCTTCTAATATAACGTGTTCATCACTCATCATCTTCCTCCCATGTTTTTACTTCTGTTATTTCTAAGGTATCTTTATACACACCCCACCTATCCCACATAATATCTATAGCATGTTCTTTGCTTTCAGCATAGTCATCTAAAGAATCTATCTGAACAGTTGTACTAACTGTTATCTCATATACTTTCATAAGTCTCCTCCTCTAATAATTCTTTTACCATGTCTCTACTAAACCAATTAAACTCTTGGTTAGCGTTCTTCTCTAGTACATACTTAGCGTTCTCTAAACCCATTGGCTCATTCACCCATACGTTCAGAAACCTTACACTCATTTCAAGTTTGTCAAGTGTGTCAAGTATGTCTAGCTTTTCAAAGTAATAATCGTCATATGTTCTACTCATAATATAATTCCTCCCTTTGTATGTTAGTTATCTCATCATCTCTTAGTTCTATGTTGTGGTCTTCTCTAAAAGTTTCTTTTACCCACTCAATATATTCTTCTTCTGTCTCACATTCTCTGCCCATATCAAATACAGTATAGGTTATTGTACTACTCCAAGTTTTCATATCTTTATCCCTCCATTTCAAAGTTATCTAAATCTATTTCAGCTAATCTACTAGCCTCTTGTTCTATCCATTCTACATTATCAGAAGTTTTACTTAACTCCTCATAATGCTTCTCATAGAAACCCTCATATAAGTTCTCTGTGTATATTGCTTGTCTTGTATTCATGCTCATATCAACCCCTCCTGTGTAAGTAATAAGCTGTAGTAAATCCTACAATTAAATATAATAATATCCATAATGTCATATTGTCAAACATTTTTTTTCAACCTCCTTATCTCTACATTCTGTGGCTGTTGTTTCATAATATCTTCTTGACATCTAACAGACACCCACTCTCTTTTAAAGTCGTACCTGTTCGCAACCTTTTTAAAATATGTAAAAGGTATAGTCTTGTATTCGTAAAAGTCCTTGTGAAGTTTCATTCTACAGTTCCTCCCAACATCTAGTATCATAAGATATTTCAGTCCTTGTAATTTCCCATTGCAATCTTTTACCAGACTTGTAATGTTCTGCTATCTCATTATCATCACAATCTTCTTCATCATAATCATACTCATCAAAATAATTATCAGGTAGTTCCCATATGGTTTCTACTGTTTCTATTACTTTAAGTTTCATCATTTATCCTCCATTCATTTATTAATTCATTCATAATTTTATCTTCAAAACGATAATTAAGTCCTAAAAGACATCTTATCTCATATTGTTTTTCAAACCTAGATAGTTTTTTATTCTCAATAATATTGTTGTAAGCGTTTTCAAAAGCTAAAGCTTCTGCTTCTTTTTGTTTTCTTTCTGCTCTTGTAAATTCATTTTCAATTATCATTTACTTTCTCCCTATGTGTATTAAATCATCAACCAATTCTGCCATGATACTTCTAAGTTCATAAAAGTTTTTAGATTCTTTTATGTCTTTTCTATATTCATTTAAGTTATCGTATAACCTTTCTTTAATTGTAGCTGTTATTTTTCTTTCTAGTTCTGTCTCATTTATTATGCTCATCTACTTACCCCCTTTAAAAGTGTTTACCATGTCATTAAAAGACATTCCGTTATTTCTAAACTTCAACTCATCTTGTATCATCTTTTGGCTGTCTCTATCTTGAAACCTTTCCATGTCTAACATTCTCATTAAGTTAGTTGTTGATACGTCTGTTATATTATTATATTTCATTATCTTATAGCCCTCTAGCTAGTTATTTATTATTTTATTTTACATTCCATTCTATAAATTCGTCAAGCTTTAAAATCTTTTCAAGTTCTAAAGTATAATCAGATATTGATTCGTCCCAGTCGTTCCAGTATGTCCAGTAAATCCACCCTAAAGAATGACCGTCTTTATCTATGATATAGATATGAGCATCATCAACTTGTGTTAGTGCTTCGTCCTTTGTGATTCCCTCGCCCTCGCATTCACACTCTATAGTGTAGCCTTTAGATTCAATATGATTGAAAAGCCTTTTTAAATATTCTGTATGCTTCATACTATGCCACCTCCATGACTTGTATTAGTTCTCTCTGTTGTTTTTTCATCTTCGCCCCATGTCCTGCGTATGCTATAACCTTAATTGATTTATCCCAACATGCTCGGCACTTCTTACATTTACCCTCTTGAAGTGGTGCATTACATACAGTCGCAACTGTTAAGCTATCAATAAAAGGAATGATAGTTGATGAATATTGAGCCTCTTCTATTATTTCTCCGTTGATACCATCACTTGATAACCTTACAACAACATTATCAAGGGCATTAAGCCTATCAATAACATCTCTAAACTTTTCAAACTTATGCATTCTTGTAGGTATCCAATGCTTTGTCCATGGTGTAGCCTTACA
>Ga0255039_10000349_pt1 | contig 15191 bp, 13 predicted proteins | sample BC1_12_1_MG_FD_181713 | JGI IMG/M metagenome (GOLD analysis project Ga0255039, IMG submission 181713) | Seawater microbial communities from Strait of Georgia, British Columbia, Canada - BC1_12_1 | ecosystem: Environmental > Aquatic > Marine > Strait | place: Canada: British Columbia | collected... | reverse complement strand
AAGGTAGCGACCATGGGTGGGGAGGTGGCTATACAAGCAACCCGCCTAGCCCTGGTGGTTATTGCAGCCCTGTTATATCTAGAGGCATCGCGCCTGGTGGTGGTAATTCAGGTGACGGTAGCGACCATGCATGGGGAGGTGGTTATAAAAGCAAACCGCCTAGCCCTGGTGGTTATTGCAGCCCCATTATATCTAGACAGACCGTACCGATGAAGAACTTAGGTTTAATGAGCATCGCACCTGGGGGTGGAGGTGGCAGTGGCGGTGGCGGCGTTCTTCGTAGTACATCGGGTCGCGATTATTCTTTCGTATTCACCAAAAGCAGCAACACTCAGTTTATGTTCGGCGGGTTTAGGGGGCATGGCGGTAAAAAAGACAAAGGTCGGCGGTAGATATTTAGATGTCTTAAGTGTCTTTTTAAATCTAATAACTATTCAGTATAGTTCCTAAAGGGTACTTGGGATATTTTTCTTGTTATAGCTATATAGGTCAAATTTTGCCGATTTACCTCTATTATGACGTGGTTGTAAACATACACTTGCATCATTGGGTTGAACGTATACAATGCATAATATTAAGGGTAAATTATAACAACTATATTTGGAAGGTGATCTGTATTGATGAATACGATGATTAAAGCGGGGGTTTTGATATTAGGTAATTTGATTTTTTTGATCGGCTGTAAAGACGAATCGATTTCAAAATACAGTGTGCCCAAGCAACCAATTGGCGTCGAAGAAAAAGCGGCTTCTACAGATGCGCATGCTTACCATGGTGAGGGTGCAACAGCGTCTTCTGAAAAGGCACCAGCTAAGGCCGTATCTCTATTATGGGAATTGCCAGTAGATTGGGAAGAAAAGCAGGCGGGTCGTATGGCAGTAGCGAGTTTTGACGTTTCTGTTGGCGAAGTAAAGTCTGAATGTGTTGTTTCTAAATTCCCAGGTGATGTCGGTGGCCTCGTCGCAAATATTAATCGTTGGCGTGGACAAGTTGGATTACCTTCATTAGGTGAAACAGAAGCTATTGCGTCAGCGGAATCGATGGTTACACCATTTGGCAAAATTTACTATCTAAAGTTAGAAAATGCATCAGCCCAAAAGGCAATGCTTACTGCGATATTACCAGGCGACGATTTTGTGGTATTTGTAAAAATGATGCCACCTATTCATTTGGTTTCTCAGTTAGAAACATCTTTTCTTTCTTTCGCAAAATCTATCACACTTAAGTAACATTTCTTTTAAACGGTTTTAAACTATGTCACAAACATCGCCATCGTCGAATAATATCAAAAAACTCAAACGATTTTTAAGCAGCCCTAAGATATGTTTTTATACTTTGTGTTGGTTGATCGTATTACTTATTGTAGGTACGGTGGTCCAAAAAGATATTGGCATATATCGTGCGCAAAATACATATTTTTCATCGTGGCTTATATGGGGTATTTTGCCAGGGGGGCGATTGGTTTTAGTGATTATGTTTATTAACCTTCTTTGCAAGCTGCTTTTTGCTAGCCCATTGCGGGTGCGTAGTGCTGGTGTAATCGTTACGCATCTAGGGGTAATGTGTTTATTGATTGGTGGATTTCTTACTGCGGTAGGTTCTATTGAAGGGTCTATGCAGCTGTTTGAGGGTGACGAAAGTGGGGTTTACGCCGATTTACACAAACTTGAACTTGCCGTGATAAATACATCAGCTACTGACCATGACAATGTCGTTGCTTTTTCTCAAGATTATTTTGAAAATAATAATGAACTTATAGATGCATCGTTTGCGCCAAAAATAAAATTACTTTCCTTTTACAAAAATTGTCAAATTACCAAGCGTATGGGTGGTGTTGGTGATGGTGTGCCACTGCGCGGTTTGGCAATAGATTATCAACTGAACAATATTGCGCTTGATAATACAGACCAAGCTAACCTGTCGGCGGTAACACTGGAAATCTCTGGGCTTTCACCGCAGCAAAATGGCATCTATATTACTTATGATTATTATCTTTATGGTGACCAACGAGATGATGCCATTAAATTAGATGTCGAAGGTGTGTTATATCGTATTGAATTAAGACATAAGCAATATCAATTGCCTTTTAGTGTAGAACTTATTGATGTAGAAGCTGAAATGTATGCCGGTACTTCAATGGCGAGTAGTTACCAGTCTGAAATTTACGTAAAAGAAGGTGATAGCAAGCGTCGTGAACTTATTTCGATGAATGAGCCGATGCGAACGAACGGGTATACGTTTTATCAATCAACTTTTGCGAATTCTGGAGAAATAGAGCGCACAGGTTTTTCTGTCGTTAAAAATTACGGTCGATATGGCCCTTATGTTTCCTCTGTGGTAATTTGTATTGGTATATTCTTACATATGTTGGTGCAGTTTCCTACTATTTTTAGAAAATCATCTAAAGCGGCTTTGATTTTTATCTTGTTTAACTGCTGTTTTGGCACTGATTTGTTTGCTCAAGATTCAAGTGGTGCTAATATAGTATCCAAAGAATTAATTGAATCAACTACGATTGATTTAACAGGGTTACCGGCAATTACGGTGCAACAGCATGGCCGATTAAAACCATTTGATACTTTTGCCCAAGACACGTTGCTTGGTATTCGTGAGCGTCGAAAGCTTAATGGGCAAAGTGCTTCAGCTTGGTTATTAGATTTATTATTAAAACCTGTTGAGTCTTCATTTGTTCAGCCAGTATTCTACATTTTTAGTCCTGATATTATCGACGCATTAAGTTTACCGTCGCGTCGTGAAGATCATCTTTACTCGTTTTTTGAAGTGTATAATGGTCTCGGCGGTATTCAGGATCAAATCACCGTTATTGGTAACAAATTGATGCCAGAGTCACCTACATATGGGCCACTCACTTTAATTGAAGAGCAGTTATGGGGGTTGTTTAGTAAAAGTAATCTTTATTTAAAACTAAGTCGTACATTCACTTGTTTTATTCCTGACATACAAATAAAAAACAAACAGTTAGCTGATAAATTGAGTTTGCCTAATGATAAGCCTGTTAGTTTTTACCAGGTGGTTTCCCGTTTGCGTGAGGTCGAGCATCTCATTATGTCAATCGTGAAAAAAGATTCTGCGACTTTCGACGATACCGAAAAGGAGATCGCTAGGTTGTCGCAGGTATTGTCTAACCGCTTGAAAATTCGAGAGCAGACAGGCGATGTACTTTTTATGATTCCGCCTGAAGAAGGTGCCTCACAGCCCGAATGGTTGTCACCATGGCAGTTACTCAATGGTCAGGTCCTTACTGATAAAAAACGAGGTTATCTTGATACCCTTCAGCAGTTGGTTAGTGCAATTTATGCTGGTGATAGTAGTTCTGCAGCAAGTGCAATAAATGCGTTTAAGGCACAAGTAGGGGTAACTAGGGCAATGGATTTGGAAGTGCGTTTTAATCGTGCAAATTGGTTTAATTACAGCATGTTCCTTTATCTGTTTGCTTGTTTCTTTATCTTATTTGGGTTTCAGTTTAAACATAAAATATTTTGGATATGCTCATTGATGTTGCTCATTATTGGGTGTGGTATGCATTCGACCGGTATTATTCAGCGCATGATTATTATGCAGCGTCCTCCTGTGACTACTTTGTATGAATCAATATTATTTGTAGGTTGGGCTGTAGTGATTTTAGCTACATTTGTTGAGTTTTTCATGCGTAATGGTGTGGCATTGTTTGTAGCATCAATTGTTGGGGTGAGTTTAAACATGCTTAGTAAGCAATATGCTTTAGATGGCGACACCATGGGGATGTTGGTTGCGGTGTTGAATTCAAATTTCTGGTTGGGTACGCATGTTGTATCGATAACCTTTGGTTATGGGTGCACGCTTTTGGTCGGTGTATTTGCGCATGCGTATTTATTTTTACGCGTTTTTAAACCAGGTGATAAAATGCTTTTAGATAATACTTATAAAAACACCATAGGTTTAACGTTTATAGCATTGTTTTTTACGACCCTTGGCACCATTCTTGGTGGTATATGGGGTGATCAATCGTGGGGCCGTTTTTGGGGTTGGGATCCAAAAGAAAATGGTGCGCTGTTGATAGTGCTTTGGTTGTTAATGTTGGTGCATGGTCGAATTTCAGGCGCTTTAAGAGAAGTGGGCTTTTGTGCGGGCATGGTGCTTGCCAATGTTGTCGTAATGGTTGCTTGGTTTGGGGTAAATCTTTTAGGGGTCGGATTGCATAGCTATGGTTTTGATAAAGGCGCAGCGACCAATCTGTTTATATTTGCGGGTATAGAAATTGCGATCGCAGTTGGTTTTGGCGTTGCTTGCAAATTGCGGCCTTTGCCTAAGTAGGGCATACGTCTAAGTTTTTCCTTAGTAAAAATACCGATCTGCTTTAGGCGATCAGTTTTACGCTAGTTTATTCGCTTTACATCTCTATAGGTGAAAGTATACATTTCCATTTAGTTCTATTTCAAGCATTAAAATTAAACAAACGTGATGCAATGGTGACTTAAGTAGCATGTTTAGTCTTGGTCGCTAAACACTAAGCTCGCTGGCGGCAGTCTCTGAGTTTTTGACTTTCTATACTAAGTAAGGCTATATAGTGTGTTTCATTGGGGACAGTCCCCTTTGTATATAATAAGCTAAATATCGAGATGAGGGGAGTGGTAGCCGCTGTAGGGATTCATGTTGGCGCATATTAATATGGCGGGGTGTTTAGAAGGGGCATAAAAAAACACCCGTTAACATCGAATTACTTCGGAATTAACGGGTGTAATGTGTTCTATGTAAAATTGGTCGTTATTGAACGATATTTACATTTTCAGCTTGAGGGCCACGTTGACCGTCGGTCACGTCCATCATTACTTTTTGTCCATCTTGTAATGTTCTACGGCCTTCGCTTTGAATAGCGCTGTGGTGAACGAATACATCCTTGCCACCTTCTTGTTCAATAAAACCAAAACCTTTTTCATCATTAAACCACTTAACTGTACCTTCAACTTGACTTGACATGTAACTATTTCCTATTTACTTCGTTTAAATTTGATTTCCATAACTGAATGAAATACTAATTATTAGTATCGAACTTATATTTAAAATTTGTCCAATAATCAAGCAAAAATTTGGTTATAATTGAGTAAAAATATAGTTCTGAGTGATTTTACTGTATTTTTAGCGCTAAAGCTTCAGTAATTTGGTATTTATGGTCTCGTCTTGTTATTTTTAAGAACATTTATTCATATTTTTACTTACAAAAGTATTTAAGGTTTCGGCAAAAGTTCCGATTTTATTTGTATCTGCTCAATTTGTTATCGTATGGAATCTCTTGTATCAACTATTGACCTCTATGTTAAAGTGTCTAAGATTAGGTGTTAAATTATCGCACAAATTTACGGTAATGTAATATAAATAGCGTGATGCAAGTTTTAGTGTGTGTTTGTATGGTTCGGGTAGTTGTTAACATTTTAATTTGAACCTAAGAGTGCTTTTGTGCGTATCTTAGATTGTAATTGAATTTATTCAACTACAAGTACACATTTGTAATTTAGTTAATATTAGTTAAACATTAAATTGGAGATTTCCATGAGTGTGGATGTCAAGGCAATAACTGCCGAAGTAGAAAAGCATGGTTATTTTGTTCGTAACCTAATGGCGCAATGGGAAAAAGTAATTGTTGGGCAAGAATATATGCTAGAGCGATTGCTTATAGGTATGCTCAGTAATGGACACGTATTGATCGAAGGTGTACCAGGGCTTGCAAAGACCTTGACAATAAATACGTTGGCGCTTGCAGTGAAGGCAAGTTTTGCGCGTATTCAGTTTACCCCTGACTTGCTACCGGCTGATCTTATCGGTACACAAATTTATCGTCCTAATGATGGTACATTTTTTAATCGGCAAGGCCCCATTTTTGCAAATATGATATTGGCAGATGAAATTAATCGTGCGCCTGCAAAAGTGCAAAGTGCCTTACTCGAAGCAATGCAAGAGCATCAGGTGACAATTGGCGGTGAAACATTTGATTTGCCTCAACCGTTTATGGTGATGGCAACGCAAAACCCAATTGAGCAGGAGGGGACTTATCCACTACCAGAAGCTCAGATTGATCGATTTATGCTCAAATTAAAAATATCTTATCCAACTAAAGAGCAAGAACGCTTAATTCTTGAACGTATGAGTAATACCAATGTGAAACATGAAGTGGAAGCAGTCATTTCACCTGAAGAAATTATTGCAGCTCGTAACGTCGTTGACGCTATATATGTCGATGATGCCGTGAAAGATTATATCGTTAATATTATTGATGCAACCCGTAATCCAGCTGATTATGGCTTGGATATTGCTAATCTTATATCGTTTGGTGCATCTCCAAGAGCAACGATCTTTTTAACATTGGGTGCCAAGGCGCATGCTTTTATGCAAGGGCGTGGTTTTGTTACGCCGCAAGATGTGAAATCTATTGGCGCTGACGTGTTACGTCATCGTGTCATTATCAGTTACGAAGCAGAGGCGGAAGAGAAAACATCAGATGATGTGGTGCAAGCAATATTCGATAATATCGAGGTTCCATGATACCGCCGGAAGTGATGCAAAAAATTCGCAAGATACAAATCTTTACCAATCGCGCGGTAAACGATATCTTTGCAGGCGAATATCATAGCTCTTTTAAGGGGCAAGGTATGGCGTTTGATGAAGTGCGTGAATATCAACCAGGTGATGATGTTCGCAGTATTGATTGGAACGTAACTGCAAGAATGAATAAGCCTTTTATCAAGCGATACGTAGAAGAACGTGAGCAAACAGTGATGTTGTTAGTCGACTTGAGTGCATCGGGTGCTTTCGGTTCTGTTGGTCAGCTTAAAAATGAAATTGCAACTGAATTGTGTGCGGTGATTGCTTTTTCTGCGATCAAAAATAATGATAAAGTAGGTTTGATTACATTTACTGATCGTATTGAAAAGTTTATACCCCCCGGTAAAGGGACACAGCACGTTTTGCGTGTGATTCGAGAATTGCTGTACCATGAACCTACTCACACGCAAACAGATATTCAAATGGCATTAGATTATTTGGCTAATGTTATTAAGAAGAAAGCAACGGTATTTGTCGTTTCAGATTTCATAGATAAAGATATTTCAACGTCTTTGCGTCAAGTAAATCGGCGCCATGATTTAATTGCAGTAACTGTACGTGATCAATGGGAGGAGACGCTCCCTAAGGTAGGGCTTATTGAATTGATCGATCCAGAAACGGGTCAGCTTTGCTTGGTCGACACCAGTGCTAAACGTGTACGGAAAGATTATGAATCAATGTGTGCTAAGCGATTTGAAAACAAGGCATTTATGTTTCGCGCAGCAAAGGTAGATACCATAGATATCACAACTGCAAAACCATATATACCAGAATTGGTTCGGTTTTTTAAAATGCGTGGGAAGCGAAGGTAGTATAGGGTTGGCTTTTAGTAATAAATCTATGTTGAATAATAGCGCAATGCGATACATGTTGATACAACTCATTTGTTATGCAATAGTTGGCTTTAACGTTTTTGCCCAAGAAAACTTGGTCGCTGCAGTTGATGAACGTATCGTGCATCATGCAGATAAAGGTGAGCTCAAAGTAACGCTTGTTATTAGTGACGCAAAAATCACTGTGGTCGATACGATTGTGGTAACATTGCAAGCTGATGTGCCAGAGTCAATGTCGGTAACGATGCCAAATTTGGTCGAGGCGTTAGATCCATTTTTGTGGGGGATTGTAAAGGTGGAATCGCGGGGCAAAAAATTATTAGATAATTCGAGAGTACTTTACGAAAAAATCATTGAATTAGAACCGATTCAAGCGCAGACGGCAGAGATTCCGGCGCTTACATTTGCAGCAACGGTAAATAATATCGATATCGTTGCAACAACTGAAGCGCAAATGGTTGAAGTTGTAGAATATATGACGATTGATGAAAATACCGATATTGCCGAAGGCAAAGGGCAAGCAGATATACCTTTTGAAATGCCGGTAATAGTTTATTATATCGTTGCAGCTGTAGTTGTTTTAATAATTATAATTATTCTGCTGGTATTACGTGCTAGGCGAAAGGCAAAAGAAATTATCCCTGTTTTTGCTTGTCCTCATGAAGTTGCGGTGAATCGATTTAAGCGTTTAGAAAATGAAATGTTATTGCATGATCAACAATTTAAATTATTTTTTGAGCTGACATGTTTAATTTTGCGATATTACATTGAAGATCGTTTTGATCTCAACGCACCAGATTTAACGACGGAAGAATTTTTAGCCAAAGCAGCCAGTACTGGAAAGCTTTCAGGTGATCAGACGGCAAAATTAAAGGGTTTTATGAATCAATGTGATATGGTTAAGTTTGCAAAATATGCCCCTTCTATTGATGATGCCAACAATGCACTAATATTGGCTGAGGATTTTGTAGAAAAATCTACCAATTATGAGGTTAAAATCGAAGTTACTGGCAAAGATTTGTATGCGATGTTTCAACGTGCTGAGGTGAAGTCATGAATTTTGAATCACCTTTTGCATTTTTATTGTTACTTATTATACCGATTGTCGTCTTGTTGGCAGTGCGGCGTGGTAACAAGTCGCATATTGCCTTTTCTTCGTTGCATCAGTTAAATAAAGTAAAACCGTCACTGAGAATGCGATTACGTTTTTTGTTAGTGCTTTTAAGAGTTGCATGTATTGTGTTTATTATTATTGCAATAGCGCGCCCTCGAAAAGGGAGTTCTGAAAGTAAGGTATATACAAAAGGTGTCGCAATGCAGCTGGTCGTCGATTGTTCCAGCAGTATGGAAGAACAAATGGGTAGCGGTGGTAGGGCTGTGCCGCGAATCGAAGTTGTTAAAGAAGTTATCACTGAATTTATAGATGGTAACAAAGATCTTGAGGGGCGCGATCATGACTTGGTCGGTTTGATAACGTTTGCCAGATATGCAGATACGATTTGCCCAGCGGTTTTAAAACATGATGCGCTACTTGGTTTTATTAAGAAATAAAAACAGTGCGTGAGCGCTCTGAAGATGGTACAGCTATCGGTGAAGGTTTGATGCTTGGTTGCGCCAGGTTAGTTAAGGCAGAGGAAGATTTGGTCAATCAACAAGAAGAGAAAACCAAACAAACAGGTCACCAAGAACGTGCAGAGTTTGAAATCGCTAGTAAGGTGATCGTGTTGCTCACTGACGGAGTGAATAACGCTGGTGATGTTACACCAGAAGATGCCGCTGGTTATGCTAAAGAACAAGGTATTAAATTGTATATTATTGGAATAGGTTCTCCTGCCCAGCGTGGTTTTATGGGGATTTTTCAAGGCGCTCAGTTAAACGAATCATTACTAAAAGGTATGTCCGATTTAACAGGTGGCTTTTATAGTCGTGCCAATGATGCAGAGGCGTTAAGAGAGATTTATGAAAAAATTGATGCATTAGAAAAAACGGAAGTAACAGCAATGGAATATGCTTTGTACGAAGAAAATTTTGCAAAATGGGTGGCTTTGGCTTTGGGCGCTTTAATGTTAGAGCTGATATTGGGTTGTACTATATTTAAGAAGATTCCATAATTATGATAGAACTAGCACACTTAGAATATTTATGGTTATTATGGACCTTGCCGGTGTTGTTAGGTTTGTATGGGTGGTTTTTTTATCGTAAAAAAAAGGCCATTAGCCAATATGTAGAGAGCGGATTACTTGATAAGCTTTATTTGAATGTTAGTATATTTAAGCTTTGGCTTAAAGGGCTTATCTTGTTGCTTGTTGTGTTGGCGATGATCATCGCATTGGCGCAACCGCAATGGAATGCCAAACCAGAGAAGGTGAAAAGGCAAGGCCGTGATTTGGTCATATTGCTTGATGTTTCCCGTAGTATGCTTGCAGAAGATATTAAACCTAACAGGTTAGATAGAGCGCTGTTAGATATTGAAGAATTGCTATATGAACTCTCTGGAGATCGTATAGGTGTGGTTGCATTTTCAGGAAGTGCTGTGGTGAAATGTCCTTTGACATTGGATTACAGTTTTGCGCGGCTCGCATTAAAAGATATTAATATTTATAGTGTTAATAAAGGTGGTACTTTAATAGGCGATGCCATTCGTAAGACTATAGATGAAGTGTTTGATGATGGCGGAAATGATTTTAAAGATATTATATTGATTACAGATGGCGAAGACCATGAAAGTTTTCCTGTTGAAGCAGCACGTCTTGCTGGTGAAAAGGGTGTTCGTATCATCGTTATTGGCGTTGGTGATGAAGAGACTGGCAGCCGTGTTCCTATGTATGGTGAAAATGGCCAGAAAAGTTATCTTACATATAATGGGCAGGAAGTATGGTCAAAATTAGATTCGATCACTCTGAAAGAGGTGGCGCAATCTACGCCTGGTGGTTATTACTTGAATGTCGCAACGGGTAACTATGATTTGCCGCAGCTCTACCATGCGTTAATTGAGTCTTCCCAGCGTAGAGAGATGGAAGAAGTTGAAGTTATGCGATACGAAGAGAAGTATCAAATATTTTTATTAGTAGCATTAACTTTATTAGTGATTGAGGCATTGGTAAGTGAACGTAAGTCATAAATTTATATATATCGTATTGCTGTTTTGCACGGTAGTATTAGGTGGATCAATTTTCAAAGATGCACAAGAAGCATTTGTGGCTGGGGATTATGAAACGGCGTATACATTGTTTGAGCAGGTAGAAGTGACCCATTTAAACAGTGGTCCTTTGGCTTACAATAAAGGGAACTGTCAATATCAGCTTGGTGACTATGACAAGGCGATTGAATTGTATTTTTCAGTGCTCAGTAGTGATGCTGAAGAGTCTTTAAAGAAGAATGCAAATTATAATATGGGTAATTGTTATTATCGTCAGTCCCAGGTGTTAGCAAATGAAGATTTGCGTAAGGCGTTAGATAAAATTAATCAAGCAGTGAATGTGTTTCGCAAGAGTTACACAGGCGTTGGAAGTGAAGATAAAACTGCCAAAGAAAATATTGCACTCGCTAGAAATAAAGCCAAAGCGTACATTGCAACGATTAAGTATGTCGAAGCGTTGCAGAAGGAAATTGAAGAAAAGCGGAAGGCATTGATTGAAAAGCTCGAAATGGAACTAGCGTCACAAAACGGTATTAATAATGGTGTTATTGATGTTGATAATGAGATTAAAGTGTTGGCTTCAACTTTAACAGAAGGACCAGTGGTTCATGATTTCTCTAAATACGAAAAAAAACTAATTGAGCTTGCCCCATCACAGCGTGGCTTAAACAATGCTGTATCGGTTTCTAAAAAGGATGCTGTAACATTAGAAGCGTTACAGGAAAAACTAGCGCCACCTCCGCCGCCACCAGCTGCAGGTCAATCTGGTGCCCAACTGCCGCAAATGAATCAGCAAGCACCTCCCAAAGCTTCAGCAGCGCTTGGTGTTGCTGAAAGCGGTCAATCAATTTTGCTAAACGCTTTGATTAAAAAAGATAGTAGTACAGCTTTGCCTGCGGGAGTTGCGGTGGCGCAACAGATACAGAAGGCGCTTGATATTTTAAAAGGTGAACAAGAGAACAGCGATCAAGAAAACGAAGACCAAGAAAACGAAGAAGATCAGGAGCAACAAGAAGGGGAAGATGGAGAGCAAGGGGATCAACAAGATCAACAAGATCAGGATGGACAACAGGGCGAACAAGAAAATAAAGAAGGTGACCAAGAAGAACAAGAACAAGAACAAGAACAACAAGACGGCCAAGAAGACGAGCAAGAAGACGAGCAAGAAGGCGAGCAGTCACAGGCAGACGACGAGCAGGATCAAGAAGAAGGTGAAACTTCTGAAGCATTAGAACCAGAAAAAGTACCAGATGAGACCGCAAAAGCTATTTTGGATAAAGAACGTGAGCGCAAGGAGAAACGATTGAAGATCCGAATGCGCCAAAGGGGAAAAGTTGAGAAGGATTGGTAATGAAGATTAGTAGTATAAAATATATATGTTTATATTCGTTTTGCTTATTATTCATGGCAAGTGTCGGTTTTGCCCAAGAGATAACAGTAAAGGCATCTTTACGTTCAACGACTAATAGTCGTACCGTCTATATTGGTGATCGATTAGAATATGTGATTACGATTTCAGGCAAAGATGCTGCTTTGGGTGTTGTCGATATGACACATCTTAAATCGTATGGTGCAACGCATACTGGTAATAGTTCTAGCTCTAATTCGAGTATGAGTATTTCGTATAATGGCAAGCAGGTTATGCGCTCTGTTACCGAATATATAATGTCATATAATTTGTTGGTGCAAAACGGTGGTCGCAATACGATCAAGGGAGTTGATGTCACGGTAAAAGGTAAAAAGTATACAACGCAAGAAATGGCTTTTAGTGTTAATACACCAGAAGAAACTAATTTGTTGATGCTTGATTTAGACGTAAATGAAAAGAAGTGTTATGTTGGCCAAGCAGTTCGCGTTGATTTTGAACTGATAGTGTTACGTAATATTAGTGACATTAATTTAAATGTGTTTCAATTGTTTCCCTTGAGTCATTTTGTGGTGGTGCCACACGAACCGTTAGGACGTGGCGGCAACATGCGCCAAATAGACTTGGGCAATGATGTTGTGGTGCGTGTACGTGAAGATAATAGTAAGTATAAAGGACAACCAAGTTTGTTATACTTATTTAGCATATTGGTAATACCAAAACATGTATCACAGCTTCCGGATAATCTACCGCAGGTTGTATGTAATGTACAAACTGGACAGGGGCGATTTGGTAGTCATCAAAAAATGATGGCAAAGGCATCACCGATTTCATTAACTATAAATCCGTTGCCAACGAAAGGCAGGCCAAGTAATTTTAGTGGTTTGTTAGGGCGATATCGTATCGAAACCTCTGCTACACCTACCGATGTAAGTATTGGCGATCCAATAACGTTGACGATCAAGATTAGCGGTGACTTATTGGCAGCTGTAGAGATGCCTGATTTGTCTCAATTATCATCATTTGTAGATCATTTTAAAATACTCAAAGAACAATCAACGCCAACTGTTTCTAGCACTTTTAAAACCTTTGTACAAACCATTCGTTTGTCAGATGATCGAGTCGGTGAGGTGCCTGCCATTCCACTAAGTTATTTTGATGTCGATAAAAAAGAATATATCGAGATATTTAGTAAACCAATACCACTCACTGTAAAAGAAACTCGGTTGGTTACTGCAGCGCAGGCACAAGGTGGGCATGTTGCAGTGGGGCCTATGGTGTCTCAGGTGGAAGCCATTCAGCATGGCGTAGCTACGAATTATTCTGGAGATGATTTATTAAATAATGCAACATTTTCGATTATGGCTACAATGACATCTCCATTGGGTGTGTCTGTATGGGGGGCGCCTTTTGTTATATTGCTGATTAGTATGGTTCAAAGGTTTAGGTCGTCACATGATCCAGAGAAGCTTATCAAGCGCCGAAAGAGTGGCGCTATTGGTGTTGCAGTTAAGCGGTTGCGCGCATTGCGTGGTAATAGTGCGCTTGGTAATGATGATGTTAAAAGAGAACTCGCTGATCTTTTACGTGATTTTGTTGCAGATCGATATGATAAGCTCGGCCATTCTTTAACTGAGCGGGATTGTGAAGCATTATTTAGAAACGACAATTTTGATCAGGGACAAATTGATCAATTTATTAGTGCGCTCGAGTTGTGTTTACAAAGTCGATTTGCAGGTGGTGCTTCAGGTAGTAGTGACTTTGATTTTGCGGCCATTGAGGCTAATTTGAAAGCTTTGGTGGTAAAATGAGATTGTTTTGTATGAAATATAATTTGATATATTTATTGATAATATGCATATTATCTAATGCAAGTTTTGCGTCTGAACATTTATCGAAAGATGACTTGAGAAAAATTTCTTATGAAGCGGCTGAACTATTTGACAAGGCGAACAAAGAAGTATTGTCAAATCAAACCAAAGCTGCTGAATTATATGATCAAGTGATCTTGCGTTATAAAAAAATGATCAACGAAGGTGATGTTAAAAACGAATATGTCTATTATAATATGGGTAATAGTTACGCATTCAAGGGTGATTATGCTAGAGCTATATTGAATTACAAACGCGCCAAGCAATACAATGCGAGTTATGCCGATTTAGTCAAAAATCTTGAAGCAGCAAGGCGGCGTCGCGTAGATCATATCGAGGCGCAGGTAGAAGCGAAGGTGCTTAAGACCGTATTTTTTTGGCACTATGACTTTTCTTTAAAGGGAAAGTTTTGGACGTTGTCGGTCTTTTGGATGACGAGTTGTTTACTTCTTGGATGGGGCATTGCCAAGCGAAAAGTAAGGGTGTTACGTTGGCCGCTAGTTGCTTTGGTTGCGTTGTTTATTGGTATGGGTGCTTCGATAGTAATTAATCAGTATAATATTCTTCATCATATTGAAGGGGTTATTCTGGTAGATGCTATTGAAGCTAGGCAGGGGAATGGGCTAAATTTCCCTAAAAGCTTCGAGGCGCCTTTGCACGGTGGAACGGAATTTACGTTAATTAAAACCCAGAATGATTGGCTATTTATTCGACTGTTAAACGGCGACGAGGCGTGGATTCCAGCGACATCAGCTGAAACAATTTTACCACTTAGCCTGTTGTAAGGGCGTGCTGCTATTTTACTTCAAAGACGGAAAAGAATGAATTTATGCTCTCGGTAAATGCATTAGGGTTTTTTTTTCGGATTTTTTTAAAGTATTCTTTTTTCTTGATAGTTTGTACTTCATGACTTTGTAAAGTGACTTTGGCTTTGGTTTTTTCGTCTGTAATGACTATGGCGCCACCGAGTTTTGAATGCACTTTTCTTGTGTAATATGTCTTTCCACTCGCAACATCTTTTACGCTGTAATAGCACCCTGAAGAGAGTAATATTATTGATGTAATTGCAACGGTCATAAAAAATTTTTTGATCATTAGGCGCTCGCTTTAAATAAGATTGTTGTTATAAGCACTTATTCGACATAATTTGCATATTATCTTCAAGATAGCATCTATTTGTAAATTAGGTCCGAAAATGTAAAGTTATATACAGTCTTTATTTTTTGCAGCGTTGTATATTTTTAATATAAGTTCAATAGATTTCCGAGCTGTTTTGCCGTCTAATGCAAACGGCTTTTTGTTTTCGATTGCTTTGACAAAATCAGAAATATTTTTGGCATGATTAATATGAGTCATTGCCGCAGGATTTGCGGCACCAGAGGCGG
>Ga0255039_10000348_pt1 | contig 15194 bp, 10 predicted proteins | sample BC1_12_1_MG_FD_181713 | JGI IMG/M metagenome (GOLD analysis project Ga0255039, IMG submission 181713) | Seawater microbial communities from Strait of Georgia, British Columbia, Canada - BC1_12_1 | ecosystem: Environmental > Aquatic > Marine > Strait | place: Canada: British Columbia | collected... | reverse complement strand
CCTAAACCAAGGCAACGAACAAATCACCTCGCGGTAATTTGCGTGGAGCTATTTTTTAAAAGTAATTTCCGCTTTAGCGGATTCTAACTGGCTCCCGATCAATCACGATGCGAATAAGGATCGGGAGCCAATTTAAATCCCGATGTACATCGGGAAATGACTTTAAAATATGGCCACGGAGGCGCGGAGACAGGATTTATAAAACTGACTTAACTAACGCGCTAGTCTTTGATTAGCCATAGAAAAGTACATACGATTATGGTAATGAATGATCTTTTACATTAAAAGGCATTAAGCACTTATAGCTTGTAAGTAGCAACTTTTTGGGAGTTGAACCACTAATTTATATTAATTTTCTGTTTGATTGTTTGCGCAAAATAGCCAAAATTAAGATGCTTAATAGGTATCGTTTAAAGTGATAAGGTCAGATTTCTGGGGTAAGTCATTTTTAGCATTTATTAATCGAAAATTCTTTTAAAAAAAGGTAAATCGTTTTATGTTATCAATTTTTGTAAAACCGCTTTCGTTCAATGTGCCACATCTAATACAAAACAAATTAAGCGTGGTTGCTTTTATAATACTTATAACGGTGACTGGCTTGTTTGTAAATGCAGATGTAGCGGGTGCCGTGGCGTCAGAAGTTGAAGTGGCTGAAGTTGTGCCAGAAGTTAAAGCTGATGGTGCCGAAGCGATCTCTCATTCTGTGATTGAATATTCTATTGTGCCATTTTTGGGTCGTCTTCATCCAATGATCCTTCATTTTCCGATTGCACTGTTAGTGCTTGTTTTATTGTTTGAGATTGGTGCTTTGTTCAGAACCTCTAAGGGGTATCAAATTGCAATCTGGATTACTTTAGGCGTTGCCAATGCGCTGTTGCTTAAGACGATTTGGTTTGGTTGGATTTTGGCAGAAGAGCCGGGCTATGGTGGCGACACATTATTTTGGCATAGGTGGCTGGGTGTTGCTGTAGGGGTGCTTGCATTTATTGCGCTGGTTCTTAAATTTGTTGCGACCAAAAAGGATACACTTTCATCTCGGAATCAGTATCGCTTTATGTTATTGATTACAGTTGTGTTGTTAATGTGTGGTTCACATTTTGGCGGCAACATGTCGCATGGTTCAAGTTTTTTGACAGAAAAAATGTCGCCAGGGTTTAAGGCGCTTTTGAACGTGGACGAAGGGAAAGATGGCGTGGCTGAAGAAGGATTTTTTAGTAACACGATTTGGCCAATTTTTGACCAACATTGCGTCGAGTGCCATGGTGAAGAAAAGCAAAAGGGAGATTTTCGGGTTGACCAAACGGCCAGTTTGCTATCGGGTGGCGAAAGCGGAAAACCAGCTGTCGTGCCTGGTGATGCTATGGCAAGTCAATTGGTTGAACTGATTACTTTGCATCGTTCTGATGATGCATTAATGCCACCTGAGGGTAAAGGTGCGTTGTCTAACGACAATATCATGTCATTAATACATTGGGTCAATCTGGGGGCGCCGATGGCTGGCGGTGAGGCGGTGTCGGCGCAAGATAAGCCGCTAGATATTAAGATAGGTAGTGACGAGATGGCTGTAATGAGCGCTGAAGAAGCACATCGCGCATTACCGCTTTGGGATACACTTAAAAATAAGAAAAGCGACGTTGATTTTGGTAAAGAGATCATGCCAATATTCACTGAAAGTTGTGTGAAGTGTCATGGCGCCAAAAAACAAAAAGGACATTTGCGATTAGATTCGCCACAGTGGATATTGAGCGGTGCTGATGGTGAAGCAGTGTTACTTCCGGGTAATGCGCTGGAGAGTTTGCTATATACGCTAACGATACTTCCTGAAGATGATGCTGATGTAATGCCATCAAAGGGAGATCTATTAACTAAAGCGCAAACAGATCTTGTTAAAAAATGGATTGATGGCGGTGCTGGATTTGGTGGTTATCGTGCTGTTGCTACTGTACAGGTAAAAAGCGTTCTTGAAGTCCTTCAAGAAAAACTACCACTACTCTCTGAAGCGCAAGTCGCATTGATTGGTCATAGTAGTGGTGAAGTGCAAGTTGTTTCGCAGGCAACCGATCGTTTACTTTCGCTTTCTATGCCTAAGCGTATTGGTGTTACGTATAGTCCGTTGACCGATTTTGAAGAAATTAAGTCTCATGTGGTTTGGCTAGATCTTTCAGGTCGAGAATTAACGGTTGAAGAATTTGCGATGTTGCCGTCATTTAAACAGTTGACCAGATTAAACCTAAGGCAGAGCAATGTGACAGACGAGGTGGTTGCATCATTGGCATCACTTAACAAATTACGTTATTTAAATCTTTCGCAAACAGCAGTAACAGATAAAAGTCTTACCGCGTTAAAAGGTTTTAATGGGCAGATTTATCTATGGGATTCTAAAGTGTCAGCCAAGAGTGAATTGGCTTTATTGCATGATTTGTTCGGGTTAAAGATAGATCTCGGTGTTGTTATGCCGTTACCCGGGTCTACGGCTTTATTAGAGCAAGCAAAAACCCCTGTTATTGTTCCGGAAGAAGAAAAAGCCAAAGCAAGTGATGTGAAATTAAAAGGTAAAATTACTACGGGCAGTTGTTGTGATAAAGCCCAAAAAGCGGGTAAGACATGTGACCATAAATGTTGTGTCGCAGCTGCTGCAGATGGTAAAGTATGCACGAAGTGTAATGCGCAAAAAGTGAAGAAGGCAAAAGTTGAATTGGTTGGTGAAATCAAGGCCAACGGCTGTTGTGATAAAGCCCAAAAAGCGGGTAAGGCATGCGATCATAAATGTTGTGTTGCCGCAGCAGTTAATGGAAAAGTATGTACGAAGTGTAATGCAAAATAACAGCATCATGTTAAGGGTTGATTATGTTTGATATGCAAAAGTTGATGGCAGTATGTTTGACCGCGTTGGGGTTGAGTTGTCCTTTGGCTGCAGGTGAAGATGATACGCGCAGTAGTAATGTGCTTGATGTGAAAATCAGTCGCATCACAGGGGAATCAATTGTCTTAAAAGATGCTTATGAAGGTAAAGTCGTATTGGTGGTAAATGTCGCTAGTAAATGCGGGCTTACAAAACAGTATAAAGCATTGCAATCATTATATGAAACGTATCAAGGGGAAGGGTTTGAAATTGTTGGATTCCCGTGCAATGATTTTCGTAAACAGGAACCTGGGTCAGCTAAAGATATCATTACATTTTGTCAAAAAAATTATGGCGTGACGTTTGATCTTATGGAAAAGATAAAGGTTAAAGGGGATGATGCACATCCGCTTTATAAAAATTTGACTGATAAAAATAAAAATGCACCTTTTGGCGGCACTATTTTATGGAACTTTGAAAAGTTTTTAATCGATCATCAGGGGAAAGTGCTTCAACGATTTTCACCGAAAACCAAGCCGCAAAATAAAAAAGTTGTCGCTCAGATTGAAGCTGCCCTTGCAGTACGTAATAAAACAGTCAAAGCGACGCATTATTTGGGGCGTGAAATTGCGCCAGTGATGGGGTATAGTGGTGCGCCGTGGTTATTGCGCGATACGCGTGAAAAAGAAGAATCAACCATTGAAATGGTAAACGCATTAAATATTAAATCTGGTCAGGTGATTTGCGATTTTGGTTGTGGTAATGGTTATCATACATTGTCTTTTGCTAAAAAAGTTGGTGCTGATGGTAAAGTGTATGGGGTTGACATTCAACAACAAATGCTTGATGCGCTTGCCCAGCGGGCAGCCGAAGGTGATGTGAAAAATATAATTACGATTGCATCTACATCACAAGATTGTCATTTACCCTTGAATAAATTTGATATGTTATTTATGTGTGATGTCTATCATGAGTTAGATGACCCGCAAGGCATACTTAAACAAGTTAAGGCGAGTTTAAAATCTGACGGGATGTTGGTATTGGTTGAATATAGGGCAGAAGACCCAAATGTCCCAATCAAGCCGCTTCACAAGATGCCTCGGGAACAGATCGATAAAGAGATGCACGCCAATGGTTTTAAGTTGGTACGCAGTTATGACAAGCTACCATGGCAACATCTGCTATTTTACACCCCAATGAATTAAAATTGATGTTCAGAGATTGTTTGTGTGGCACCGACTCTACCTGATTGGATATCGGCAAGCATATAATTTTCAGAATAGACTGGTGCACCAGAAAGGCGGCGTAGGGTAGATAGTTGCCCTATGTGTGTCAGTGCATCAGCTAAAGGGCCTTGTATAATTTGGCAGAGCACTTTTTCTTCGATATCCCTTTCTAAAAGCATCTCGTCAAGCAATTGTAAAGCATTATGAAATATCTCTGCAGCCTCGGAAATGTTTTTTGTCTTTGGCGCTGTCGGTTTAATGGTTTTGTCGATTAATTGTTGTGCAAAACGAATGACAACTGTGATGTGATTAACAATTTTTACTGGCGATACGACGTCGTTGCCTGCATCAAACGTAGCAAAATGGGTTGGTGCAGCTTTGACTTGTTTGGCAAAGCGATATGCAACGGTCGCGGTTAAATGCCTTATCATCTGTTTATCCATGTATATATCCTAATATGTCTCAAATTTATAATGTGAGGTGTGAATGATATTTACCTTATTTTATAGTGTCACAAGGTGCATTTGTTTCATTATAACACCTTAATTGGTCGTAGTCATCTACCTTATCAATTGTGCATCATGCTTGATAAGGACGCATCTTCAAGATGTTAAAAGCGTATTGCGAAATGTTATCGGTCTGAATTGAAAAAGGTAATATTATTCTTGAATATTAGGTGAATATTAATGGCGAAATCGTTCCGGTAATGCCAAATTGCATGCGTCTACAAGTTTAATATTCCGATAATAAAGGTGTATTATTATCGTTACGTCTTATGTTTTGTTTCTATGTTTATAGGGGGGTATTTCTACTTATATTAGTGGCGGGGGTAAGTATGGTATTTGGCAGATTATTCCTAAATTACAAGTTCTTTTTTTACGATGAAACTATGGACAGTTGTATCGAAAATTACATTTTGCTTTTGATTTAGGCAGTAATGTTAGGTGTGATAAGTAGGCCGCTGAATTATCATATAGCGGTAGCATGCTTGAGATAGATATGCGCATACTATGAAATTACATATTAAAATAAATTAAGAAGTACATTGTGTACTTTTGTATAGTTTTAGGTAGGCCGCCTTTTCGGTCAAGAGAATAGAGGCACTTGTATGGGTGTAGAAATATTAGAACAAGCGACAGATTTGCCAGCTGCGGTAGAAACAACGTCGCTTACCAGTATTACAGATAATGGAGGCAGTAAATTTTTAACCTTTGTTTTGGGTCAGGAGGAGTATGGTCTAGAGATTTTAAAGGTCCGGGAAATATTTGGTTATATGAACATTACCAGTGTGCCACAAACCCCATCATATGTCAAAGGTGTCATCAATCTACGTGGTAAGGTGATTCCTGTGGTCAACCTTCGTTCGAAATTTGGTATGCCAGAAATCGAGGTATCTGATGAAACATGTATTATTGTTGTCGACATTGTTTGTGGCTCAGCTAGTATCGAAACTGGCATTGTCGTAGATAAGGTATCAGAGGTCCTTGATATTTTAGGCTCAAATATCGAACCGCCACCACAATTTGGCAATGCAGTGGATACAAAATTTATATTGGGTATGGGTAAAGTGAATGAACGGGTAAAAATCTTGCTCGATATTAATGCCGTCTTAGGTGAAGGTATTGCAGATTTTGAAGCGTTAGCCCAAGGTTAAGTTATTGAACATCGAAAAGTCGTATAAATAGTTATTAACAAATCAATGAAAGAGAGAAAAAAATGTTTAATTTAAATGCATGGTCATTAAGAGGAAAAATCGTAACGGTAGGGGTGATATTGCCGTCTGTGTTATTAATTACTTTATTTGTGATGTATTTTTCACAGAGTAAAGAGATGTCAGTAGATGCATACGTACAAAAATCTCGTGCGATATGTCTTACTGCTGAAGCAACACGTGAAGAAATGGAAGATAAATGGGCACTTGGTATTATGACCCAAGGTGCGCTCAAAGCGTGGGCAGATAATGGCGAAATGGACAAAGTGCTTGGTGCAGTGCCAGTGGTGTCAGCATGGCAAGCAGCGCAGCGATATGCGCAACAAGAAGGGTATGAGTTCAAGGTACCTAAGTTTGATCCGCGTAACCCTAAAAATACGCCAACCAAGCTTGAAGCAGACGTTATGAACAAGATTAAAAGTGAAAATTTAGCAGAACATTATGTGGTCAATGAAGCGACCAATTCAATTCATTATTTTCGCCCTGTAAAGCTAACAGAAACATGTATGGCGTGTCATGGTGACCCTGCGAACTCAATGGAATTATGGGGTAACGATAAAGGGCTAGATCCAACAGGTACGACTATGGAAAACTGGAAGGTCGGTTCTATACATGGTTTCTTCGAAATCATCCAACCTTTAGATGTTGCAGATGCACAACTTGCAGGTTCGATTAAAATGGCAGTGATGGTCGTTGTTGTTGGTTTGGTAGTAATGGCATTTATATTCTTCTTTGTGATTCGTGTATCAGTAGATAAACCAATCGATGTAATTTCACAATCATTGCTCAATGGTTCTGGTGAGGTGGCTAGTGCTTCAAGTCAGGTATCAGGTTCATCAGCAGCTTTAGCAGAAGGTGCAAGCCGACAAGCAGCTGGTTTAGAGGAAATCTCAGCATCGTTAGAAGAAATGTCAGGTATGAGTAAACAGAATGCTGATAGCGCGCAACAAGCAAGTAATCTTGCTGGTGAAGCGAGCCAGTCTGCCTCAAGCGGTAATAGTGCGATGGTACGTATGACCGATGCGATTGATGAGATTCAAAAATCATCTTCAGAAACAGCAAAGATTATCAAAGTTATCGACGAGATTGCATTCCAGACAAACTTGTTAGCGCTCAATGCGGCGGTAGAAGCGGCACGTGCAGGTGAAGCAGGTAAAGGGTTCGCTGTGGTTGCGGAAGAAGTTCGTAACTTAGCAATGCGCTCAGCTGAGGCAGCCAAAGATACCTCAGAGATGATTGAGCAAAGTGTCAAGAATGCAGAAAATGGTGTAAACATTACCAAAGAAGTTAGTGTCTCATTAGAAGATATTGTTTCAGGTATCGAAAAGACAGCAAATTTGGTAGATGAAATTGCAGCTGCAAGTAAAGAGCAAACAGATGCGGTCAATCAGGTAAATACCGCCTTGAGCGAAATGGAAAAAGTAACGCAAGAGAATGCTGCTGGTGCCGAAGAATCATCGTCTGCGGCGATTCAGTTGAATCAGCAGTCAGAGACACTTAAAGGTTCGGTACATAGTTTAGTATCGTTAGTTAAAGGCACGCAGGCTGCAGCGTCGACGTTAAATCAGAGTGGCGGTCATTCAGCAGTGCAGAGTAGTCGGCCTGCGGCATATGTACCGAAAGCGCCAGCGCAGCCACAAGCGGCAGCTGCGCAGCCACAACAATTTGAACCACAAGATGATTTTATGAATGTTGGTAGTGGTGATTTTAAAGATTTTTAAAGATTAAATAATTTTTAATATTGATTATAAAAGTAGGGCCCGATGCGTTAGATCAAACGCATCGGGCCTCTTTTTTTAGTATAACTTGTTCCTGCATCGGAAAATTACGACTGCAATCGGCTGCTAAAAGTATGTTCTTTATTATTCGTTGTTTTTTATAGGTTGAAATATGTTGTCTATGTTTGCGTAGCTCTGTTTTGGTAGCATTTTAAACGTGCCATTAAGAAAATGATTGATAACAATTCTAAACGTATTCACATTATTGAGGTCATCAGAGATGTCATCGTATTGTTGATCAGGGAAATAGATGGCATTGAAATTGAGGGTTTTTGTATGATGTTTGTTTTTACGACCAAGCCAGATGGGGGCTAGAAACCGTTCCCCATGATCAGATTGAATAATAATTACCGTCGGCCTTTTTGCGCGTTTAAGTATCTCAGTGACACTTTGTAAAATGCGTTTGTTTAAATAGATTAATTGATCTCTAAAATGGGTGGCATATTCCTGAATATTTTCTGGTTTTTCTTTAAGATTACTATCAACGGTCAATAAGTTTTCAATAGAACTAGTTATTGAAATATATTTGCCTTGGCGGTCAAAAACAAAAGGTACGTGGGGGCAAAGTAAGTGAGCAAAAACAAATATAGGTTTTTTGGATTTTGGTTCAATTTTTGAAAGATTTTCCATTGTGAAGAGTAAATTGTTTCGGTGTTGTTGAAGGTAATCAGAAATCAGGGAAAATACTAACAATGGTGTTGTTCTGACGAGTTGGAATTCGAAAGGATTTAAGTTGCCGAACAAGCCTAAATTTTCAGTCTTTACGGCGGTTTTATTGGCGGCTAAATATTGATCAATATAAATTGAATCACTAAATTCTGTTGGAATATACCCTGTTTTAAACGAATATGAATAATAATCTAATGCTTTTAGATATTGCAAAAGACGACTTTTTTTTGCCCCCTGTTTTGCAATGTCGATTCCAAGCCCTTTGGTTGTGTTGTACGGCTCATGGACAAAGTCCATATTCATCGTTGACGGAATTGATAGGGTCGTATTGCAGTAGTTTGAACGACTTTTTGTCGGCACCTTAAATCCTAGATTTTCTAAAGCGGATATAAATTTAGTATTATCGTAGTTAAGGACTTCTTGCAGAATATCAGCTCTTGGGTATTCGTCAAGAATGATATAGTAGATATCTGGTTTGTTGTCTGTCAAAACTGATTGTGGTGAAGCAGGTACTGCTTCTTGATTTAAATATGCCGGCTGTTTCAATTGAAAGCGTAAGATGTTTAATGACAAGATACCAATTAATACAATTGAGATGATATTTAAAACTTTAGTAAAAGTTACACAGGTACTGCCTTTTTTTGCAATTAAATAAGCGGTCATACATAGTGTGATTACCCAGAATGGGAGTAGGTAGGTGTTTACGCCTACTTTTATTCCGAAAAGCACCCACCCTCTGATATTAAGTTGGAACAAATATGTATAAATATGCCCATACATAAAGAAGGTAAGCAACGTAAATGAAGTAAGGAGTGCTGCTTGGTTTTTACGAAACCTTAGTACGAATTTTATAGTCAGCCAAACAGTAATGGATAATATTAAACAAGCTACAAATGCTCTCACGGCTTGAGATGCAGATAACTCATTTATGTTATGGTGAAAGAGGTATGTTGCAGGATAAAGGCCAAATAATATGGGATGTATGGCCAGATTCGTTTCTTTGGGAGGCAATGTAGTCTCTTTGTTCATTTTATTTTTTCTTTAATAGGTATAATGTGCGATTGCTGTTCTCGATCTGTTTTGATTCTATACACTCAAAATAAGTTTCAAAGGCTTTGGTAAAACCATTATGGTCATATTGATCAAAAATATCTTGTCTTGTGGCTAACAAATGCTTCACTTGAGAATCTTCTTTAGGGACAAATTCAATAATTAGAAATGAGCAAAGTTGGGCAAAGTATGATGCGATCATTTCAAGGGGCACATTATTGGTGATCGCTAAGTGGTGAATAAGCGCTAATGCCATTATTGTGTCTGCAGGTCCGCGTGTTACGAGTGCTTTACGTTCTTGATTCGCCCAGCCGATACCGCCAGAGGGATTGGTAAGGTCAAGTATTAGTGGTAGAATATCACATTCTTTGTGAAAGAGAGTTCTGTTATAATTTTTTTCCACGGCAGACGGGTCAATATCAAATGAAACAACATATGCACCCAAGTCACGTGCAATTTTACTAAAATGGCCATCGTTTGCGCCGAGATCCCAAACCATTTTTGGTTTTGTCTGTTTTAAAAAGGCAGAAACGAGTTCGTGCTTTTGTGACATTGCCGTTTCGGAGTAATTTGTATTTTCATAGTAATGGGCCCATTCGGTGCCGCCATGCTTCCACTTCATTTGCTTTGTGCCAGATGTTAGCGAATCAACAATGCCAATTAACCCAAATTTACTAACTTTTTTTTCCGGCAATGCTTTAGTGTGGCTACCGTACTTTTTCTGGCTTTTGGCAAGTAAATGAATGTGCATAAATAAGGAGAGTTTAAAGTTACTTTTAAATGGGAGTAAACAAGCGGCAAGGTCAATAGGAATGCCATCAATGAATAGTTTTAATAATTGCCCGAGTTTGATATCTTTATAATGCATTAACGCTAGGGGTGCTAGGAAATGTTGACAAAATTGTTGATACGCAACCCAAGGCTGACCTTCTTGGTAAATTTCAAATGAGAGGGTGTCGATTAAGAGAGGTCGTGAATCAATAAACTGTATGTTATATGCACTTGCATCTTTGAGGATCATTCCCTTTTCTATTGCTTTGCGTTGAATGTTAAGCGTACAAAGCGCCGCTTGTTTGAGTTGGCTAAAAGACCATTCGTAAGGATAACTGATAAAAGGGACCTGGGTAGGCTTTAGTGTTTTGTAGCCATCGTTAGTTTGTAATGAAGGGGTATTTACTTCCTGATGAGAAATTAACAAACCGTCTTTGGCCAAAGCCTCATACAAGCCGCTTTGCATGAGGCGGTCATAATGTTTTTGATATACGGTGTTAACTTGTCGGTAAATAGTTTGGTTGTGTTCGAAGATAAAACCGCTTGGATCACGAAAAGATCCTTGGTCACGTAGATGCATTGTCTTTGGTGTCCTGTTCCTTTGGGCGTTTTTTTTTGTTGCCAGAGAATTTAGCTAAAATATTTTTCCAAGTGAATTTTAACCAGACCAAGCCACCTAGTACGCCCGCGATAAGCATTTGTAGGAATAACCCTCCGGTGCCAGGGTCTAGATAAGATAATATATTAAATATTTGTTGATTGATCATAACGTTAACTCGCTATTTATATGTTTAAATTCTTATGAATAAAATAATTAGTTGCTATTGTAAAAGTGTTCGATGGGGCTCGCATAAGTACTTTTACGAATTATACAGCTTTAAGCGCGTAAATCAACAAGTCTTATTTGATTTACGCGCATATATATAGCCAAACATTAGGGGTAGTGGGACTGTTGAAAAGGCGAATAATATATAAACGGCACTGAAAGTACAAAATATATTTTGTGCTGTGATGTTTATAAGTAGGTGTTTCAACTAATCGTTTTTGTTAGGGGCGGGGGCATTAAATTCATCTTGTTTAATCGTAATATATTTATTTAAATGGCAAATTAGTTTTGCTTTTACCTCGCCGCCATTGCCCGAGTATTGTCCATCATGGATGGATGTATCTTTGTCGATTAATAACAATGTGTATGTTTGATTCGCTTTTACATAAAATTTCGTTATTTTAGCTGAGTTACTTGTAGAAAATCCATCGCGGACAACTTTGTTTTTTGCATCAAGCACCTGAAAGTACATTCCTTTGTCGCCGCTATCATCGCGGCTTCCTGTGATGATTATTTTTAACAATGCCTTTTTACATTTAAATGGGGGTATCGTAATAGGATAAGATAACGTTCTTTGATCGTTTTTGTTAATATGAAAACTATGTTGAAAAAGATCAATTGTTTTTATGCGAGGTAATCTTGGATCAATCACTGCTTCGACAGGTACCGCAGCGACGTGAATCTTTTTATCTCTTACAGTGACTAAGTCATAATGTTGCAGGTGACCGTATTGCGGACCGTCCTTTCCTGTTGCCCCGCCAGTGACAGCAAGGGTGAAATACTCGATACCATCTTTTTTTCCGCCATATTTCATGGTATGGGTATGGCCTGCAAAAACGGCAGAAACATTGCCTGCGGCCTTTAAAATATTATGAATAGGCACCCAGTGTTTATTCGCCTCGGCATAGTCCCATCTGGGATGATGAATAAAAATGAAGACATGTTTTGCTTGTTTCGCTTGTATTAATGTATCAATAAGCCATTGTTTTTGTTTATTGCTCATACGATGGTTGTCTGGGTTTTTAAAATTTCGATCACCACTCTGTTCATTTAATTCGTCACTAAAGAGTATAATAAACCAACATGATTTATGCTCAAAGGCATACCAAAGCGGGCCAAAGTGTCTTGTATAGTTTTTTTCATGTTGATGTGGTGGCTGGTTTTCACCACGCCAATAGATGTCATGGTTTCCTGCGACAGGATACCACGGCATTTTTAATTGCTTCATAATTGTATTATATTCATTTGCTTGTGCGATCCAATCTGGTGTTTGATTATAACCTTGTATCAAATCGCCCACAGTCATTACTAAATCAGGCCCTAACACATTTACATCAGCTACCGCATGGCGAAGGATATCTAATCCTGCATTGTTGCCGCCTGTGCGGTCACCAAATATAGCAAAGGTAAATGAACTATCTTGTTTTGCTTTTTGGAGCTGTTTAATATAAGGTGCATTGGTGATGATGTGACGCTTAGCAACTGCGGTATTGTGTTCAGAGAGGAGTAGGGAGTGAACACATATTGACACGATAAATACTGCTATGAGGTGAGGTGAAGTTTTTTTCATAGATCATTTCCAACTGATATGTAAAGCGTTTATTTCTGCTCATTACTTCTTTTCAATAGTCACAAAGCGGAAGCCATGGCGCTTCCCTTCGATCTCTACCCAGGCTTCAAAGCGGCACGGGCCCGAAGGCAATTCAAGCGCTTCAAAGCGGCATTCTGATTCGGCGTATAGTATACTGTTTTCGATAACGCGGTCATTGAGCTTCAAAAATACTTTATGTGTTTTCTTGAGTAATTTGCTCCAGCGGCAGGTGATGCTATATATTCCGGCACGTTTTACATCGAGATCGTAAAAGCCTAGCGCGCCATCAAAGAGCCCACCATCCTGCCAGTCCTGACGACTCAGATAAACAGGATTCTGAATATCACTACCTATCGAGATTTTCACTGGTTCAAAACCTTCGCTGCATACATCATCAAACCACCGATCATAGTCGGCTTTCATTTGTTTAACGATTTGAGGATGACGGGCAGCCAGGTCATTCTGCTCTTGCTTATCGTTGTTTATATCGTAAAGTTCGAAGCGCGCGGTCTCCAACGTGAACGGCTCAACACGACCTACCGGTTGAACGAGTTTATATTTGTGATTAAAAACGGTACTATTGCGGTAGCGCACGGGTGCGGTCCCGCCATGGAACTGAATAAAATGCGTGCGATCCGATAATGCCGTCTTTGATCCCTCTAGTAACGGAAGCAAGCTCGTCCCGTCCATTTTAGAAGTAGCGGAGACTTTACAAATATCAAGAATGGTCGGCATAAGATCTTCCACCGATGCTAAAGTATTCAAACGTTCCCCATTTGCAGTCGCCCCGGGAAGCTTGATAAATGACGGCACCCGAATGCCGTTTTCGTAAACATAGGTCTTGCGACCGCGTAGACCGCATTCCCAGAGGTCTTTCTGCTTATGCAGGCTTGAGGTGCCGTTGTCGCCGAGAAAAATGATTACCGTATTATCAAGTGCGCCCTTCGCTTTTAAGGCATCGAGCAATCGTCCGAAGTTATCGTCAATGTTTGTGATCATCCCGTAAAAACGAGCCGTTTCTTCACCCAATCCAGCATCACGGTAAGGTTGCGCGTAGCGGTCAGCGACAGTCAACGGATGGTGCGGCGTATTCGGTGCATAATAAAGAAAAAAGGGATCGTCGCCTGAAGTATTAATAAAATCAATGGCTGCATCAGTGAACACATCGACACAATAACCATCAAAACGCTTCTCTACGCCATCATCAATTAATACAGTATTAAAATAAGACTGGGCATCCATTGGACTGTAAGGTGCCCCTATCATTCCTCCCACATGCATGAGTGTACGATCAAAGCCTTGATCCATTGGCCGGGTCGGCGCATTATCACCGAGGTGCCATTTTCCGAATATGCCAGTTTGGTAACCAACAGACTTTAGTGCTTCTGCAATGGTTATTTCTGAAGGGCGTAATAGGGACAAACCGTTTGCGGTCTGCAGCACTCCGGTACGATGGGCATAACGTCCCGTCAGCAAAGCAGCGCGTGTTGGTGAGCAAACTGGATTTGCATAAAATCGGTCAAACACAACTGAATCTGCCGCGAAGCGGTCAAGATGCGGCGTCTTTAAATGTGGATTCCCGTTGAATCCGACATCTCCGTACCCTTGGTCATCGGTGAGAATGAGAAGGACGTTGGGTTTGCTCTTTGCCGTTGCCAAAGTAGAAACCGATAAGCTCGCGCAAATCGCCGCAACGGCAAAACCAGCGATCTTGATGACGTTATGTTTATTGCAAAATAAGTGATTCATTTACATACCTTTTTTTATAAAATGGAGATAATCATAAAAACAATATATTTGTTTTAAAACAAACTTGCAAGCAAATTGATTGTACCTTTTCACCGATAACCGCTACGAAGGTTTAGCCCATGGATTGACTGGTTAATATATATTGGTTAAAGTTTAGTGTTTGTTTTCGTTTCTCACGCTAAGACACAAAGAGCGCAAAGTTAATTTTATTTTTCTAGGGTGATTACTTGATCCTTAAAGAGACGCAAATTCGGTTTATTTTTTCCAATTTTAACGGTATACTTTCCTGACGCATATACTGGTGGACGAAATTTATTTCCTCGAATGCGACGGGTATAAAGAATCTCATTGGTTGCTTGGTTGATGACCTGAATCACCGGGTTTTCATACGTTGTTTTCACTAACGGCAAATAACCAACATGTTTACGGCCATCATTGTCTGCCATATTAAATGTTATAGGCCACCCCTTGTACTGAACGGAATTACCCGCTGTTACATCGCTAAAGCGTGGCCAGCAGTCGAATTTAATATCGCCTGTTTTTTTATTAAAATGCACGACACCAAAGCCATCGGCACGATCTTTGGGGTTGTCAACCTTGAAATTTTCAACGAACGGGGGGTTTGAATAAGCGATCATTGTCATTTTATTGCCTAAACCATCTTCGTAATCGCCTGTCCACGGGAGGGTATTGTCAATACGTTTACCTGCACCACGCCGTTCATCTTCGGGCCACCACCAGCGCCCATAAATTGTGTTTATAATCGCCGGATTGGTAAACGCGTAAGGGCCGTCACGCCAATTTTCTATACCATGTTTTACGGTGGTTGCTAGGTGTTGATCACCGCAAAGATGCGTTGCCAGTGCACGGCGGATTTCCGTGAGCGCCTTATTGCGGCCCGTTTGTGGCCATGCATTACTATCGAGGTCGGCAAGGAGGCGGTTTTTATATTTGCCATGCATATGCACTGCCCCGGTAAAG
>Ga0255039_10000347_pt1 | contig 15218 bp, 9 predicted proteins | sample BC1_12_1_MG_FD_181713 | JGI IMG/M metagenome (GOLD analysis project Ga0255039, IMG submission 181713) | Seawater microbial communities from Strait of Georgia, British Columbia, Canada - BC1_12_1 | ecosystem: Environmental > Aquatic > Marine > Strait | place: Canada: British Columbia | collected... | reverse complement strand
CCTTTCTTTTCTGCACATAAACAACCATCACATAGACTGCTATGGCAGCAGCAATATGCTTTAAGGTATGTCCACTTACCACCTCTCCGGTTATTGCAAAAATATCTGGGTCAAAATGTTCCAGAATTTTTGCCAGCCCATACCACAACAAAGCATACACCGGATACTTCAGCCCCTTATAACGTGCAGGCAAAAGCCAGAATATTAACGGCAACAACAGCATGGGTAGAAATTGTACCAATGCGTATGGACGTAAATCACCATGGCCAAGTGATTCAGTATAATCCCAATAGAATACGCTACCTGCTCCCACTATTAAAAATAATGGGAATAAAAACAGCCCTCCTTTCTCACTTATGCGTAGCATTATTACCAATGAAATGATTGACATGAAGGCAATAGTCATCGGCAAGCGATCCCAGACAAGCGTAGGGTTGTTCGGCTCTAAATGATAATAACCAGAGCCAAAGCCAACCAGTAATGTGCCACCAAAAAACACTTCCCAAAGGACAAACTCTCCTTTCATGATGAATATCTTTATATCATTACGACTTTTAAATACTGTTCTCATACCCATAAAACCAAAAATTATAAAGAACAGATTCCCCATCACATCACCAAAATTTGGGATGCCTAGTAATCCTCGTTTATCGGCAAAATTGTGATATGCCGGATCCTGTGCTATTGGTGGGAAGGTAAAGGCAAGTCCAGTTACAGCGAAAGATATTAGAATAATTAAAATAACTTTAGATTTTTTTGTCATGTTTGAACTTCTCGCATATTAAGAAATATGCGTTTTATTATTGGTTTCATTTTTAAAATACTTTCGTCGTGCGCGATCGATGAACGATAATTTGATCTGTAGCACAAGAGGCAATTGTCGACCCTGAACCGACACTCGTTAAAGTCGTATCAAAGGACAAGCTATGTTGGGTTTGACTGGATGCGATTGTTAGCTGATTACAATAAAGCGCTCCCCTTTTAGGGGTCAACACAACTGAAACTGGCAACATTTCGAGTATCACCCTTACCGTCATACTTGGCGAGCTTGGGGTAAGCGCAAACTGGCCTTGAGCCAGTTGGTTGAAATTTCCCATCAAGCCAATAGGCCGTGACTTGTTCTGGTGCGGTGCCCGATTCAAACCACCTATCAATTTCAGTTAAGTAATTTACAAATGAAGGACCGGGTCCGCCAAAGCAGTGCTCGACCCCGGGCATCATGAATAGACGTACATCTTCAACTGCAGTCTTGTCATGTGCCAACACTCCTTCGTAATAACCGACGAATGCCGTTCCGGGTGCAGCATTATCGGACCAGCCGCTGTAGATAATCAGTTTACCGCCACGCTTGCGAAACGCCGAAAGATCAGGATTGATCGCGTTGAGCGTTTCAGCGACCCGCTCCGAATCTTTTCGCAAATTATCAAAATTATAATTTGTATAAGTCCAGTCCGGGTCGTTGTAGACAAGGTACTTCATTATGCCGTCGCCAAACCCATAGTGAGCACTGGGATGAAGGGGTGCTATGAAATCCCCAGTATCGACCCCACCCTGGAATTCATCCAGCTCGGCCTGGTATTTTAAACCCCCCGTTAACCAGCGAGTCCAGCCTCCTATTGCAGTTTCACCACCGAAAGGATAGCCATAAAATAATGGGGCACCTTTAGAGTCTCTGGGACCATCATAGATAGCCTTGACAGCCGCAAGCTGGTCCTTGCTGAGACAGCTGTCAGTTTTGTCGCCCTCGCACAGCAAACTCGCTACATCGAATTCACATTGCCTGGGATCGTTGAGGATGCCGTCCCTAATACCGTCCTGTCCGTCACACATCTTAAGATAGGAGGATTTAATCAGCTCCTGCTCTTCGGGACCAACTACCGCCTGTTGCAGATTATTGGGATCAGGATACATGGCCTTACTTATCTGTGTTGTAAGCGCTGCAAGCCCGGGAGCCCAGTTCATGGCCGGTGCTCCGGCAACGATACCATCGAAATCCTCGGGATAGCGTTGTGCCTCCATTAGTGCTTGACCGCCACCACGGGAACAGCCGGTAAAGTAACTGTGGGCAATTTCATTTTGATAGTGCGCTTTCGTCAATGCTTTCGCCGTCACCGCAGTGCGGTGTACTGCCTGGTGGCCGAAATTAACCAGACGCTCCAGATTATTGTGCGCCCAACTCGCATCCAGAGGATGCCCTTGATGGCCAGTATCGGTGCCGGCAGTGGCGTAGCCAGCTTGTAGAGATCCGAACGCAAGCGAGGTATTCATCACAGAGCCCACAAAGCCACCACCACCACCCATAACGAATTTGCCATTCCATTTCTGGGGAAGGAGTAATTCAAAGTGAACTTCCGGCCCAATCACTCCGGCAACTTTGCAGTGCGGTGCGGGTTGGGCTTGCTGGACAACGGACGTGATAGTCACTTCCGGGAAGTGGGGAAATGATTCAATATTACATACAGGCTGTGCCTGAAGGGATGAGTGAAATAATACAAGTCCGGTTAGTATTGTCGTAATTAATAAAGGTGATTTTATCATTTTGGGATTGTCTTCTTTGTTTGCCCAGCTAACAACCGAACTGTAAGGTTTTTGATCTGATAACATATTATCACTTGATCCCTAGGAGTCCGAAAATGGCCGAACTGAGAAGCTCATGGTCTGCGACTGAGCGTCTCCTTTGGAGACTTTGTAACCATCTAAGTACACGCAACCACCGCGGCATCAAGCCCCGTGCCTTAGGCCAATGGTGCGGCTAGCAATATCGGCTGGATGGGAAAACTGCCATTAAAAGCTTTGACGAAGACCAATCATCAGATTGTGAGTTCTATATTCTGCATCTATATCATCAAACTCAGGATCACCTGTAGCAAAATAACGATATTGCAAATCAATACTTAACCCTACACTAGAAGTAAAACTCCCCCCAAGAATTAATTGATAGGCAAACACGGTATCATCTTCATTACCGGCGTCATCGAGATCCGCTTCTATTTTGGCAGCACCAAAACCTACACCGATAACAGGATAAAAACCGCCCCCCGTGGAAAAATCATAATAAATATTCCCCATCAGCGAAAGGGAGCTAATATCTCCATCAATGTCAGCTTTGCCTAACCCAACTCCTTTGAGTTCATCAAAATCGTTTTTCCGATACCCCAACTCTGCCTCTACTCGACCGGTTTGGTTGGAAATACCCAAAGCCCCCATGTAACCGTAGCCCGAATCAAAGGTAAATTCACCAGTGTCGTCGCCATCATCAATATCAGAATCATTAACTATGACCGCACCCAGGTTCCCTGAGATGTATGTGCCCGCAAAAGAAGCTGAGACCCCAAACCCAATAACAACGAAAATCAGAAAACAAACCAAAACATTTTTCATACAAGTGTACCTCCTTCAGGAAATAACTGTGCCACTTGGGAACATAGTCGACGGAGACGACTATACGAGTTGATGCAGGTCAACACCAGCGCCAGTAAGAGTCGTTAGCCGACTAACTCCCTCAAAAATTGAGTGTCTCTTGTTGGCCGAACTACGACCCTGGTGTTACGAGTTTGAGTGTCTGCTATGAGGAAATTTCTTGGTTTTAGAAGGGAAAGCTCTCAAACTTCGAATTTGGTGATATCCATTGGTGTTATTCTTTACTGTGTTGAATGCTTTCATTTTGCCTAAACTGTATTGGCATATTATTGGCATGAAAATTTATTGATAATTCTGAGTAAATCAAAATTTATAAGTGATTGAATAATATGAATAAATGGTGTCCCCGGCCCGGTTCGAACGGGCAACCTACGCCTTAGGAGGGCGTCGCGCTATCCAATTGTGCCACGGGGACATCGTGTATAAATCAATAACTCAGGATGATCCTGTATGCCTCCTACAGAAATTTATACGTAATATCTAACAAAAATCACCTGGATCACGAAGTTTATAGCTTAGACTTTCCTAACGCTATACCTTGCGAACACTCAATAAAAGCCATCTCAAATGAGATGGTTTAGTTAGTACTCATTTTGTTAACTATTATCTACGTATTCTGTGGCTTGAAAAACATGCCCAAATAGACCCAATGCAAACAGAGCGATGATGGAAGGTTCTGGGATCGCGGTGTGTTTAACATTCAGAAGGCCTCGACGGCACTCCCTTCACTTTCAGCAAACTCCTCATCAGAATCCCCAGCAGGAAAACCCGAGTTTCGCTCAGTAACGTTATCGATAAGCAATCTGCGCCGGTTTCGAGGTATAGACAATCTCTTTTGGATTTTATACCTGTTGTAAAATATATACACAATGTATACAAAAGTTATACTTGGAAGCAACAGAATGTTACAGGAAGCTAAGGTGTAATTAAAACCTTATTAGATAAGTTAAATCGGTTCCAGAGAGATTCCTACAAAACCACTGGCTTTGCCTTAGGAGGGCGTAGCGCTATCCAGTTGTGCCACGGGGACCCGTGCAGGATTGTGGCAGTTGCGATCGACCAGCAAAACTATTCCTGGTAATAATAGTCATACTTGACCAGTAGTTTGCGCATGAAATCCCATGCTTCGTTGTAGGCCAGTCCACTATCCTCTGGGATGATGATTTTTACGTAGAGCTCTTTACCATACTTAATTTTCAATTTCGCCAGGCGCTTTTCGACCTCGGTCAGACTGAGCCTGCTGAATTCTTCATCCCCGGGTTGGCGATAGCGAATCACGTTACCAGCCTGACCCTTGATATAATAGACCTCGGCAATGTACTTGCCTTTAGCGCTGCGAGCCGGTTTGATGAGTTCCTGGTACTTGGATTTGACTGTCTCATAGTCACCTTTGAGTGCGAGCAATTGCTGGTTGTAGGACTCGATTTCCTTGTTCAACAGGGATTTCTCCTGCTTCAGCTGGCTTATACTTTGTTGCTGTCTGGTGCTCGATCGCTCGAGGCCTTCGATTTGCTCACGCGCAGTATCCAGCTGTGCTCTGGTTTGTTCGCTCTCGAAGCTTTGTTGCACCAGTTGTTGATTAAGGTCTGCAATCTGACTGGATAATTCCTGGAACCGGGCGGTCGTAGCGTCGATTTCAAGATTTGCGACCTCCAGTTTTGACTGGGTTTGTTGCAGCGAGAGCTGCAAATCGCTAGTTTGCAGTTCCAGCAAGGCGATACTCGACTCCTGTTCGCGTATCGCTGCTTGCGCCAGGCTGGATTCTTCTTCCTTTTTCAACAGGCGTAAACGTAAAATCGAGTTACTTTGCTCTGCGTTGGCCAGACGTTCTTCCAGGGTATCGTTTTCCTGCGAGGTGTATTCGATCATTCGGCTAGCGAGGCGCTCCGCGGCGATGCTTTCCTGTAGTTCCGCGACCAGTTGCCAGTTACGCACCACCAGTATGCTGGTCGCCATCAGGAATATCATCGTGATCACCATCATGATATCGGTAAATGACGGCCAGAAACTGTTTTCGCCGCCGATTCCTGCATGACTGCCTCCGATCGATGGGAAACTGGTGTCCATGGCTGCCTATTTCTCTTTATCGGCGAGAGGTAAACGAAAACCATCACGCAATATCCGCTTGATGCCGTGAATCTCGTCAACTAATTGATCTATCCGGCCCTCATTTGTGCTAATCGTATGGTGTAGCGTTATTGCCGCGTCGTGATAGATATCCTGGGTCCGCTTTAACTTGTCCGTGGCGTGGATCACCGCTTTAATCAGATCGCTCATCTTGTGCACAATATCATCATTCGATTTCACATACCGTGGTAGAAGGTAAACCGTGGTCAGCTGCTCGATACCGCTCAGGCAGTGCGTCTGCACGTCATTTAGGCGGGTGTAAAAATAACCGAAGATGACATATGAAACGATGGCGGTGATGGTCGTCGAAAGCGCAGTGGACATGCCATGAATAACCAGTCCCATGCCACCCAGGCTGGCATTTGCCGAATCGATCAGGTCCGAGGCCCCGAGCAATGCAATTGACAATGAAACGATGGTTCCAAAAACACCGGTCAGGATCAGAATATTGTTGATAAAGCGAATCAGGCCGAAGTGGGTGGCTTCGTCGGCATTGAGCATCGCCGCGAGCGCGCCATGATTGATTTCACCGTTGGATTTCTGTATCGATTGCATGGTGAGCTGTCGCTTGACGACCATCGAATCGGCCGGTAAGCCTTCCATTAAATCGGTTTTGATCGACTCGACATTATTCACAAAACTGGCGATAGCAGCTTCTTCCCGGCGGTAGCGTAACAGGTGATAAAGAATATTGCCCAGGCCGATAGTAAGCAGGCCCAGAATGGCACTGTTGATAACAATGCCGGTATTGGTGAGCTGGTTTTCAAAATAAAATGGATAGATGAGATCAAAATAAAACGTGGCCAGTGCAATCCCGGCACCAATCACAACGCCAAACTGAATGATTATCTTGAAGCTTAAACCTGTGAGCAGTCGTTGCATATCCATCGTGGGGATCTCTGGGTAAATTCGGGAATCTCAATAACCGAGCGGGGTAGCCAGCGCATTTAATAATGTTTTGCCGGGGAAGTCAAAATAGCCGTATCGATGGACATTTTGTATCCTTAACAAAGTAACCTGGAGACCCTGGATGATACGAACCGATAGACTCCAGGCAGCGCTGTCAGAGCATGCTTTTGCGCAAGTGGTTTATCAGGTCAATCTGGGTGATCAAACCATAAAAGTGCTCGTCGTCCGCAATAATGGCAACCTTGTCCTGTTTGAACAAGGCAACTATTGTATCGATGCTGGCATCTGGCGGCATCTTCACCAGGTCGGTTACCATTACCGAGGCAACTTTCATCTGGAAGTTGTCTTCGTCTTCGTAGATGCCGAGCAAAATATCGGATTCATCGATCAGGCCGATGATATTGCCATCGTCGACAACCGGTAATTGCGATACGTCAAACATGCGCATGCGCTTATAGGTCGTGATCAGGTTGTCCTCGGAGGTCACCGTAACCAGGTCGCCACTGGCTACTGGCCGCGCAATTAAATCACGTAAATCACCGTGGCTTTCGCGTTCCAGCAGGCCCTGATCGGCGAGCCAGGAATCATTAAATGACTTATTCAGATACTTATTTCCGGTGTCGGCGGCTAAGGTCAGCACACGTTTCGGGGTGGTTTGTTCGCGACAGTAACGCAGCGCGGCTGAAAGCAGCGTGCCAGTGGATGACCCGGCTATAATGCCTTCCTTTTCCAGCAATTCGCGCTGGGTTTGAAAAGCTTCCCGATCACTGATGGCATAAGCCTTTGTGACCAGACTGATATCACAAATCGGTGGCAGAAAATCCTCGCCTATGCCCTCTACCAGCCACGACCCCGCCTGTGGGGTAACGCCATTGTTGATCGTTTCTGCGAGAATCGAGCCCTCCGGGTCGGCAACAATCATTTCGCAACCCGGGGCGTTCTCGTGGAAGTATTGCCCGAGACCGGTCACGGTTCCACTGGAACCTACTCCGACTACCATGGCGTCGAGTTTGCCATCCATCTGACGCAGAATTTCGGGTCCGGTATCAACCTGGTGGGTCATGGGATTATTCGGATTTGAAAACTGATCGATGAAAAATGAATTCGGTATTTCCGTAGCAAGCCGCTTGGCGTAATCCTGGTAGTACTCGGGATGTCCCTTTTGTACATCGGAACGAGTCAGGCGCACATCCACTCCCATGGCCCGGATATGACGAATCTTGTCCGGGCTCATTTTGTCCGGAATAACCAGGATTAGCTGGTAACCCTTTTGCGCGGCTACCAGGCCGAGACCCAGCCCGGTATTCCCTGCGGTAGCCTCGATGATGGTGCCGCCGGGTTGTATATTGCCATCTCTTTCAGCGGCTTCGATCATACTTACAGCGATCCTGTCTTTTATCGAACCCCCGGGATTTTCGCATTCCAGCTTGATAAACAGATCACAGGGGCCGGTATCGAATTGTTTGAGTTTCAGAATTGGCGTATTGCCGATCAATTCGAGTACAGAGTTAAAAATTGCCATAATCAGTCACCTTGACCAGGGTTAAAATCGAGAGCCATTATAGCTGATGCGATAATCGCTGAGCGCAATCCATTCAGGGTTTATTTCAATCCCCCAGCCGGGCTTGTCCGATATCAGAACGTTACCATTTTTGATTTCGAAACCCGGCTTGAAAATATTTTCCTGCCAGGGGTAATAATCCCTGCCCTCGATCGAGAATTCGACATACTTGCCGGCATTCTCCAGCGCCGCCATGAAGTGTATCGAAAACAATGTCACCAGGCTCAGGTTTGCGCAATGCAAAGTACAGGTTATACCGGCCTTCCTCGCGTAATCCGCAACCTGCAAGGTGCGTGTAATGCCGCCCATGTAACAGATGTCGGGCTGGACGATGTCGACCACATGATTGTCAATCATCTGTTTCCAGACAGTCATGTTGTTATCCTGCTCGCCGCCGCTTACGTCGATATCGAGGGCGGTGGACACCTGACGCGTCCACTCTAACTCCCAGTAGGGGCAGGGTTCCTCGTAATGGCTGACACCGTAATCAGCCAGCATATGTCCGACTTCGATTGCTTTTTTCGGGGTATAACCGCTGTTCGCATCTACCATTAGCGTGACCTCGTCACCGAGGGTTGTGCGCATGGTTTTGACGATCTCTTCAGTTCTGCCGGGCCATTCGTCGATATCGTGTCCGCATTCGCGGGCGATGCGAAATTTAAAAGAGTGATAGCCGTATTGTTCGCGTAAAGCGAGCATGCGTTCGGCTTCCTGTTGCGGCCTAATGTCACGTTTCATACTTGAAGCATAAACCGGAAATTCGCAACGGTCGCCGCCCAGCATTCGATGCACGCTCTGGCCGGCGCGCCTGGCGCGTATATCCCACAGGGCGGTGTCGACACCACACAGCGCCCGGTACAGATAAGTACCCTGGAACTTGTGCTCCCGGTCGAGCACGATTGCGGTTACCGCGTCGATATTTTCGGCATCCATGCCGAGGATGTGACAGGCAACCTGGCGGTGGACTACCTCGGCGGTAAGGTCGGCATTATAAGGCGAGACCTGCCCCCAGCCTACGTCACCATCGTCGGTACGCAGACGCACCAGCGTCACGTATTCCGTGGCAAAGGTTTCTAAGCTGGTGATGAGCATATGAATTCTCGCTTACAGTTCGTCCAGTGCCTGCTTAAGGTCGGCAATCAAATCTTCAGCGGCTTCCAGGCCAGCGGATAGTCGTACCAGTCCGTCGGTGATTCCGGCTGCCAGGCGCTCCTCGCGAGGCATATCGGCATGCGTCATGGTGACCGAATGCGTGACCAGCGATTCTACCGATCCCAGATTTTCGGCCAGGCTCCACAGCTGTAAGCTATCCATCAGTTTTTTACCGGATTCGACGCCGCCATGAACTTCAAACCAGAGCATCGAACCATGACCGCTGGCCTGACGGTCGGCGAGTTCCTTTTGCGGAAATGATTCCAGCCCCGGGTAGCAGACGCGATCGACATTGGGGTGGGTTTCGAGGAACTGGGCGATCTTGAGAGCATTGGCAGACTGCGCCTCGAGCCGGGTGCTCATTGTCTTGATGCCTTGCAATGTATAAAACGCAACCATCGGCGTCATATTGCTGCCGAGGCAGTTTCTGACAAACATAATCTGTTCGAGATGCTCTTTTTTCGCGGCGGTAATGGATCCGCCCACACTGATGTTATGTCCTTCCATGAACTTGGTGGTGCTGTGCAGGGTAATATCAGCGCCGAGTTCCAGCGGTCGTTGGAAATAGGGTGTGAGGAAAGTATTGTCGACCACGTGTGGGATCCCGTTTGCCTGCGCAACTTCAGAGATGGCGGCGATGTCGGTCAACTTGAGCGTCGGGTTGGCGGGTGATTCTGTGAAAATCAATGTAGTGTTTTCACGTATGGCACTCTTGACATTCTCGGGATCGGAGGTATCGACAAAACTGCATTCCAGTCCCCAACGATTCAATACTTTGGTCGATATACGGTGGGTGCCACCATAAACGACATCCGAAAGAATCGCGTGTTTACCGGTACCGGTCAGGGCCATGAGAGTGCAGCTGGTTGCGGCCATGCCCGTTGCGAAACACAGGCTGCCGGCGCCGCCTTCGAGAGCGGTAATGCGCTCTTCCAACGCGGTGACTGTCGGATTACCCGAACGACTGTAGGAATAACCTTTCTCCAGGTATTTATCGACCGACTCCTGCACGTAGGTGGTGGTCTGGTAAATCGGTGTCAAAATCGCACCGGTAACTGGATCGGGTCTGACACCCGCATGTACTTCGCGTGTTTTAAAATGTTGCTTGTCGTTGTTGCTCATCGAAATCCCCGATAATAGGTTTGCAAAAGACGGCAATTCTAGCACTAGCAAGATAGATTAAAATATATTGTTGCCGGTTTAATGGTACTGGCGTGGCTGCGGTCAATCTTGCAAAATGTATTGCATGAAGGCTGCAAGTTATTTGAAACATATCCATTCCAGCTTGCCCGATTTTAATTTGCTGCGCGCTCAGGCGAAGAGTCTGGCCTCACAAATCAGCATTGGTCGTTCCGCTTTTCTGGATGCCCAGGGGGCTCGCTCCGAACTGGAATACAAGCAACAGGCGATACGCGACAAACAGATCATGTATCACGCGCATATCGGCATGAATGACATTGGCTCCACCGCGGCAGCTGTGGCTAAAATTCATCAGCAATTGACAGCCCGGGGATTTCGTCTCGATCGTGCCGGATTTGCGCTAGACCGACGTATGGGTTTGCCGCCGGAGATGCGTGCCGCTGCAGCGGCTGAAACCGGACCGATGCTGGAGCAGCAACAAGACTGGAGCGCACTGGCACAGGCGGCACCTATTCAGCCACACCTGGGTGACTTCATGATTGGTCAACCGGCGTCAGTGGCTAATACGGTCGAAGCCTTGCGAATTGGCTGCACTACAATTGGTAATCTGTCCCAGTTCTTCACTTTTGAGGCACCGGGATGGAGCGATGCCGAGGCAACTGCGGCACAAACTTATCAGGCGATGGCCTTGCTGGCCGAATTTCGTGATCAGGGAGCTATGCTGCACTCCTACCTGGAGGACGGGTTTGGTGCCTTGTTCAAGCATTGTTCGACGGTTGCGGCCTGGGCAATGCTGGAGCGATATATTGTCGAAGAGCTTATCGGCGCTCGCCTGACCCATTGCATAGGAGGGTTGACCACGGACCCGGTTAAACGCGCTGGCTGGGTGCTGGCATTACATGAAATTCATTGCCGGGATCATATAGGCTCGATGATTTATGGCGATACTATTTCCTTCGGCCCTGATTTCGAGAACAATCGTGCCGTCACCGCCGAATATTTAATGTGGGATATTCTAATTCAGTTGCATGCGCCTAGCGGCCATGCCGTACTGCCGCTGCCGGTAACCGAGGCAATCAGAATCCCTTCAGCCGATGAAATTATCGAAGCCCAGTTGTTTGGGCGACAGGTTGAAGCGCGCGCGCGCCGGCTTTACCCGCATGTGGATTTTTCAGCGGCGGAAGCCTTCGCGGCAACCGTTTGTCGACAGGGCAGACAGATTTATGGTAATGCGCTGGCGGGCCTGTCCGATATGGGTGTCGATATCGGCAACCCGTTACAAATGCTTTTTGTGTTAAAAAAAATGGGTGTGCAACGTTTTGAACAATTGTTCTCTACTGATCTCGATGTCGCACAATCCCCGGTAACGGATATGTATTCGATGGCGCAGGATGTCGTCGACGCACATCGCTCCGTGTTTAGCGAAGAAAGTTTCCGTGCCCGGATTAAGGGTAAAAGTTTTATGGTGGCATCCAGCGATGTGCATGAACATGCGGCCGGAGCGTTGGCGCAACTGTTAAGCGAGGCAGGTGCCAGTGTTGTTTATCTCGGTGCCGAGCAGAATCCAGACGACCTGATCGCGGCACTGCAGGCTAATCCCGTCGATGCGCTGTTGCTAAGTACGCATAATGGAATGGCGCTCGAATATGCCAGGCAGTTGAAGCAGTTACTCGAAACCGCGTCGTTAACGCTGCCGGTCATTATGGGTGGTGTGTTAAATCAGAAGACAGCGGGGCATAGCCTTCCGCTTCCGGTTATCGACGAGCTCAAGGCGTTAGGCATGCATCCTGCCATCGGTTTGCCTGGCCTGGTTCGACTGTTACCGGGCAAGGCTTATACATAGGGGTGGCTATAGATAGGGGTTGGGTGCGCGCCAGTTAAATATCTTCGCGGCAGCTCTTATGGTTGCCCGCTGCTGCCTGAATCGAGCGAACAGAGCAGGCGGGGAATTCTCTGGCCCGCCGAGTGCGTGATAAATACCAAGCTCGGAATCGGCGGTTTTCTCGCCGCCAACGAAAACCGCGTTACTGGATTCGCATAAAGTGGCTAAAGATCGATAGTAATGCGCTCGCTGCTCGACTAAAAACCCCCGGCTTTGCTGAAACGCGTCTTCATCATCGCTGCACATGGTGACTCGATTATGGGGATCGACGCCGTAGGGGTTGAGGTGGCCATATACGAGGATCTGTCCATCGATTTCCTGGTGCTGACTAAAATGATTTTCTACGCTGGTTACGTATTCACAATTGATTTGCCACAATTGCCTCACGTTGGCTGCGACTTCATGCTGCGGCATTCTGATAGTTGCGTCGGAATGATTTTTGTATACAAATCGCCCGTCGGGTACCTGTGTACGAGCCGCATAGGGAATTGCTTCCCGTACCGCCCGCATTTCCTCCGGGTCGTTGAAAACCTCGGCATGCTCGAGTTCGATTCCGGCAATGGTAAATTCCTCAGCCTTTTGATCATCCGCCAGGCTGATCAAAAACTCATCGCTGGACAGTTCACTGAATCCGTTGACGAAAACCAGGCCATCCACCATTGCCGCGATGCACTTTTCCTGCAGCCCTGCAGCACGTTTGTAAACCGGATTATCAGTTGTATCATTCAGCAGCGGTTGCATCGATGCACAACTGACATGTTCGATTCCTAGAATAAGGTTATGCGATTTGGCCTGCGAGGTAACCTTGTCGGTATCCAGATTTAAATAGCTGTAAGGCGAAAAATGTTCAAGCAAATTCGCCAGAGGTTGCGGCTTGCCTGAAACCGGCAGAGCAAATGCAATTTCGTTTTCTGGGAAGCAGTAATAATTACAACGTAACGCGCAAACAATGCCACTCCAGCCATAGGTGCCCGCATATCCCTGCAACGCATCACCCTCGACGGTGATGATTTTGTCGCCATCGTAAATAGAAATTTCGATCACGCTATCGCTGAAATACCTGCGCTGGGGTCCCATGCCACCGGTCATAAAGGTAGCCCCCACAGCCGCATACATATAGCTGGTCAGATCGGCTCCTGGAACCTTGTAGCACTGTCCCAGTTCCTGCGCCAAAGCCCGATTCAGCTGATCCAGCGTAACCGCGCAGCCGGCACTAATCTGTTGATGATCGCGATCTATGATTATTTCGTCCTGGGCTATGTCAAGCAGGTCCGGCAGCGTGGCAAAGCGCAGGCGGGGAGATGTCGGGGGATCGAATCTGAGTCCTACTATCATTGTCGATGGTCGTTTTTTCGATTGGAATATTCCACCGCCGCTGGATGTAGCAGACATGGGTAACAGGCAGATGTCGATGCCGTGTAGCTGGCGCAACTGTTCAACCGCTGCGATCAGGTTGCCCTTTAGTGGATAAGCGATATCAAAATCGACAGCGTTATTTTCGCCATCCAGTACCTGTTCGATGGGGCTGCCTAGATGTTGCGACATCAGTGTTGTCTCAAGCCGCCTTTCTGGCATCGAGAGCCGCTACCAGGTTTTTCTCGAGGCTGTCGAGCACGGCTCGATCGGTGATCGCCCCGTCCGATGAAGAAGTCAGATAGAAAATATCGTTGATTTTTTCACCCAGAGTCGAAATTTTCGCATGGGTGATATTGATATCCATTTCGGCGATAACATTGGCGATGACCGATAACAACCCGGGCATGTCGAGTGCACTAATTTCCATTATCGTGCGGCTGTTCAGGTAATCCTGTTCGAACTGAACCTCGGTCGGGTGATCAAAGGCCTTTAGCTGCCGTGGTTTGCGCGTATTGTACAGGCCTTCATATATCGAATCCGACTTCAGTGCCTCGAGCAGCCGGCTCTCTATTTGCCTGATTATCTCCGGCTCGGTAACTGGCTGGTTGTTTCGATCCTGGATGGCAAAGGTATCCAGGATCTTGTGATCCCGGGTAGTAAAGATCTCGGCGTTCAAGATACTTAAACCCAGCGATCCGAGGGTCCCGGTTACCTGGGAAAATGCGTGTGCTGCTTCGTTGCCGTAAACGAATACTTTGGTGTTCCTGGTATAGGTGGACTGTCGAATGCTGACCAGTCTTGGCTGTCCCGGATGACTCAGGATAGTATTCACATGCCATTTGATTTCACGCGGGTGGTGGCGCAGAAAATAATCCCCGGGAACCCGATCACAAACCGAATTGATTTGTTCGGCGCTAAAGGGCAGATCAGACATTTCCTCGAAGGCCGCGTCCCGGTTTTCCTGAATGATTTGATCGATGTCCGGAGCATTATCCAGGCCGCGTCTGATGACCCTTTTGGTGGCCCTGTACAACTGCTGGAGCAGGGCATCCTTCCAGCTGTTCCATAGTTTGGGATTGGTGCTGCGTATATCGGCAACGGTCAGCAGGTAGAGATAATTGAGCATGTTCATGCTGCCAACTCGTTGCGCAAAGTCGCGTACTACATCGGGATCGCTGATATCTTTTCGCTGCGCGGTGACCGACATCAGCAGGTGATCACGTACCAGTTGCGATACGATTCGAGTTTCCTTGCGATTCAACTTGTGTTGTACACAAAATTGGGTTGCCTCTTCGGCGCCGAGCACCGAGTGATCGCCGCCGCGACCCTTGGCGATATCATGAAATAGAGCCGCCAGGTATAACAGGCGGGGATCCTCCAGTTTGCTGTAAACCAGGTTACAGAAGGGGAACTCGTGTTCATGTATTTGCAACGCAAAGCGGCGCAGGTTGCGGATCACGAAAATGATGTGCTGATCGACCGTATACGCGTGGAACAGATCGTACTGCATGCGCCCGGTTATCTGCGCAAATGCTGGAATATAGGCCGCCAGAAAGCCATAGGAATTCATCCGACGCATTTGGTGGGTCATACCACTTGGCGCACTCATTAGTTGCATGAATAAACGGTTGACGGTTTCGTCGGCGCGATAATCATCATCCACCAGGTACA
>Ga0255039_10000345_pt1 | contig 15295 bp, 20 predicted proteins | sample BC1_12_1_MG_FD_181713 | JGI IMG/M metagenome (GOLD analysis project Ga0255039, IMG submission 181713) | Seawater microbial communities from Strait of Georgia, British Columbia, Canada - BC1_12_1 | ecosystem: Environmental > Aquatic > Marine > Strait | place: Canada: British Columbia | collected... | reverse complement strand
CCAAATTTTTACTTCAATTTTTTGAAAAAAAAACGAAATCAAAGCAAAATATTAATGTTTTACATGATTAGTAGGTGATATAGTATCAACTATTAATCATCTGGTATAGATTGGTTTTGACAAGTTACTTTTACGACACTTCCAATACCAAGGAAAATTATATATAAGATTTACTGTATCACCATTCTCTAATCGTGAAAGTAAATCAGTATGTTTCCATCTTTTAAAATGAATAAATGCTTTTCTAGATCTTCTACCAGAATTTACAATATCAATACGATCAACCGTCCCGAAATTTTTGAAAGTAGAATTAATAATATGTTTATTAATATCAGATTCAATTCGTGGAATACATATGCTTAGATTTGCGACCATTTTATAGACTTAAATGTTATAATTCGAGAGGATCAATTTTGTACAGATACTATTAGTTTTTGCGGTCTCCTGTAAGCCTATATAATATGACTGTAAAGTGCTTTTAGGCAGAAATTTTTAATTAAAAAAGTATAGCTGTTAGGAGACAAATATTATTATATAAATATCTTTAAGTATTTTTATTTTAAGCAAGGCACTTAAATATTTATGTTTTATATATAGAAATGAACATAAATACCAAGAACGACGATGTAAAATTGAAATCGAATCAAAAGGACATAACATCTATTAATTCAAACATGTCTACTCAAAACCCTTTCATGAAAAAAACAACGACAAAAAAAATCGATGACTCTCCAAAAAAAAATGATAGGTGGGCAAATTTAGATATCAGCGAACCGGAAGAAGATAACCGTTTTATATCAAATGGTCGTGACGATGATGATACATTTAGGAAGAAGGGTAATGCCTTTTCTAGGAATTCTCATTCTCAAACAAGTAGAAATTTCAGAAAAGGTGAAACATTTAATTATAGTTTACAATATGAAAATAAATCTCAGTCCAGCAAATATGGCATCGGGGGAGGTTCAAAATTTATGAAATTTACGAAACCAAGGCCACCTACGCCACCACCGGAATTTAACTTAGATAAAATGGAAGAGGACTTTCCCACATTGGCATAATTAATAAGTTTAAAATTGTCGTTAAAAATTTAAACTTATATCAATGGATGAATTAGATACAAATTGGATCGAAGAATTTGAACAAGATGAAGAAATATATAAAGATTTTTATAAAGACCCTATTGAAAGCGTGAGAGTTTTTTTACTTTATGTAGATAAGAAAAATAACCTTTTTCATATTAAAAAAAGCATGTGTCCTTTAAACAAATCCCTCATACGAAAAGAAACACTAATGAAAATTATAAAAGAAAATATGTTTCATAATGAAAAAAAATACAGACCAATTTCTATTTTGAAATGGAATATTGATATTGAACCAGACGATATATCCAAATACATGAAAAATAACAGTAAAACCAACTTTTTAACAGTCGAAAAAAAAATAGATACACTAAAATTTAACGATTCGATAAATCTATTTCACAATATAAATAGCCTTTACATTGTATATCATCAAAGTTGGAAATCATTCAATAATAGAACAAAGAAAATATACATTAGCAAGAAAAAATTGAACCATCGGAAAACGAAGAACAAAAGAGACTTAAAGAAATCAGACGAATACTAGAATACAGATGGCATCCCTTATTCACGCACTAGATAAACACACCCCAAAGCAAGTTGGAGAGAACGGTCACGTTGAACACGGTTGGTCACGCGATCTTGATGAAAAAATTGTCCAGTTCTTCTTTCAACTAGTCAGAAGTAATGATCATAGTGATTTGGAGTGCCAGCATCGAGCGATTCTTCACACGATCAAAGGTAGAGAAGAGGAGTACAAAAATCAATTTATAACCATGTATAAGCTGATTGGTCAAACAAGAGATATTGTCAGTGGAAAAGGTGAACAGCAACTAGCCTTTATGCAAATTTATAGCTTTTATGAAGCAGGATATACAGATCTAGCAGCATCTTCCTTCTTTAGATTTCTTGTTCTAAGAGATAATGAACATCCTTATGGGTCGTATAAGGATGTTAAATATCTTTGCAAGTATATCAAAGAAAAAACCGGATTGGAAGATCATCCTCTAATTGATTTTGCTACAAACCTATTGCTAAATGCTCTTGAAAATGACTTTGCGCAATACGAGGAATGGAAAAAGGATGAAAGTAGACCTAAGCCTCAGTTGTCACTCGCTGGAAGGTGGGCTCCTAGAGAAAAGTCAAGGGAGGGTTGGGTTCACGCTATTCTTGCTAAAAAGAAATTCCTCGATTTCCTTATTACCGCCAAAAGCAAGGAAGCCTATGCGAGGGCGGTCATCAAAGGTAAAATTCATTTTACTAAAATTATTGTGACTCTAAATAAGTACCTTGACACAACCCAGTGTAAACAAGCATCTGGAAATTGGTCTGATATTAACTTTAATTCGGTAACGTCTTGTACTATGAGGAAACAAAGTCGAGCATTTGCAAATAAGACTAAAAAAGGTGAACAGCGGAGCAGTGCTGATGACCGAGTTGGTTGTGCTAACAATTATGTATCTCATCTGGATGCAGCTAAATCTGATCCGAAAAACCATAAGGTTCACGGTCGGCGGTGCAATGTGGGTGAACTTACTAAAGATGCCTGTTTTGTAAAACTAAGTGAAACAGCTGAAGTAGATAGAATCAATCTACAGTGGGAATCTAATAAAGATAACAATAAAGGTCTGGGAAATATTATTGCGTGCGTGGATACCTCTGGGTCAATGGATTGTGATGATGGACTTCCTATCTATAATGCGGTTGGTCTAGGCATTCGATGCTCTGAAGTTACTCATGATGCTTTTAAGCATAGGGTACTTACTTTCAGTACTCGTCCACAATGGATTACTATGCATGATAAAGCAACTTTTGTTGAGAAAGCAAAGCATGTTAGAAATGATCCAAATTGGGCAGGAAGTACAAATATTGGCGCAATGTTTGATTTGATCTTGAATGTTATTCTTAAAAATGAGATTCCGCCAGAGTCTGTGGAAGATATGATTCTAGCCATCTTTTCAGATATGCAGATTGATCACTGTGGTACAGGGAGTTTGGATACTCTTTATGAAAATATTTCCAATAAATTTCATAAAGCAGGTATGAAATCAAAGTTTGGCGTAGCGTATCCTGTGCCTCATATTCTATTCTGGAATCTTAGAAAAACAAATGGGTTCCCTGTTCTGAGTACTCAAAAAAATGTTACTATGATGTCGGGATATTCATCTGCTCTACTAAATGTACTTTCAGACAAAGGCATGGAAGGTCTTAAGGAATTTACACCAGCTAAAATGCTAATGGATCTGCTTGATAATGATAGATATTCCATTCTTGATGAAGATCTCTACGAATATTATGCTAATTAGATAAAAAAGCACTAAAAAATAATCACTAATAAAATTTTTTTATAATTCTATTGAAAACAAAATAAAAATAGTATTATAATATAATTATCAACAATGACAGATATAAGTGATAATAATATAATAAATGAGACTTTTGATGCCGATTCAGATTTTTTATTGAGATATCTAAATGCTAATCTTACGAACACATTGGGTGCAAATAACAATATGAGAGATTCAATCACCAATATCATCAATGACTTGGAACACGATATTTCAAATTCAATGGTTTTTCCTCGCAATAGAAGAAGATCCTCGCGACTATCAAGACGTCCAGAAATGGGCGATATTAATCCCTTATTTAATCATACGCTTCCCGATATCTCGAATAATTTAAACAATGATTATACAGACTTTATATCTCAACTTTTTACTATACCCGTGCCTTCAAGAAGACGTCGCCGAAATATCAATTCCATACTACAAAGTTCATTGATGGATCCTTGTCAAGACATGTATAAAAATGTCCTATCAGAAGAAGGGGAGAAGGATATTAAGACAGTTGTATTTAAGAGCGGTGAATTTCCAAATGATACTTGTCCAATGACACTGAATAATTTTAATGATGGCGATGAAGTTTCCCAATTGCCTTGTGGTCATATTTTTGAACCAGATGCTATTATAAAATGGTTAAAAAAAGAAAATGCGTCGTGTCCTGTATGCAGAAAACCCCTACAATCAAAAGAAGTAAAGAAAAATTTATTAAACACCGTCATAGATAGCAGTTCAAATAGATTACCAACTAGACGGCCAAATTTATCGTCTAGAAATATAGTATTAGGGTTTATGGAAAGGCAAATACAACGCGAAGAAGAAGAAGAACTGCAAGCCGCGATAATGGAAAGCCTTAGAATGCATACAGAATCAACTAATCATCCTAAGAATGATTAAATATCATCAAAATCAAACTCTTCTTGATTATCGCCGGTTCCAACAGTAATTTTAACATTTTCGGTTTTAGTTTTTTCCTCTTCCAATTTATCTTCCCACGTTTCGGAATTTGTAATATCAAATCCGCCAAAATCTTCATTTTGATCGGGTTGCTGGTCGGGCGGGAAAATATGTTTCAAATTATAAGCCCACGGATTTACTTTTAGCACATCAACTTGCTCCCTCGAATATACATATAGCAAATCGACCTTCCCCTTTTTTCCAGGTTTTCTCACTTCCCAACTTCTAAGTCCTACCAATAACATTGTTCCCATTCCAATGTTATTATCCCTCCTATTTCTCCCTCTGAATTTTTTTCTGATTTGCAAAAGTCTAACTTCCTTATCACTGCAAATTACATCACACATGCTATTTCCATTCATCTTGACTACCATAGCATATGTTTCATCTGATTCTTTCACCAGTCGAATCTTAGCCTGCACAATCGGCTTAGAATTTTTACTTGCTTGTTTGCGATGATTTCGACCACCTTTCTTATTTTTCACCATGATTTGTTGTATTAATAATATCTGAATATTTATAAATCAATTTTTTACCAACTTTAACCAATCTAAAATTCCAATTTTTGAAAAGTTGACTGTAATTCTTTCTTGAACTTCCTTGGTTTGTTCATCAGGTTCATAGTACCATTCTTCATAAAACTCTTCTTCTTCATCTACATTTTCAAACTCTATTTTTTTTGTTTCATCATTAATTTTAATCTTATATTTATCAAAACGTTTTTTCCATAAAGGACATTTATAAGCGAAATATTCCCAATGATACCAAAGCATTTCAGATACAGAACACTTTAAATTTTGCCTGTTAAGTTTGAAACATCCTAATTTATTTGAAATCGGATATCTTAATCGAATGGGTAAAGTTTTATATTTTTGTTTAACAGGATCATTATCTTCTTTGATCTGCTCAATGTATTGATCATGAGAATATTTTCTGAATATATTCTTTTTAGTTATATTTGAAGCATCACGTTTTAAATATAGTATCAAAGCGATTGTCAAATGTCTAATATCAGAGTATCTTACATATTCCCAAGGTTTATCATTCAAAAGCATTCCATGAATTTCACGAAAATATCTTTTAACAATGTTGTAGACTTTTTTATAATCATTAAAATTATTCATATGATACATCATATTTATATGATGGTTCTTATGAAGAGCTATCATAAAGTTTGAATATTTATCATCAATATCCATTTCTGTTAACCAAACGGGAGTTTTAGTATATAATTTTGTAGGTAATTTAGGACGTATATGATGTAGTTTGAATACATCCGTATTGATTTTACTATAATATAAAATACATAAACAATTCAAAATGGATTCTAATGTTGGAATTTTAGATAATTTATTGATTTTTCTTTCATATTTAGGATATATAATTGCATAAAAGTTATAATATATTTTATAGATTAAATTCCATAATTCATCGATATATCCACTTGAAAATAACTCATTTGACCAAAACACTACCTCGTCAAAAGAAGCTCTGGAAAGCAAAGATTGTTGAAGAGACAAGCAAACCTCATCATATATATATAAATACCGCGTTAAAACAGGTTTAGTCATTGTATTATACTTTAGTTATATAGTTAATGTTTAGTATCAATTTTATTTCTGTGTTTATTACATAATGGTAAATAGATGGATGGCTCACGTAAAATCAGTTAGTGCTGGAAACAAAGGAAAATCTTTAAAAGAAATTTTAAAGATGGCAAAGAAAACATATAAGAAAAGCCCAGCTACACATGTAGCAAAGAAGCATAAGAAACATAAAAAACATAAGAAACATCACTCTACCAAACGTCATCACAAAAAACGTAAACGTGGGCGAAGAGGTCGTAAAAAACAACGTGGTGGTGAACACAATACTGATATGGCTGCAGATTCTGGAGCCGCCGCTCCGGCTTCTACTGAAGGAGGAAACGCTGGAACAGCTCTTGCTGGATCCGACTGCCCTAATCCCCCTCCTGATGGAAGTGGATCTACCAGCCAAGCTCTTCTTAGAGGATGCGGATCACTCCCAAATGGGTGCAATGCATTTATTGGTGGTAAAAGAAAACGCAAATCTAAGCGTAAGAAAAGTAGAAGAAAGAAACGCAAAACCAGACGCAAATCTCGTAAACGCAGACGTAAGCGCAAGTCAAAAAGAGGCGGAGGATGTGATGGTGAAGAGGATCATTAATAAATTAATTATATAATCAAATTGTTGAAATTATATAATTATCTGTTTTCTGATTTTATTTCGGTTCGTTTTTTTGCACGAATCGTTTTTTCGGTCAATGTTTTAATTTTTCGACTATTGAGTTTTAATTCTTTATCCACACTTCTCTTATTTTTAGCAAAACTCTCGACCAAATCTTGAAATTTATCTGCTTTATTAATAGGATTATTGTACAGATATTTATTAAACTGTTTTAGTGTATTTTCTAATGATAATCTTCTAGTAGGATCAGGATGAATGTTCATTAATAATAATTCAGTGAAATAACTAACAAACCCATTTTTAAATATACTTTTATCGTTTGATCGAATGATAAAATAAATAAATTTGATATAAATAATCGATAAACTATAATTATCCCAAGTATTCCAAAATCTTAAAATATAATTCTTTCTTTCTGTAAGCGGTAGTTCGTTATAATACAATAGTTGATTTTCGCAAGCAGTGGAAAAATTTTTTTTAAACTCATTTGAAAATCCATCTAATGCTGCATTGGATTTCACATATGCATTTACCAAGTCTTTGATCTCATCTTTTGTTGGTTGAGGATTAATATGCAAAATCAGATTTAAATAATGAACTTCCAGAGGCCACACATAGTATTCAGGAGCATATATATAAAAATAGTTCAATAATGTTTCATTATTCACCTTTTCCATTGGTAAACTTAAACCAAAATCAATAATTATTGGCTGTAATTTTTTAGTATCAAAAACTATATTTTGACCTTTTAAATCAAATTGTACCACCTTTACCTTTTCTAAAATTTTTAAAGATCTCAATAAATGATTAAATGCCGAAATTAAGGTTAATAATATAGCACTGGTGTTTTTATTTTTAATAACGTAACTATCAAAATCAGTTGAATCTATAAATCTTATTTTCATAAGAATCATATTTGATTGATCTATTCTATTCAAAACTCTACATTCGCCTATGTCAGGTACCTTTAATTGACTCATGGTTATAGGACAACTATTCAAAACAGGCGCAAAATTATTGATAAGAGGGTTTTCTGGCATATCCTTTACACCTTCTTTGATAATCTCTCCAACTTTGATCTCATTCTCGGCGCTGAAATCTTTTTGTTGTATTTTGGATACATACTGCGTGTTATCAGTTTCTAAACCCTTGCAGTTAATTTCGGGATGAAAAACACATCCATATCCACCTTCTGCTAATTTCTTTCCACCTTTAAAAATGTCATTCATTACTTATATATATAATGATATGTTAAATTATATTTATAACCTTAAAAGTTAGTTTTTCTGCTGTAGGTAGTAGCGATTTTTATAGGTTTTCTTAATCTTATTATTAGCTTCAACTTCAGTAATATCCTTCTCCATCATTGTTTTAATTTGTTCGTCAACCAGTCTCATATTATCAGGCAAAGATGTAAAATTGTTAAAAGCATACGCCGGTTTCATATTATCAACCATCGCCACTTGTAGAATATGATCGTCCATCTTTTCCAGAAACTCTTTATCCAGCGTAATATACTTTCGGCGCTTCTTTGGCTCCTTTTTCTCTAGAGATTTATTTTTAAGATAGTATCTCACAGTTTTATACATTTTTTCATGAATATCTCCTTCATATCCAATAGCTTTTAGACGTCTTTCTTCTCGATCCACAAGAGATGCGTTTTGTGGTTGCGATTCCCAGCGGTCCCAATACATCTTGAACAGCGTGGCTTCATCAAATCGATGTTTACTAGAGAACTCGGTAAGCGGTCCCATGAATTCATCTGAGAATTTGTAACGATAAATTGGGAGGGTTGTTGTGTCTGATGTAGTTAATGTAGTCATAATGGATTGTTAAATGCTTATTATTTCTCAGATATAATTTGGTTCAATTTTATTTTAGGTTATATTATCATATGATGTATCAATTAAAAGCCGAAGTATATTTAGATCGCTATAACGAGTGTTATAAAAAAGTTATTGTAATATCTCCTCCTCCAAAAGATAAAGTATTAAAACGTATAACTAAATTAACCAATCGAGAAAAATTATCCCCATTTCAAGAACGTAGTCCTTGTTGTCCAGAAGATCAATGCTACTACATTGTTTTAAATCCTAAGCAAACGTGTGAGTTTTTATGTGTAAATCAAATAAATTTACTGTTTAATTATCTACTAAGCAATCATTATAGTATTGACACTAGTGTTACTAAGATAATGCAAGATTCTGATGTTAAGATTCAAAATTTGATTTGTTTCATTTCTAAAAATTGATTTAATACTTATCATTTATTTAATAGTATTAAACTATGCCGACAATAGAAGAGTATCAAACACAATATTTAAACCAGCTCACTGATAAAGAAAAAAAAGCATATGAAATAGCAAAGGGATATTTAGGTTCTTCTTTTAATTTATCTAAAAGCATCGGCTTTCAAAAATGGCTGAAAAAAAATAACACCAATATATAAGTAAAATGCAATTCACCCCGAATAACGAAATAAGAAGAGTAGAAGCAAAGTCTGATCCTCTATCAAGTGTCCCGACTACCTCTACTACAGCACCATCTCCAGGAGGTCTGTTTGATGACGATTCAGACGATTCCTCAAACAGACCACCTTCAACTTCATCTTCATCTTCATCATCAGGAGAAAGCACATCGAAAGGCGCAGAATCAAGTAAGTGCAAATTTTGTGATCGAGTTGATGAATTAATTAAATCGTCCAAAATTGACAAAACAGAAACAAATGAAATAAAAAAAATGAAAGAAAGCTACACCAAGCTTAAATTGGCAATCAAAAAAAATTTAGATAAAGATGACAACGATGAATCACAATCACAAAAAACAGGTAACGAATCAGATGATGATCTAGTTAAACTTTCTATTGCCCAACGAAAAAAATTACAAGATAAAAAAACAAAGGACAGCGAAAAAACAAAAGAAGTAAAAAAGTTGACTGAACTGTTCAAAAAAGCTGTAGAAGTAGTGATTGAAAAATTACAAGACGAAAAGAGGATAGCGAGAGAAGACGAAGAAGAAGCAAAAAAGAAGAAAAAAGAAAGAGAAAAGAAAAAAGAAGAAGAGGAGGAGTGGCAGAATGCGCTAGAAGAAGAAGAAGAAGAAGAGAAGAAGAAAAAAGTAGCCAAAGAAGAGAGGAACTACGGTATTGAACTGAAGGATGTTAGCAAGATAAATAAAGTTAGTTCTACTGCTAAGAACCAACCAGGTGGAGGAAAAAGTCGTAAAAAAGAAATAGAAAAATTTATAAAGTATCTCTCTACTTTTGTCAAAGAGGATTTAAAACAGATTATAAATGGAAAGCATCATGAAGAGCACAGAAGAAAACATATGGAAAAGTTAAAATCGACGGATAATGGGAAGAATAACGGGGGTTTTACTGATAGCATGTTAAAAGCACTGGTTAAAGCTATTGGTAAAGATAGCGATGGAGCTAAAGAAGCAAGGAAGCATCTTCAGATGTTATTAAAAGAATACCCAGATAAAGTTCCCACAGCTCTTATTAATATTGTAAGGGACAAGTTAAAAACCAAAGGGTTGGGTATTATTTTAGCTATTCAACTTTCTGCGACAATAATAGGATTACTTATTAGTATTATACCTATACCTGGATTGGCACTTATAGGAGAAGCTGTAGCAATAGCTGCCAATATGGGAACCGATGTGATAACAGCATTTGGTCCGCTAAATATAATCGATTTATTAAAAAATGGTAGCAAGGAGGCGCTTGAAACCTTTACAAAGAGTATGGTCCCTGTTATAAATTCATTATCAGGCGCATGGTGCTGTAATAAAAGTGATGGTACAGAAAATAAATCAGTCAAACTTTTTTTGAACGGATTAGCCGAAGTAAGTAAAATTTTAAATAATTCGGACGATGCTGCAAAGAAAGAAGAAGAAATTAATAAGGTTATAGCCGACCTGCAAAAGGAAATAGAGTCTGGTTCTTCACAGGAAAAAGGAAAAGAAGATAAAAAGGAGAAAACGAAAGGTGGAGGAAAACGTCGTAAAACGCGTAAAAAGAAAAAGAGAAAAAGGAAAAAACGAAAAACTAGAAGACGTCGAAAAAAGAAAAAAAGGAAAACCAATAAATATCGAAAGAGATTTACACGTCGATATTAATCCGATTTTTGAGAATTTTTCCAATCTAACCAACTCCAAGTGCTGGATCCGGTTTTCACACTATCCTTGGGTTTCATCCATGATTTATTATCTGAAAATTTACCCCGTTTAATATATTTATTTGCCTCATCGCATACAATATCACTTTTTGTAATTCGTTTCTTAAGTTCACTAGTTCTTTTACTAGAACTATTGTATTTTTTCAAATCCGCAAATACATTACCCTCTTCCTCTTTTTCCTCATCTTCCTCATCTTCGCCGTCTTTTTTATTTTCCTCATCTTCAATATTTTTCTTAATCTCCTCTTGCAATTTCATTAGCTTTTCTTTCAATAGTTTGCCTCGATTGATATAAATACCCGGACAATCAAAAGCATTCACATATTTTCGAGCCACGGTTTCGAGATATTTATATGTCACGTTTTTATCACTCCAATATTCAAATCCTTCTTCATCAACATTATAACGCATTGCTACATACCCATCCGGCGTTTTATCCAACACTAAATTATTTATTTTTGTTTCTGTTCTCAATTCTCCATCTTCGCACTCTTCTACAGGATATCTGTGTTCATAAGGAGGGGGCTTCTTCATTTCTTCCAACCATTCTTTATAACGAGTTTGATACTCATTTACCGCGGGTTCATGTACAAATTTTGCCACAAACCAACAAGGCAAACATATCACAACTGGCAAAAATCCTAACATCATAAAAAACATTTGACCATAATTGAGGTCAACTGACTGCATATCTAAACATTCATCCATCTTAATATATAGAATGTAAATTATTTAAGCTATATTCTATATTATTTAATCTTCCAAACCAAACTCCTCCTCTTCTATACTTCCTTCTTGATTTTCTAGTGTATATTGTTCATCTGATCCTATAAGTTTGGATACCCTATTACAAATAAACCCCAATGGATTTTTTACATTATCATACACATTTTCAACGAAATCGATATGTCCGCTCATTTTATTGCAACTGGTTGATATTTTTGTATCAATTATTTCTAATATCTGATCTAATTTTTGCTCTATTCTTTCATATCGTTGTTCCAATTTACAAATCCTCTCCTCCAATTGTTTGTTGTTCATATAATATATTTAACTAAGAATTTTTGTTTCATGTAACTTATTATAATCGCAAATGTTAAAGCTAGTGCTCCCCACAATCCTACACCAGCTTCTTGATAATAGGGGTCTAAATCATTGCCAAAAATTTTGTAATCATCAATAAATTTATCTGCAGCAAATCCAGCGAAGAAAGCAATAACAGAAAAGAAATTTAATTGTATAATATCGTTTGGAACTGCGAATCCGAAAATAAGCTTACTCATAAGCATCACAAACAGCAAAACAACCACTATAGTTATACCCGCATCTAATGCTGCCCTTAAAACACTTCTTTTATCAAAATAAGGTCGTAAAGATTGGATGATCCTAGATTTATAATATTTGGACCCTTCTTTTGTAGATAAAAAGTTTAAAATAATATCAGATACAAACCCAATCATAAAATTCAAGAAAACAAATAAATAAGCATTCATTATATAAATTAGAATAAGATTATAACGCCGACGAAGGGTCTTCGAGCATTTGTTTTTTTAAAGCCATTAAATTCTCAATTTCTTGTTTCATATGAGATACTTTCAATCGCTGATATGATTTATTTTGATTATTTGGATGTAGGCACACAAGATACATTCCAACAACCTTTTCCCCATAATTTTTCTCAAGCATGTACTTATAAGTGTTTAATTGGAGAGAATAATGCCAGAAATTAGTATCTTGCAGATGTGAGATACACTCAGTTGTTGAAGATTGAAATCTGTTATATTTCTTGATATTTTTACATCGCTTCCAATCATAGATCAAAAGTGTGCCATCTGGGTTTCGAAAAACCATATCTATCGATCCGGCCAATTTAAGTTCCTTATCCCAAACCATCCACTCTGTTCTGTATGGTTCCAATTTAGATCCAATTTCTGATTCAAATTTCTCAAAATACTTCCATTCTATGCAATCTTCCTCTACTTCAACATTTTCATCATTGTAAAAGCACTCAATATCATAATGCATTTTTGTACCGGCTTTTGATGCTTCTTGACCATTTTTGTTCCATCCCGCCTTTATTTCTTCCGGCGTTTGGCCAAAATACTTGCTTTGTGGCCATTTTGGCGACTTCATCATTTTTTCAATAATAGCATCCGGATCAAAGTGGGCAAAATGAGAATGATTCCATGTTGTTACAGACATATAGTCGCTATCACCATCTATGGTATAAATATGCGGACCCTCATCAAAATGTATGTGAGAATCGCGTTCGTGAGGGTATTTATTCGCTAAATAAGTAGGAGGTTCCATTTGAGTTATTGAATACTATATTCTTTTTAAATTAGTATTCAATTTATTATTATAAAGTAGGTGCCCCAGCATATATAATAAAGTTTATTGAATAATATGGAGGTGCATATGGTTTTATGACATTGACGCCCTTATTATTGGGCTCTCCACCAGTTATGTTTGTACCAGTCGGTTTACCATCTTTCCCAAATATAATGCTACTCTTGCAGGCGTCATCGTCATTACAGTTAGATCCAGTACCCAATACTGTTGTTGCCTCGAAGGGGGAGGCCGAACCTGTGTACGATGGCATTTCGTTTGTAAATGAGCCAACTCCTGAAAATCCAGTTGACTTTTTTGGTGCGTTAAGAGTTACTGTGATTTCATGCTTATGAGGAGGCATTTGGTAGATATTCAAAGAATGTGTGTCGGTTTTAGTTCCAAGAGCTCCAATATACTCGACAGCGCCGGTGTGGCTACCAGACATAGCTGGAAATCGGCCTCGAAAATCAGGCGTCAAATTCGTCTTCATCAAAGCGAGGAGGGCGGTGTACTTTGACGGTATTTTCTGGTTATTACAAAATAACCAATTAGGTGGTTGTTGTGTTAGTGGCCACATAACGACACTTCCAACTGGTAGCTCTCCTCCAGAAGTTGCCCCTTGAGCTCCTGTAGTGCCTTGAGCTCCTGTAGCGCCTTGAGTTCCTGTAGTGCCTTGAGCTCCTGTAGCGCCTTGAGCGCCTTGACCGCCTAAATTAATTGGTTTCCCGTTTTTATAAAAATTTGAAGCATTAATATTTGTACTCTGAAAATAATCACCCATTTTAATATAGTCAGAAAATTGAAATGATTTTTAGCCATAAAAAGAATGTAAACCCAATCTACTAATAACTACTATAATCTAAATATGAGTATGAGAGGAGCAGGACCATGGTATGAAGTAGAATCGCCAAGCCCTAAATATGTCAGGGATGATCAATATCGTAAAATGATTAGGATTGGAAGTGTCTGGCGGGGCGTTGCGTTGTCCATATTCACCAATGTTCATCCTAAACTTCGACTTACCGAAGAAGAACATCTGACAGTTATTAAACAGTCGCTATTGGAAGTTTTCCCGGACGACAGAAAAAACAGCTGGGGATCATTTCGGGGATATGGTACTTGGGGAATTGGTAGAGAATTAAACAAAGAGTTGCAAGAAAAATGCATTGAGAATATTCAAATGGCTTTGAACGCCAAGAGAGAAAAATGGAGCAAAATGATCGGACAAATGTTGAAACCTCACGTAAATCGTTATGTTTGGAGCATCCCTAATGGCATGGTGTACAGAAAAGCACAAAGAGAATTCTCTGAAAATGCATCTAATCAATAATCGATATTTGATATACCTACAATATTGTAGGCATTTTGTAGTATAAAATTTTATTTTTTTTTTAAAAATAAAATCTTTAGGTAAATCATAACAATGTCTTATAGATTGGAAGTAGCGTTTAACTTGAAAAAAACAAGTGGCGCTTTGGAACTGAAGAGAGATTTAATAGAGATTGCTAAAAATGGTGGGTGTGAATTAAGCTATTCTGATTTTGAGTTTGAAGGAAAAAATAGAACAATTATAAGAAATCATATTTTTATTATTTTCTTTTTTCCGGCAGATCCTAAATACATCATAAAATTTTTAACACTTTTAAGAAAAGACAGAAGAATATATGTTGAATCGATAGGATTTGATGATCTTACATTTAAATTACTGTATGCATCTAGAACGTATCTTAATAAGATGGATAAATATAAAGCAAAAGAATATTTATCCAATAGAAATAGTATTGAGGATGAAGACTTCAAAAAAGTAATACTAGCAGTTTAATGTTTTTTCCCTTTGTTTTTGTTTTTCTTCTTTTTTCTTTTTCTTTTCTTAGTTTCTCGGCGTTTTTTTTTTAATTTTTTTGTACCTCTCGCTCTCCGTTTTTTTAATACACTACCAAGTCTTTGATTTAAAGTTTTTTTTGAAGCAGGCATTGCCATTAAACTCATGAGTTGATTATTCGTTAAAGTCTTAAAAGTTTTTTTACCATTATTACTACACATTATATGTGCCTTTTTACCATCATACTTGATAGAAGTTCTTTTTTTTTTAGTTTTATTTCCACTTGTTTTTGAAATGGAAATCTGTTGCATTAATACTGTCATTCTTATATTAATTTTATATTTTTTTATATTAAATGAATAAAACAATAAATGAACTTCCT
>Ga0255039_10000344_pt1 | contig 15351 bp, 21 predicted proteins | sample BC1_12_1_MG_FD_181713 | JGI IMG/M metagenome (GOLD analysis project Ga0255039, IMG submission 181713) | Seawater microbial communities from Strait of Georgia, British Columbia, Canada - BC1_12_1 | ecosystem: Environmental > Aquatic > Marine > Strait | place: Canada: British Columbia | collected... | reverse complement strand
CAGACCAAAAAAAAGGGACCATGATAACAAAATGCATTTATATATTTTTCACTGTATTTTTTTAAGACTTAGTAGAAAAACCTTTGTGTTGATATTGGGCGTACGCCCAATATCAATACTGTAGTTGGAAACTAAGATATAATAAAATATATGCCAAAATATATGTCAAAATAATGGTTGATCTTGTGCATTCGCCCAAGATCAAATACTAAGCTTTAAAAATTAGGTAGACGAAGAGCTGGATGGTAGACGAGGATGAGGTATCCAATTTTATAAAGTAAAAAATTTATATATATATAAATCCCCCTGGAATCCTCGTCCATCCTGTCTACCCGTCTACCCAGATCTAGATCTAGTTGGAAGGAGGGGGTGGTGGGCGGAGTGGGTGGGGGAGAAATGTAATTTTTTTGGTAATTCAAAAAAGTTGTGAAACTCTTTCGAACTGTTTAAAACAACATAATAGATGATTCGAGAGCCAGAACCGCATGATAGACCGCATTTATGAAGCCCTGAATTACACCAGTTACGAACCCTAAGGGGTAGACAGGTCTTACCATTTTTCCAAGTAAAATTTTTAAAATACTTAAAGTATGTAATCTACATAATATATATAATATGTCTAATCTTTTTGATCTTTTCTTTGATAAATTCATAACAATCACAAAATCAAAAGATGATAGAATACATGGTAAAAGACTCTATGCAGACTATAGAGAGTTCTTCTTTAGGAATTTCGAGAAGAATCAGAAAGTTCTGAGCTTACCGCAATTCTGGAAAGCAATGGAAGCCAAGAACATTTACAAACAAAAATGTGGTAGTCTTGTTTGCTACATTGGAATAACTTCCGCATATATCAGTTAAAAACCTTTAAAATGATTTAAAGATATATAAATATTCTTAAATCAATATGAGTAAACGTTATCACAGGTTTGTAAAAGCAATCATTAAGATTACAAATTGTCCCAATGAAGATATTGCACTCAGTATGTTCGATAATCAGATCGATATAGACTACGGAGAAAGTAACTGTATATGTGGTCGTGACATCAAGCATATCAACATAGTTTATTATGATGGGCATTCATATGACATTGGGTGCGATTGTATAACATATTTTCATAAAAAGGACTGGAATGAGAAGGCAAAAGAAATTAAAAAAATCCAGTCTCGATACAGACAAGGAGTTTATGATAATATTGGTAGTAAGATTATAAAGTTCGGGAAACACAAAGGAAAAACTTGGAAAGAAGTTTATGAAAAATATCCATACTATTGTAAATGGATTTCGGAACAAAATGATTGTACGAAAGAAGAGTTTATTAAATTTAAGAAATATATTTATGAAATGAATCTTGTTAAGAAGATGCAAAAATAAATTAATCACTTTCAGAATCGGATTCATTAATCCGCTTTTTCATTCTGATGTTACATTCATAACAAATATCAAATTGTGAATCTCGCTTGATCCTGTTGATACAATTTTCAATCAGACATGGAACTGAACGGCATTTATAACACTCGTTATGTTGACTTGTCATAGACATCTTACCCCCGCATTTGCATTTCTTATATTGTGGTGTCGTACGACTAGCAATATACTCGTCCAATGACATCTTTTTAGTATCTATAGTATTTTTTGATTCTTTTGTGTTTTTTTCCTTACCCATAATAATATGATGTCTATATTATATTTTATAATCTAGACATAATTTAAAAAACCTTTAAAAGTATTTAAAGGATTATAGATATTTTATAGTATAATAAAAATATGACCTATAGATATATGGAAGTTGAAAAAGAAATTAAAGCTTATTTCACAGAAAAGGCAAAAGCCATCAAACAAATATTAAAAGAATATGAATTTGAAGAATGTACAGATTCAGCATGTGTAAACATTATACTCAGAATATTCCCAAAGTCTTTTATCTCTGTGTTTAATGCTATTTGGTTTTATAATTCAACTAATGGAATATGGAAACTAGAAGAAAATGAATTAATTAACATTGCTGAATGCATTGTGCCATTTTGGAAGAACCGGATCGAGAAGTATTCAAAAGAAGATAATAAAAATATGGTTAAAGCACTTGGTTTTTGGGTAAGAAAACTATCATCAACTACAGGTATTCAATCAATCAAGAAATATATTATTGACAAAACATCACAGAATAGTATGTATGATACATTTGATAATGTAAATAAAAATGGTTTAATGTTTAAAAATGGTTGGTTTAATCCAGATACTGGAGAAATCAGACCAGCTAGACAAGATGAATATGTTACGAAATTAATTGACTTTGGATTTACAAACAAATCAAACGAGAAGGTACGGAAGGAATTATATGACGAGTTATTATTAAAAATGTTTGAAAATGTTGAAGCATTAGATTATTACTTAAAGATGGTTGCATCATGTCTCAATGGGAATAGGATGTTTGAGCAATTTTATATCTTATCGGGGAATGGTAGAAATGGAAAAGGAACAATGGACACTTTATTACAAAAAGTATTTTGTTCATATTACAAGAAGATAGATGTTAAGAATCTAACAACTATTAAGAAGAATGCAAATGAACATTCATCAGCTTTAGCTCAATGTAATGGTGTAAGATATTTATCTACATCAGAACCAGAAAGTAACGAGACATTAGTTGTCTCTAAATTAAAAGAATATACTGGTGGCGATCTTGTAGAAGCACGACAGCTTTTTGGTAAAGCTTTCACATACAAGCCACAATTTACAATCACAATCCAATGTAATGATAAACCAAATTTATCTAAGTTAGATAAAGCAACCGAAAAACGAGTTAGGATTATTGATTTCCCTTTTGAATTCTGTGATAATCCAGTACATGATTATCAAAAAAAAGCATCGTCAAATATTAAAGAAAAGATTGAAAAAAATAAAGATTGGCATCATGAGTTTATGGTTATATTAGTCGAATATTATCAGAAATATATTAAAGGAACTAAGAAGACAGAAATAGAAAAACCTGTTACTATTGTGAATATAACTAAAGAATATATTGAAGATAATAACCCAGTATTGAGTTTTATTCAACAATACTATTCATATCCTGAAGATAATAAAGAATCTGATTTTTGGATTCAAGTAAAAGATATTGCTGATACTTATAATAGTTATACTAATGAGACTAAAATAAATTCTAGACAAATGGGACAAGCTTTAAGAATGAATGACTTTAAAAACAAGAAAGTGAAAGGGAATGTACATTTCAGAGTTGGTATATTTCATGATGAATAGTTTAAAAAGGTTTAAAGCATGATAACTATAATATACTATAGCTATAATGCCAAATAAGAGAACTTCTCCAGAAAAGAATAAGATATATTACAAAAATTTTCTTGATAAAAATGGCGGAAAATGGTTTTGTGATACATGCCAGAAAGAAATGAGTTATTATTCAAGAAGCGACCATAAAAAGACGAAGCGTCATTTAGATAGACTCCAAGAAGGCCAACAACCTGACAATAAAGACAAAGATATATTAAAGAACCTAAGCAAAGGAGATTTAGAGTCACTCAAAGAAAATCTAGAGAAATATTTAGAAAACCTTTAAAGAGTTTAAAGAAATATTTAGTTATAATATTATAGATACTAATATTATGACTAAATTCAATCTAGTAAAAACATCGAAGTCAGGGCAACTTGAAGTATATGATTATACTGGTAAGATTAATCAAAGGGACGCGAAAAAAGCTATAAATAGATTTAGAAGGCAAATAAAGAAGCAAAACCCAGATGCAAGGATTGGTGTATCTTTTAAAGTAAAGAATAATGATGCAATCCAGAATGACGGCTATTTTTGGAATTCAATAGCAATGCGGAATATAGATTTTGATGTTGACCTACCCAGCCAATATGGAGGGAGAATCCAAGAAATAAGTTTGATGATTACCAGAAATTAACTTTAAAAACATTTAAAAAACATTTAAAGGAATATTATATAATATATATTATAATGGATAATATATATTATCGACTTAAAATCCAATTTAATAGACAGCCTATTTTTATTGGTATTGACAATAAAGTCACACTAGATGGCCAACATTCTTATGATAAAAACACAGATGAAGCAAATAAACTTTTAAAGAAAGCATTTGTGTATGTAAATTATCTTACTAGAGATTGCAACTTACCAGCTAAAGATTTACATGACCAATTTCATAAATATGCAAAAGAGATTTATGACGCAACTGATAAAAAGATTGATATGCTTCAGACTGGAACTCCTGTGAATACAGCTTTACATTTTTTTCTTCATTCAGATGTAGTTCAGAATCTAGAAACAGAACCCATATCAATGGATGAATTTGATTTGATAGAACATGCAAATAAAAGTGATTTGATATGGTCAACAGAGTATACAGGACAGTTGTTTAAATATGATTTCAAAAGTTTATATCCACATTTGATGATAACAAATAAGTTTCCAATTAAAGAAGGTTCTTTTAAAACCTTTGATAAGCTACCTGATATATTACCGTATGGTTTTTATCGTTGCCTTCTTAAATCAAGTCATTGGAGTTTTGATAAACAACGTGGTAAAGAATGGATTACACATATTGATATAAATAATTCTCTTGAACTCAAAAAGAAAGTTCAATTGGTATGCGATGGAGAACCAAACGCATATATTTATGATGAAGATTCATTATATGATGGTTCAGTTGTTTTTAAAGAGTTTGTTGACTATTTCTTTGCACTCAAAGATAAGAAAATATTTTTTGGAAAATCAATATTAAATAGTTTATGGGGAGCATTATGCCAAAAGAATGCGAAAAAATTAACTATTAATATTGAAGATTATGATGAATATAATGATAAATGGATAGTACACAAGTTGACATACAGGAATGATGGGAAAACAATAGATATGATTAAGTTACCTAAACATGGTCAGCCATTTTGTTTTCCATTTGCACGTATGAAGCCTTTCATCAAAGCTATGTCTTGTGCTAAAGTTAGGGCAAGATTTTGGGAGCAAAAAGATAACATTGTGAGGATTCACACAGATGGATCGTATATGAATACGTATTGTAAAGGTTCATTCAAGGTTAAGACACCATTGGGCGGACTACGTTATGAAGGAAGGTGTGAAAATGGATTTGTTAAGAATATAATGGAATGTACAAAAGAAGATGAATTTTCTTTTCCATTTGCAAAAAAGAAATAATTATTATTTCTCAAAAATAATCTCCAGAGTATCCCATATTAATATGGGGTTCCATCTTATTTCCAATCCATAATTACTTATGGCTTGGTTTCCTTTGCTTTTTCCTTTTTAAACCTTAATATTATATATAAGTTTTATATAATCATATAAAGGAACATAAATATACATAATTATAATATTATGACAAAATACGAAAATTCTATTATTTATAAATTATGTTGTAAAGACCCTTCTATTGAGGATATATATATTGGTTCTACTATAAACTTGTATCGTAGAAAACATGCACATAAAACACATTGTAACAATGAATCACACAAAGAATATAAGTTTAATGTTTATATAACTATTAGAAATAATGGAGGTTGGTCTAATTGGGATATGATTGAAATAGAAAGGGTTAACTGTAAAGATAAATTAGAATTAAATAAAATAGAAAGAGAATGGATTGATAAATTAAAACCTACATTAAATCAAAGGTCACCACATATCAATAAAACTAAATCACAAAAAAATAAAGAATATAATGAAAAACATAAATGGTTTTGTAATATATGTAATAAATACTATGCACCAACACAAAAGAAGGTGCATAAAAATAGTATGAAACATAAATATACTAAACTATCTAGAGGGGGTAGCGATACTTCGGATACAGATTCGGATAACTAATTTTCCTTTCAAGTCTTTATAAAAATTATTAAGACTTAAAAGGAAAATGATATATATATATTATATGAAGACAAATAAATCTCCATCAAAAAGAGGCACACATATAAAAGTATATTGGGCTAGAATAAAAGCAGTAAATGGAAAAAAACTTATCTCTAAAGATAAGTTAGAATTCTGTGAACAAGTTCAAGAATTAGAATATAAATATAATATATATAAAAAACAAAGAGAAAATATAAGAAATAAATTATCAATTATTAAAAACAATATCTAATGTATCCCATATCAATATAGGATTCCATCTTATTTTTATTATTTGGTTTCCTTCGATGCTTCCTTCATCTTCTCTATCTTTGCATTTAGACCGTCTCTCATCTTTTCCATTGTTTCTATCTTTGGGCCTGGTCTTTTCGCTTTTGGTTTGGGTTCCTTTATTTTTGGTTCCTTCGCTACGTTTTTTTCCTTCACTAGTTTTGGTTTCGCATTTTTTTCTACAATAGTATCAGTGGGTTCTTCTTTTTTAGCTCGTGGTTTACGAGGTTCTTTTACTGGTTTTTCAGACATGTATAATATATATATTCTATATATATTATATTATTCCTAACGCTTACGAACTAATTTTAATTTCTTCTTCATTGGTTTATTTTTCTTTTCCTCTAAATAAGTACCACCATTTCTTTTTTTAACTACATAATAATTTTTGTCTTTTATCGTTTTCTGTCCTACAATCATATTTCCTACAGGTAAAGGCATATATATTATATATATATATTATTCTGACTTTTTTTTAACTCCCGCTCACAACAATAGATAATGTAAAGAAAAGTCATTTCACTGATACTGTCAGCATTGGCACTTCTAAGCAAATCTAAAAAGCCCAGTAACTTATTATTTTGCTCTTTATTCACTATTAGCTCCCGGAAATATAAAGCTTCGCACAGTTCAGTTAAAAGAACTATATTTATCAACGAATTTAATTTTACATTCTCAAATAGTTCATCTATATTAATATTATTGATTTTTTGATTGAGGTAATCACATAAATCCTTTTCTAAGTTAATATTCATTATACAATATCATATTATATTATATTTCGTTTTTACGGTATAAATCTAATACTACTTTCAATTGTAAATTTAAATCTTTTAACTCTCTTATTTCTTTCTTTAATCTTCCTTCATTACTTCTATATTTATTTAATTCATTTTCACATATATATTTCTTATCATGATGTAAAAAATATATTTCGCCAGTATTTTTATTTTCAATAATCGTAACACTATTCATTGATATTATATATTATACAATATCAATTTTTATTTAATAGATTGAACTAACTTTTGAAATTTCTCGTGGAATATTCCCTTTATTGTTCTCTTTTTCGTTTCTGGTATTTTCCAATAATAAAGCGGGTCACTCCAACCATAACTATGGTTATCATTCATAAACCTAAAAGAGGGATAATCCCAGCTATTGGTGGAAGGATAGGCGTTAAAGCTCCTAAAATTACAAGGACAGCTATGACCATCATAGCTTTGTATGCAGTTGGTAAATGGCGCTTGGCTCTGATTAAAAAGTTGAGGAGTCTCTGTGATTTGCTTACTTTCTGGTTCTCCTCTCTGTATGCTTGGGATAACTGTATTGAATGGTTGGACTTGGTGATAGTAGGTTTTGTTGCTGTTAACAAATTCTCCTGCTGTGGGAAAGTTCCCGGGACTGACGGGTTCAAGGAAGGTGGAGGAGGAGGACTTAACGGACTTGATAGAGGCGAGACTATTTGGTCGCTGTCTAAAACTTGAAGGAGTGTAGAGGGTTTCATCATTATTCATATATTATACTGTTATATTTAATTTAAATTTAAATATGCTTTCGGGGACTTTAGACTCCCATTGCAAACATATACATAAAGGTAATATTAGCATTGTCGGTGTTTGATGTATTAGCACAATATAATTCTAGATAATCATCGGTATTTAACTCCACATCCGTATGTAAAGCGTTACCCTGTGACCTATCACCATGTAGTGAATTTTGAAGTATAACATCATCATAGGTTGTTCCATTCTTAACCAATGTAAAATAGAATTCTCTATTATTACTAGCGGCAGTTGCACTAAAAGATGCCATAATGTGAAACATTTTCGTTTTTGAACCCGTAAATCTTAATCTTCCAGATACTGGCATATCAAACTCAACATTATGTTTTAATATAGAAGTCCCCAAAACTTTAACAAAATTACTATTATCAGTTAAAACAGTTTTTTGTGTAGATATTGTTGTCGACGTAGCATTATTTCTCCAATAAATACTGCCCATTGAAAAAGTCTGATTAACGAAAGCAGCGTTTGAACTATCGTACATTAGATATTGTCTGTCAACCACCGAATTAAGTAGTAGATGTTGGGGCTGTGGTAATAAATAGCCAAGTTCTCCCGTAGTCGCAGGTATGCCACCAAAAAATTCAACATCTCCAGTCCAATATGTACCAGCATCCGATAATTCGGGAAGGTGTATATTTTTGTAATAGATATGGTTAGCCGAACTATTAGAATACCATTTTCCAATCGCCTGAGGTGCTGTGATATGACCACCAAGTCCGTTAATCAATGATACACCATTGGCATCAGTTTTTGAAATAGAAATAGTTGGCGGGTTGGTGCCACCATTATAAAAGATTTCACCGGACCCAACAGCAACGGCAGAACCATAACGATATGGATGCCCTGTGACACTCGAAGTTGCAGCAGGGGGTTGTAAATACATCATTCCAGCTAAATCTGAAGTAGATATTGGAGGAACATCGATGGTGGATATAAATGATATAGGGCCCGACCAATAGGGGGGAGTTCCTAAAGGAACTGGTGTCAAACCGCCCAATCTTCCATATACGATTCCAATCGGGAAGCCCGGGTGTGTGTTAAACCATCGGAATGTTGTTCCCGCCGTAGTAAACAGACTTGATAGTTGACTGATATCACCCCCTTCGCTGTCTGCTTGAGTAATCTGAATAGTACCGCCACTGATCTTGAAGACTCCCCCAGAAACAGGTGGGCCAACTGATTGTTCAAACTTGAATGGGTGTCCTTGTAATCTAGGCTTCTCTTCAACATCAGTCCATCTGACACCGTCACTTCGCCATTGGTCATTTTTCCAATCCCATCTAAGATAAGGATCATAAGATCCTACCAGTGTATCTACAGCAGGGTCGACGTTCGTATGAGACCCTAGTGTGTGCGGGTTATTTGTTGGTGCATGATAAAATAAATACTCATCTCCATTTGTAAATCCAGCTAAAGAACCACCAATATTAGTTACACCAATTGTAAACCAAGAGGCATTAGCTGTAATAGAAGTTATTTCATAATGTGTATAAAGTCCTGCATTTACTGTATCTCTGATAAATATATTTTCTCCAACATTGAAATGTGTACTTGTCCATAGGAGTTCAACAAAATTATTGGTAGAATCAGTCTTATTAGCTTTAAAATGAGTAGCAGTAGAAATAGAAGCAGTTTGTAAAGTAAATTGACCATTATTTGGAGTGCCATCCACAGTATTATTAAATATCCATTTAACCGCTGTCCCTGATAATTCAACTTTAATATCAATATCTTGGGCATTCTGTGTAATTGTAAGCCCCTTGGTACTTTGTAACGTTCTGAATTCCAAATCATCTACTGTTTTTTGTATGAATGGTTGTATGAAACCACCTTGATTGGATGCTGTATTTGATTCACCAGAACCAACTCCCGCCAAATCTTGATTTATCCATGTTTGGGAACCGGAATCATAAACTAACCCATGGCCATGAACTAATGGAGTAGTATCGTTTATATCTGTATCTTGTAATTCTACTAGGGTTTGAGTACTTGAACCAGCACTTGTTATAAAATAAATAAAAGAAAAATCATTTATGTCAAATATTGATTCTAATGTAGTTAACGTTATATTTACTGTTATTTCATAATGGTCATCTAAAGTAATAATTTGATTTGATCCATCTATAATAAATGTTCCTCTTGCGGCTCTTTCATCTGGTTTTTTATTATTTACCAAAATAACAAATTTAGTGTTATGTGTAAAAATACCATCTGTAAACTGAGATTTACTATCTACTTTGGGGATTTTAAACCTATATAATCCATTAATGGCATCAATTGTGGAAATCAATATTGCTGATTTGCCATAACCAGAATTAAAAACGTATTTCATTATATATACTATATTTATATATATTTATTCTATAAAGTTTAGTGAATCTGATAATAATTTTAATCTCTTTTTCTGTATTTTTATTTCTTCTTTTATTTCTTGATGTGATGCATTACTTTTTATTTCTTGTATTGTTTCTAAATCTTTTTGACCTGCAGTTAATTCATTGACTGTTTCTTCTTTTCGTTGTTCTTTTAGTTCCTTAGTTACTTTTTTCCTTCCAGCTCCCCGTGGATTACGTTTAGGTTTAGGTACAGTATTAGACTCTAATATAGATTTTTCTTCTTGTTTGGGTTCTTCTACTTTATTAATTATTTCTTCTTGTACTTCCAAGCCCGCCGGTGGCGACTCGTGTTTCACACTCGGTTCGCTTTGCTCGCGTGGTTCTTCTTTTTTAATAATACTGTTTTGGCCAGATGATGTTCTTTTTTGTATGAAATCTTCTTGTATTCCTAATCTTCTATTTAATAGGTTCTGTAAATATGACATCTATATAATTAAGAAATAAATTAATTATATAAATAGAATTTTAAAATAGAATTTTAAAATTAATTATTTTTGACAATTTATTTTATAGGTTGAATAGTCATAGTAGGTGGTCGAATAATTCCAGATGGATCAGGTAAAAGTGAACCAGGAGCCATAATTCCGCCTCCTGGTCGTGGTTGTTGGCGTGGTCTTTCTTCTGTAGTTGCGATAGATGATATATCAGATGCCGCTCTAAAAACTGAAGAAGGGATAGAAGCTAAAGATGTTGCAGTTCTTGCAGCATTAGATATGGGGCCACTTAATTGCGTAGCTTGTCGAGTAGGGCCAATTATACGCGCTATTTGACCAATAGATGTAATACCTGACCCACGATTGACGATATTACTTAAGTTCTGTAGAGCTTCTGGTAGTGCTTTTGTTGCTCCTAAGAATGATGACGCCGCATCAATACCATTTAAGACCTGTCCAAAATCAGAACTTAAAACTTTATTAGCTGTTTCGTTTAAGTCGGCGTCCATGCGTCTTTTTTTAGCTAAATCAACAATAGATCCTACAAATCCTATAGTTGATTTTATAGCTCCAGGTATTGTAGCAGCAGCCCCAAGAGGCCCACCTACAAGAGTCCCCGCAATAGCTCCACCAATAGACAATCCTGACAATGCGGCTTTGCCTATTAGTTCGCCGTATTGTTCCATACCCTTCGTTGTGAATAAAGAACCAAACTCACTCCTGAAGCCTTCAGGGCTAAATGTTTGTGCTAAACCTTTTAATGCTTGTCCCATTATTATATATATTTATATTATATAATAAATGTTTAGTGGTCAAATTACAATTCCTCAAGAAATAACTACAGGTATTAGAGAAAGTAAAAATGTATATAATTCTTTAGAAGATTTTCCTATGTGGATGCGTGTTTTAGGTGTTGGCTTTTCTCAAGCCTCTAGAGGACAACGAATATATAGAGAAATAAAAAGTGTATCAGATGAAGTAAACACGCCTCAATTACCTAAATTTAAACAATATTTAGATGCAATAAAAGCACCAGCAATAGGTTTTCATCGTGGGTTAACATCAAATTTAACAGAAGGAAATAAACAAGTAGCATTTAAGTTAGCAGGAGATATAACACGTGAAATGTTTGAAGCTGGTAATAGACAAGCAGCAATAAGAAGAATTATGATACGTAATCAAGTTCCAATATCACAAATAAGACAGATTACAGACCCTGAAACGAGAGTAATAAGAAATACCATACCTACTACATTAAGAAATGCTTTTGATAGACAATCAGAATTACCTGAAACACAATTATTAGAAATGGCTATGATCTTATCACAAGATAGTTAATCAAATTTAATGAATATTATATTTGATTAAAGTACAATGCCTTTATCTATATTTGTCTATTCCAAGGAAATTGTTTGTACTTTAAATTTAATATCCGCATATGCTATATTAATTGAGGGACCTAAATCTGCAAGTTGTGCCATATCTTGTTGTCCTTCTGTTTGATTCCAGACCCTATCTCCAATCTGAAAGTATATTCTTCCTTTTGGTAAATCTCCGCATGGTAAGGTAATAATATTTGAGTTATTAAAATTATTATAACCGGGACCTACCATAAAATGATATCTAGTTGCAATTTCTAGACCAGGGAAACGTATATAAATAGGAAATCCTGTCGAGGCTTGACCATAAATAATAAAGGCACTATATAAAGATATTGTTACCATTTTATTAGGTCTAACGTCTATTTCTCGTGTAATATGAGTTATGGGGATTTCAAAATCTGTACCTATAATTTTTGTTGGATCTGCTGTGTTATTAACTGTAAAATAAAAGAAATGTTCTTTAGCATCCTTTTTTATTCCTACTTCTCTATAAATAGAGTCTTGTTTGTCTTGTAGTATTTCTTTAGTAATCATATATATTATATCTATATTATTATAATTTTCTCATACCTGTAATTATTTTATTTACAAAATATTCAATTTCTTCTTCTGTAAATTTATCATATAGTTTTACTCTATCCCTTTTTTTACTCTTATCCTTTTCTAGATCTTTTAATATAGAATTATTTATGCCGTCTGCTTTACTTAATTTAATAGATTCTGGTCTTTGTTTTAAAAATGTTTCTATCATTTTGTATAGATTAGGCATATTTATTTCTTGATTAATTACATTTTCATTTATTATATTTGTTTCATTTGGAATTATTTTAAATTCAAATTCTAAAATAAATGATATACTTATTAATCTTTGTGATAAGAAAACTTTTAAATTTTCAATTAGAGGGCCAGGTTTATAATGTAATATATCAATCAAAAAATCAAAATTCAAAGGGTTTACTCCTTTATCAAAATATACCCATTCGCTTGGAATATTTTTTACTGTATAATGTTCTGGATCGTCATTTGTTTGTTTATTATTATTAATTATTCCTCCAATATCCGAATATGTAAGAACTGTAAAATAATTCCTATTATCTACAATATTATCATTTTCAAATGAAAAGGATATATCTATTGGTTCAGGATTAAAAACTGGTAATTTTATTGCTGGTATTTCTAATCCAGAATCATTATAATATAGTTTACCTCTAGTTGTTGTAATACTATTTACTCTAAATTTTAAATACTCGACATTATAATTTAACTTATTTAATAATGGTTCATTCCCTGAATAGTTAGCAGTTATTGCATAATCTTTCTCTCTCTCTAATTCTTTTTCTACTGAAAAGATATATATTTTTTCGTCTAAATTCCACGCAGAAGTATTATATAATTCTACATCATCGTCTTCATTTTCCGCACAATCAAAATTAGATATAACAACATTACCGCCTACTTCTTCATATAAAATAGGTACTCTAAACGACACATTAAAATTATATATATTATTTTGATTGATTACATTTAAATCTGAATACGACATTTATATATAAATATACTTAGAAATTAATTGGTTCATTAAATCCTACAAAGAATCTAGCTGTAGGCTTTTGTATATTTAAATATAAGAATTCGTGGTCTCCTCTATTCTGTATAACTTCCATTGCTTTCTTTAATTTTTCTTTTGATACTGGTAATTCATTTCTTTGGTCTTCTGCTTGTTTTTCATTTCTAGAAGGAAAACAGAATATAAGAGATGCTTGTGAACGGATTTGTTTATTTAATTCCTTCCATCCCTGTGCTGTTATTACAATAGTAACATTATTATGTCTATGATTTAATATAAAATTTAAGAATTTTTTAGAATTATTTAGATTAAATAAAGGATTAGCTATAAGGTCATCTAATACTATAAGACGTCTTGGGGATTCATTCTCAGTTTCAATATTTGTCATTAAATTATTAAATTGTTCAGGGTCAGAAGATATAGTAATATCTTCTCCAAGATTTTGTAACATTTTATCTTTCTTTGAACCAGTAAAATAATATGCTTCTTGAAAATCATCTACTTCCTTTTGGATATGTAGGAGTACGTTCATTAAAACCGTAGACTTGCCTGTCCCAGTCTGCCCACATACAAAAGATATAGAATTTTTATCGAATGGTGATTTAATTTTTTTTTCTTTTTGAAAAACTTTAAATTTTGATTCAATCATTATATAAATTATATATATATAATATATATATATAGAATGGCAACAAATCTTCCATACCATCTCACATTTCCGACTTTAAGTGGTCTCAATGGCAATTCCTTTAGACATCGTAAGACAACGCATTGGGCAAGTGATAGAACAGAAGCAACAAGCGGACAGACCCGAAAAATCAATATAAATGCACCGCCTAATTGGTATGCTTTGGGTCAGCATTGTACCGTAGAATATACTATAAAAATGAATGACGGATCACGTAATCCACAATTTCCAGTAGTAAGCGCAGCAATAGCAGACGACGGGGCGCCCCCGGGTACTACTCCGTCTAGGAGATATAGGATAAAATGGGGTGCTGGATATCCTTTTTCACGTATTCGAGAAACATTAAATAGCGGCTCTTATTGCGTGGAGTCAATGGATGACCCTGACTCAGTAGGACCTATTCTTTCCCGTCGTGGGTGGTGTTCTAGGAGAAGTTCATATATCATCGATAATAAACCAAAAACTGCATATTTCACAGATGCTAATGTGACTACTCCGGGGGTTCCCAATGTACCTACTCCTATTATTCAAAATTATATTTCATCTGATAGTGGAACTTTTGCAATTTCTGGTTTAGAAATGGCAGGATATGCAGGGGATAATTGGCGCTCATCTGTACTTCCTAATCCTCCAGAACGTGTAAATGCTAATGTTGATAGAAATAGCGTAGCAGCCGCAGATAATGACTCGAGGGGTATTGCCTATAGTGTTCCAGCTAGTGCATATGGTCGATTATTTACTAAGGAATTTTTGCCTGTAGGCCTTCTCGGAAGTTATTCAACGGAGGGATATGGTCTTGAATTCACCGTCCAACAAGCTGGTATCGCTCTATCTACTCCTACAGGTGATCAAACAAATGTAGTAAATAATGGGTTTACTGTTTATAATCTTCGTGTAAATATGACTTATATTGAAGTGCTTGACCCTGATGTTCAAGACGCTATCGAGAAATTATATAAAAAAGAAGAGTCTATTTCTCTTCCAAATGGACAAAGCCTTCAGTTACGTTTAGAACTACCTATTATTTCTTATTCATATGCTAGTCATATTTTATCAGAAGGTAGCAAAGAAGCAGTTATAAGAATAAATTCTAATTCTCCTAGTGTTAGGGGGTTAATGATTGTAGATGGGCGG
>Ga0255039_10000343_pt1 | contig 15362 bp, 19 predicted proteins | sample BC1_12_1_MG_FD_181713 | JGI IMG/M metagenome (GOLD analysis project Ga0255039, IMG submission 181713) | Seawater microbial communities from Strait of Georgia, British Columbia, Canada - BC1_12_1 | ecosystem: Environmental > Aquatic > Marine > Strait | place: Canada: British Columbia | collected... | reverse complement strand
ATGTGCTTTTTTACCATCATACTTGATAGAATTTCTTTTTTTTTTAGTTTTATTTCCACTTGTTTTTGAAATGGAAATCTGTTGCATTAATACTGTCATTCTTATATTAATTTTATATTTTTTTATATTAAATGAATAAAACAATAAATGAACTTCCTTTTCCAAATATTAAAGAAGTGATTCAAAAACCTAAGACGCTTCAGAGTAAAAAAAAAGACGACAATGTAAAATTTTTAGATGATATTATTGCAAATAAATTTTTGACTACATACTTTAAGAAAAAAATAAAACGCTAATATAAATGAATGCCTCCGATGTAAATTGGCTAGGTAAAAGGGATTCGGATAAAAAAATAAAACAAGGAGTTTGTATATTTCCTTTTAAACATGAAGGAAAAATGCACAATAAATGTATTAAGACTACTAAAGGGAGTATATGTGCCACAAAAGTTACTCCTAAACGCAGAACACTTAAAACATTTGGATATTGTCCAAAACCAAAAAAAAAGAAAACATTAAAAGTACCTAAAAAATTCAAGAAAGTAAAAGTAAAGGTCATGACAAAAAAAAATCGAAAAATTGAAGAAAAAAAAGTATTAGATGCCAATGTTAAACATACTACAACAACTATGAGTAAAGCACGAAAAGTAATCAAAGTCAAAGGTAAAAAGAAGAAGGTCGTCATGAAAACTAAAACAGCATCGCTAAATGAACAATTCATAAATCTTTTGGAAGAGCTTGAAGATCTGATGAAAATGAAAGGGGAGGGTTTCAGAGCGAGAGCCTACCATACCGCAGCCGAGACTATTATGGCATATCCCACAGAGATCAAAAGTCCAGATGAGTTGAAAGGTCAGCCTGGAATAGGAGATACCATACTTAAAAAATTTAAAGAGTTCATGGAGACAGGAACTCTTAGAGCCATTGAGAAAGAAAAAATGTCTGAACATAAGGCAAGATATCTATTCGTAAAAGTTTATGGTATTGGGCCTAAGAAAGCGCTTCAACTCGCAGAGTTGGGACTGACTTCTATTGCTCAGTTGAGAGAACGACAAGATGAGCTCCTAAATGCGGTTCAGAAAAAGGGCCTCCGTCATTATGAAGATATATTGAAGCGTATACCTAGAGAAGAAGTGGGTGAATACGAAAAGGTCTTTAAAAAAGTCTTTAATAAAGTGAAACAAGATGGCGATGAATTTGAGATTCTTGGATCTTATAGAAGAGGTAATAAAACATCAGGAGATATTGATGTCGCGGTTACAAATAAACAAGGAGATGATACAATCTTTAAAAAGTTTCTTGATGAATTGGAAAAAGAGGGAGTTTTAGTGGAGAGTCTCTCCAAAGGCAAGACAAAAAGCTTGACTGTGGGTAAATTACCCGGGTCAACTACTGCCAGAAGATTGGATTTCATGTATTCAAAACCCGAAGAGTACTCATTTGCAGTGCTATACTTTACTGGAAGCAAAGCATTTAATGTGGTTCAGCGTCAAAGAGCCATTGATCTTGGCTATACGATGAATGAGCACGGCTTATTTAAACTGACGGGTCCAAAGAAAAATAAGAAGGGCGAGAGAGTAAAAGGAGATTTTCCAACTGAAAAATCCATCTTTGATTTCCTTGGATTAGAATACAAAACGCCCACTGAAAGAAAGAGTGGTAAGGCAGTGATACTTAAAACCGGCGAGCAAGTGAAAACTCCGGTAGATGAAATGAAAACTCCATCTCCTATTGGTGTATCTCCGTCTAAAAACGTCAAAAAAAGCACTAAAAAAAAGTCGCTCAAGAAAGCCAAAGTAGTGAAAAAGAAAAGGGGGACAATAAAAATAAAATCAAATAAAAAAGTAAAAAAAGACACTGATGGTAAACTGCGCGCTAACTGGGAATTGTTAACCAATGATGGAATTTCCGTGGTAAAACAGTTTTCAGAAGAGACGATATGTGAGATGGTTCGCGTGGCATCCGCTGCATACTACAATAAAGAACCATTTGTTGCAGATAATGTATTTGATATTCCGAAAGAGTACGGGCAACGCACTTATCCCAATAACCCTTGTTTTGATGAGGTTGGTGCCCCAACGGATAAAGCCAAAGTAAAGTTACCATTTGAAATGCATTCCATGGATAAAATTAAACCTGATACAAATGCTTTGCCCAAATACAAAGCAAAATATCCTGGTCCAAAGGTAATATCAGGAAAACTCGATGGTATCTCGGTATTATACTCAGGCGGAAAACTTTACACCCGCGGTAGATCTACACACGGTATGGACATATCCTATATGATTCCATATTTGGATTTGCCAAAACGCAAAGATGTAACATTAAGGGGAGAGTTACTAATTAAGGAAAAATTATTTGAAAAAAAATACAGCGCTGAGTATAAAAATTCACGCAATATGGTAGCTGGATTGGTGAACGCCAAAAAAAGAGACACCGAGAAATGGACAGATCTAGATTTTGTAGGATATGAGGTTATCGAACCTGCTATGAAACCTAGTGAACAATTGGAGTGGCTTCAAAAAAATGGCGTAGTTACAGTATTGCACGAAGTTACGGATGACATCTCAAATGAGATGTTGTCAGATCTATTAGTGGAATGGCGCAGTAATTATGAGTACATGATTGATGGAATCATTGTAAACGACGATAAACAACATCCACGTCGCAATAAAAATCCAGATTACGCATTTGCTTTCAAGATGGTTTTGAGCGATCAGATTGCTGAAGTAAAAGTGGTTGATGTGATATGGACCGCCAGTAAAGATGCTTATCTGAATCCAGTTGTTCAAGTTGAGCCTGTAAATATTAGAGGAGCAACAATCGAATTTGTAACTGCTCACAATGCAAAATATGTAGAAGATAATAATATCGGAGTAGGCGCGGTAATTCAGTTGATTCGATCTGGGGATGTTATACCAAAAATTCAAGCGGTAATTCAACCAGCTGAAAGTCCCAAAATGCCATCGGTACCTTGGGTGTGGAACGAGAGTCACGTTGATGCAATGCTTAAAAATACTGAAAACAATCCAATGGTATTACAGAAAAATGTGGAATTCTTCTTTAAAAAACTCGATATTAAAGGGGTTGGTCCTGGCAATGTTAGAAGATTGATAAAGGCTGGATTTGATACAGTACCTAAGATTCTTCTTATGACGAAGGAAGAGCTTTTGACTGTTGAGGGTTTCAAAGAAAAAACGGTAGTGAAAATTAAGGGAAACATGGATGAGGCAATTCGCAATGCTTCCTTGGTTATGATTGCTAGCGCGTCTAATGTATTCGGCAGAGGATTGGGCTCCTCTATCTTGAGAAATATTATCCATGAATATCCAAATATCTTTGAATCCAGCGAACAACCTGATACCAAGATTGATCAAGTGGCGTCGGTTGAAAATGTTGGCAAAAAGCGAGCAAAACTCTTCGTAAAAAATCTACCCAATTTCATATCTTTCCTCACTGACGCGGGTCTAACAAACAAATTAAATGAACAAGTGGGTCAAAATATTGACCAATCGCACCCACTTTATGGAAAACGTATTGTAATGACAGGTTTCAGAGACAAGCCTCTGAAAAAAACACTGGTTGAATTAGGAGCTAAAATCAGTACTTCAGTCAGCAAAAGTACCTTTGTAGTACTTGTTAAAGATTTAGAAGAAGATACATCAAAAGCGGAAGAAGCGCGAGAAGAAGGAGTATCTGTGGAGCTGGTAGATACGTTTAGAAAAAAATACAAATTATAAATAAGAAATATATAAAATCTAACTATTTTTATATATGGCCAAAACACGTAAACATAAAAGATCAAAGCGAAAAAAACAAAGAAAAAAGAAAAGAACCATGCGTAAAACATACAGTATTCGAAAAAGAAAAGCATTTGGAAGAAAGAAGTCCAAGACACCTACCTCTCTTTCTATTTTCCCAGACAAAAGTCCACAGTTGCAAGATAAGGGAGTTCCTACAAAATTAAACTCATTTACCAGCAAGAATGTAGCAATTCGTGATTCTAAAGGTAGAGAATTCAATGCTATCATAAATGATAGACTTGCCTATAGAAGAGCACCAAGAGGACAAAATGTAGAGGATTTCTCTGAAATTTTGTATGGACCCTCTGTGGTGCAATTAAGCAAAGCAAATTACAAAAAAATGAAAAAGGGTGATTCGCTTTATTTTGATAGAGGATCTGTAGCTCTGCGTGGTCCATTTAAATTTATAAACGTTACTCGTGGACCAGAAATTTTATTGGAAGTCGCCGATACCGCATATAATAAAAAGTATTTGTTTAGTATTTCTGTAAATCGATTAAGCAAAGAAAAACTTTATTTGATTACTAATAAGTCAGGTAAAAGTAAAAGGCATTCTAAAAAGCACAAACGTAGATCTAGAAAGTAAATTCATATTGGACAATATTTCTTAGATTGAACTTCAAATGATTATATAATTTGAAGCTAATCTTCTTTGTTGACGCTATTCTAGATAAAGATCCTCCCATTACTTTTGTAATATTTTTATAATAGCTCTCATCAATATCATTAAAATCCATGCGTTTTTGCTTTTTATCACTCCATTTAACAAATAAAGTATGTATTTTCTTATGAAATTTATCTATTAGCGCACTCATTTTATCAGCATCTAACATTTCCCAGGTTTTACCGGTATACACAAACAATATATTCAGTTTTTGCTCAAAGGCTCTAATAGGCAACTGCGATTCTTTTGCAAGATCAAGACGTTTTTGCATTATATAATACATGCCATTCACAAAATCATGGTCAAATATTAGTTGAAGATCTTTTTGATTTAGCATTATTTGTTGTTCCCATTCTTCATAAGTAGAATCCGGTTTACAGTTTGTATTTAACCAATCAATTACCGGTATCTTTTTCCTTTGTCTTTTGATCCATCTTTCTTGTGTTTCTACCTTTGTTTTCAGAGTATCGATTTGTACTAGAGCTGTCTGAAGAGCTAACCACATCTCTTGTTGAGAAGGTAAATCAGATAAATGTGAAATATCCTGATTACTTTTTTTACTTAAACGTAAAAGCTCACAAGAAGCTCGGTGAATATGAAAGGGTTTAAGTCTTTTGTATTGTTTGCCACAAGAACATTCATACATTTGGAAGTTACAAATGATATTATACTTTGTCTTTTTATCAATTTTTTATAAGAGTAATGTATATATGCCAAATCATAATGGAAATAATTGTACAACGTGTGTAGCATGTTTTAATAATTGCTCTACTTGTCCAAAACATACTTGTGAAGTAGATCAAATGAATTTAAATAATATGGCACGTGTAAATAAGCAGGTTAGAATGGATTCATCTAGATACATGATGATGAGACGCGCCGGAATGGTTAGTAAACAGGTTGGACAAAGTGCAATGCCAAAGAATTTAGGCCAGGCAGGAGGACCCGGCGATTTGATATCTGCTATACAAAAAAATTGCAGCAAGGGTAATCCTAATGAGTGGAAAAAGGTTACTTATAGAGTACCTACTGTAAAAGCGCGAACCGCCTATAGGGGTCAATCTGGTGTCGATAAAAAACATGGATCTTATGCTAGATTCTTAGCGCGGAGAGTGGGCGGGGTCTTAAGAAAAGAAAAGATGCCTAGAGTTATAGCAAATACAGCTGTAATTAAACAGCCAAGAAATAGAACCGGTACAAATTCTGGCGCTCGAGCAGAATCTAGAATTTCAACTAAAGTTAATTATTGTTTGAATGATAATGCTAGAGGCATGCAGGGATTTAGATTATTGGGAGGAGGAAAAGCTTATTCTGGTTTCAGAGATAAAGTTACCACATATAACAAAACTAAAAATCCTTATGATCCGAAAAATAACCCACCATCTTTGTGTGATCAAATTGTAGGGGATTCATTGTGTTTCAATAAAAACTGTTGTGATAATAGAATACCGGGGGCAAACACTTATACAACGGAAATTAATAGCAACGGCAAACTATGCTATAAGTATAAGAATTGCAAGGAATTTACAGGTCTATTAGGCAATAACACGCAATGTCACGGAGGAAGATGTGGATGTTGTGTAAAAACTAGTTTCAAAAATGGTAGACAACAATTCGTCTAATTATATAAGGATAAATTGAATTAAATCCATATTGTGTAGTACAAATATAAACACATTATGGATAATAAAGACCGTATACAACAGTATACCGCAGTGCAAGCCGAGGCATTGAATCTTTTCACGAAGAAAAATAAGGATTATGGAGACTCCTTCGCAACATATGGTCCTGTGGGTGTAATTGTAAGAATGGGTGATAAAATCAGTCGTCTTAGTAGTGTGACAAAAAGTGGCATTACTTTAGTTAATAATGAATCAATTCGTGATACACTAATTGATTTGCATAACTATGCTGCTATGGGAATTATGCTATTGGATGAAAAGGCTGTAAATCCAAGAGTGGAGGAACTCAAAAGGAAAAATACTTCACCCACCGCAAATGGCGCATGGCAGGATCATACAAAATCGCTTCAAATGCATACCTCTGATGATTAATTTAATTTACGAATAGAAAAAATAAACCCAGATATTTTGGAAATACATATACACGGATTTTCCTCATTCAGTCGTCTAGAAATGGTAGAGTAATCAACACTTATATCTTCGGCTATTTTTCTCAATGATTTATAAAATTTTGTTGTTTTATCTGGAAAAACAACAAGATATTTCAACGATTTAACATATCTATCCATTTGACTTGTTGATGTAATATCCATTATAGTTAATTTGTTTTTATTTTCTTAAGTAAATTAACTTTTAAACGATCCCAAACCAAATAAGTAATAAAATTCGGAACTTCAATTTATTTAAAAACCCAATATATAGTATAGAATTATATGAATGTGGAATATGGTTATGCGATTGTGATTCCTATAGCCTTTTTAATCGCGGGTTGGTGTTTTTACGATACCACCTGTAGAGGGAAATGTCGAAGACGTCAAGAACCAGAGTCAGAATCCGTGCCAGGCACAGAATCAGAGGAGAAATTAGAAGAAGATATACCTTGATTATTTGGCACGCGCTCTCATTTTTCTTCTTTTTCTTTGTAATCGTCTTGTTCTTTTCTTTTTCCACTTCCATCGCATTGAAGCCGTTGCTTTTTTGAATCTACATCCATGGGACATAATTATATATGTTAAAGATAAAAACTCTTTATATAGTAATGGAATGGTTAACATGTTTATTTACCAATGAAGTGGAAAAAAATAAAGAGATCCCCAACACTCCTCCTAGCAGAGCTGTATTTTATAAAGAAATCAATGAGTGTTCAAATGATGGATGTATGCTTGAATTTACTGCATTGAGACCGGTTATCAAAAAGGCTAAAATTGCTTCTCGAAATTATTCATTTTGCTGTGAATATTGTTATGAAGAGTGGCTTAGTTTAAGTTCATTTAGATATTAGTAAGGATTTTGATAATTTTACATTAGTATTATATAATGATAGCTACTGCATTGTATATTACTATATATGCCATACTGTTCTCTCTGTTAGAAATTGAGGCAGAGGGAAAGCACGGTTGGGCAAAAAAATTACCCACTGTACCGGCACTATTTACCATGACTACATATCATGTAATAATGAATATTATGGTTATATTTACACTTATTTATAGCCTATATCCCAATAATATTTTTACAATAATATTTTTCATAGTCGCCTGGTTTTTAATAGAAGACACAATGTGGTTCATGTTAAACCCTCATTATACGATTCACGAATATAAAAGAGAAAATATTTGGTGGTTGGATAGTCAAAATTGGTATATGGGAATGCCCTTACAGAACTATATTGGACTAGCTATGATGACAGTATCTGCATATTTGAGTGGTTCAAAAAAACTAATCTATTCCGGAATAACAATGGCAGTTACAATAGGTCTTATTTTGTATTTAGCACCATATTATCACGATTATTACATTAGTACTCACGGAGATTTTTTTGAAGGGCGGGTAAAATCAACTTAAATTGAATTTAAAACTATATTATTATTACTCATAATAATATAATGGAAACGAATGTTTATACAGATGGCGCTTGTTCCAATAATGGACAACGAGGTGCAAAAGCTGGTTTAGGTGTTTATTTTGGCATAGATGATCCTAGAAATTGTGCACAAAGAATCGAAGGGAAACAAACAAATAATACAGCAGAATTGAAAGCTATTATAAAGGCTGCCGAAATCCTATATCGTGAAATACTAGCTGGGTTTCAAGTTAATATTTACTCTGATTCCGCATACGCGATAAGATGTTGTACAACTTATGGAGAAAAAATGGAAAAGGCATGTTGGATAAAGAAAAAACCCATTCCTAATGTAGATCTTGTAAAAAAAGCATACTATATTTTCAAAGATAAAGAAAATGTAGAATTTCATTATATTGCTGCTCACACGGGGAAGACTGATGAACATAGTTTAGGAAATGAAGGTGCTGATAAATTAGCAAATTTGGCTATTGGACAAACGGAATGTCAATATGCAAAAAAACCTAAGAAAATTTATCTTAAAGTTCCTTTTGAAGAAAAAGACAAGGGGAAGAAACTGGGAACAAAATGGGATCCGAAGAAAAAGAAATGGTATATTCTCTCCAGTATGGATGAAACAAAGAAAGAAATGATATTAAATCTATGGGGATAAGATATAAATAATGCTTGATGATTTATTAATTGGAGGTATGGCAGGAGTGATTTCAAGAACAGCTACTGCTCCATTAGAGTTATATAAAATTCAACGTCAAAATCAATATCTTAAAGAAGCATCCATTAAAACAGTTCTAAAAAAAGAAGGCCTTCGATATTTATGGAAGGGTAATATGACAAATTGCTTACGTGTATTTCCTCAAATAGCTACAAATTTTACCGCCTTCGAAAATTGTAAAAAACATATTTTTAATAATATTGAAGATGAAAAATTAAAAAATTTTTATTCGGGAGGTGTAGCTGGAGTCTTTTCGATGGCTACCATATATCCACTTGAAACTATACGTACCAGATTGTCTTTGCAAATGAATAAATCTCATTATTCGAGTCCTTTTCAAGCTGCAAAACAAATAAAACTAAATGAAATGTATAAGGGATTGGGAATCAGTATACTAGGGTTTGGACCTTTTAGTGCTTTAAATTTCATGTTTTATTATCAATATAAAGATTTTCTTGAGGGTCGCAATTTTTCACCAACAAGTACAAAATTATTATCCGGCGGATTTGCTGGCATGAGCGCTTTGACATTTACCTATCCAACTGATATGCTTAGAAAACATTTTCAAATGGCTGGATTTAGTCAAGATGTTCCCAAGTATGATGGTATAATTGATGGATTTAGATGTGTTATCAAAAAAGATGGATTTTTTGGATTATATAGAGGATTATTAGCTTCATATATACGACTTTTTCCTTGCTTAGCCGTGCAATTCTGGTGTTTAGAGAAAGGTAAAGAAATACTTGGAAAGAATTAGACGCTTATTAATATATAAATATTTTAGATTTAGAATATATATATGTCTGGAATTTTCAATCTTGATATTGATTCTTATAATATAAATGAGTTGAAAAATATACTTAATTTGCAAGATCCGTTTACACTAGAAGATATTATAAATAATGAAAACCTTTTACGAGAGAAATTGCTGATGGACGATAGTATTTCAAAAGAAAAACGAAAAGATATTATTAAATTTTTAGATGGTGTTAAACAGAAATTAATGACTGAAACCAAAAAGAGAGAATTTAAATACGGTAATGGAGAGTATCTATTGAATGAAGAGCATGCTGTTATGGCAAGACCCGGAGGTAGCGTATCTAGTCATATAAATCCGGTACCCCGCGATGAAACAACGGTTGAAGGGACTTCAAAGCATACAATTCATAGATTACTTTGCTTAGATTCTCGTTTTAGAAATAACTATTATACCACGCTAAGTACAAATTATCAAGTAACTTTGCCAACAACAATCAAAAATGTTATATCCATGGAACTTTCTGCTTTAGAATTTCCCAGTACATATTTTCAAATCAGCAAATCATTAGGAAATAACTACTTTTGGATTGGATGGACAAATCCTCGGGCGCAAATTATAACGGGGGGTGGTCAGGCACCTGTCGGAACGCCCAAACTTCTGTGGTATTATATTAGTATACCAGATGGAAACTATAAGAGATTGGAAATCCAAGATGCTATTAATGAGCAAATAATGATAGCGGTTCAAAATAATTATCCCACTCCTCCTAGTACGGATCCATCAGGATCTGATGCACGACCAGTATGTATAATAGATGAACACACTACAAAAACAGTATTTACAATACAAAACGGTAATGGGACGACTGCTGCCACAATTGACGCTTCAGGAAATGGTGGTGGTGGTATTATCTCAACACCATCCCAACCGCCGTGGACACCATTATTATATGTTTATTTTAATAGAACTTCGGGTACAAATAATGCAGGTGCTACTCCGTATGGCCCTCCTGGAGGGTTGATTGGCGGTGGCATTTCCGAACCTCCTTCTGTAGATTTAGCTGGGGATAATGGCATTGTCCAAAATCTGGGATGGATATTAGGGTTTCGTTTAGGTGAATATAATGGATCACATTCTTATGTATCAGAAGGTTGTTATGATGCTTGGGGAACAAAATATATTTATATTGTTGTAAATGATTTCAATAAAAATGTTAATAATTTTGTGGTAACCGCCTACAATGAATCTATAGGAAAATCAAATGTTCTAGCCAGAATTTCGACTGATTCAGCAACATCAAGTGATTTTAATAATGGATTGTCTCTCACAAATGATACTGTTACTCAAAACAATGCAATTAAAAAACGATTTTATTTTGGTCCGGTGGATGTATCAAGATTACAGTTGCAGATCTTAGATGAGTTTGGTCGAATTTTAGATTTGAATAATATGGACTATTCCATGGCATTAAATCTTGTTTGTTTATATGATTAATTAAATATAATTATAAATTATATGAACTGTTTTAATAATAATAGACCCAAATTAAGTTCTAGTGAAAGAACACGAAATAAAAAAGCACAGGCTATTTTTAAAGCAAATGTTAGTGATTATCAGTCGAGGTCAAAAGCTTTGAGAGGAGGACCCTGTAATTTACAAAAATGTAATAATTTTAACGGAAAAGTTGGATTTTATAGAGGCGGGGGTTTAAGAAATGTTAGAAGTTATGATAAATTTTTGAGTTTAAATCGCGGAAGTGCTTTATGCGTAGATGGCGCTTATAAAAATTGCGGACCCAATATTGATAACTCTAATAATTCTGTAATACGAAGGGGGTTAGATTCTTGTAGTAAAAGAGGCGAAACAGCTAATAAAGTTAAAATTACCACAGGTAGAGACAGTGTTTACAATAGATTTTCAGGTGTTACATTTATTACTGAATTTGCATTCCGTGGATTCCCTACAAGTATATATTGGAAAAGTCCATATATTGATTCATCATGCAATTCAACAAATTCAACACCCTACTTACCATTAAAATATTCCGATGATGATTGTACCGCTGTTTGTAATAATAATGTTATTGTAACAGATCCTTGTAATAATTTATTTGGCTCCAATTTTTGCCCAACAGATATGGCAAATCTAACTCAAGGTCCTAATAAATATTTAGCTTTTGTTGCTGCCACAAAATATGTAAAAGCAGAAGGCTTATTATTTAAATCCAATGGAATGCCGATAAAGTGCGAAGATCAAACTGTAACAGTTGGAGATTTGGTTATTTCGGGATTATTTTCGGCTGCAGATATTTGCCATACTTACCAGTATCGTCCAGAACTATGGTATAGTTTTCAATGGTTTACGGGTTTGGGTATAGTTGAAAAAATTTGCTGTGGAAGAGGTCCGAATGGTGAAAAAAATTGGTGGACATTTTTTATAAAAATCTTATACGGTGTTTTTCCGCCACCACAAACATTGCCCGTGGAGACATTATTATCAACTACCGGAGATCCAGCACTGACAGTAAATGATTTTGAATTTGGAGAGAATGCTGCAGGGGGAATTCTACTTACAACCGGGGGAATCTTTGAAAAGGGTCAGCTACCAGCTTGCACAACGCTCCCCAACCTTGGACAGTATGATAACTGGGGAAAAAACCCTTATGGAGGAGGATTGGGATTTTTTACTCAAGAAAATTCAGACCATATTTTTAAACCAGGCGGGATTGATATTATTGCCATGATGGGATGGAGTGGAGAGTGGTCAACTGTACAAGCAACATCATCTTCATCGGCTATTAATAGATTCAAAAAACAACCTTTAACAATAATGGAAGGGTCTGGTCTACCATGTAAACGCAATTTGATGTTTGGAAATAACACGGAACAAAACTATTTAGTTAGTTACGATCCTGCAAATAAGAATGTTCGGTTTAATGTTAATCCAAAACTATATACGGACTTTAATCTTTAATTATATAAATGGGAGGAGGCATTTTACCTGTTGCGTTTAGAAATAATCATCCATATTTTTTATTTTCAAGAGAAGCCCTAATTGCAAGAAAAGACGCCGGTAAATGGAGTGATTTCGGAGGATCTAAAGAAAAGAACGAGTCGCATCGTGAAACGGCACTTCGCGAAGGTTGGGAAGAAAGCAACGGAATTTTAGGGACAAAATCGAATATAAGAAATTTAATGAAAAATAATCTTTGTGCCGTAATTAAAGGAAATGGATATCATACTTTTATCGTAGAGGTGAAATATGATAAAAATATAGAAGAATCTTTCAAAAATGATTTCAAAGAAATGTATAAAAATGATCCAAATAAAGTAAAGAGTCATAATGGATTATATGAAAAAGACAGAGTTAAATGGATTCCATTAAGAGATTTAAAAAAGAAGCGTAAAACTTTTAGACGATTCTATAATCATATTGTTAACCAAATAATTAGTGAATTCAGTTATTAAGAATAATATATAAATTTAAACTAAAAGCTACACATAACCATAGCATATATGGGATCAACAGATATCCCGCTGTTTTACTTATAGGTAAAAATTGCTTATAAGTATAAAAGGTAACAATCATAATAAGTATCATATCAATAAAGGCTAATTTCGGCATTTGCCATTTAAAAAATATTGTAGTCCATATTAAATTAAACGCAAGCTGTATGATAAAAAAAGTAATAGGCGAACAATACGGATAGCATTTTTTATTTGACCAAACAATACCTACTGATATTGCCATTAATGTATAAAGTATAGGCCATACAATGCCAAATGTGAAATTAGGCGGGGACCATGGGGCTTTCTTAAGAGTTTTATACCATTGATTCATTTAATCTATCAATATATTTAATTCTAACAAATGTATATATGGTAAATGTTCCAGCTAGATATGTCCCAAAAGGATTAAGTAAAAAAGATAGAAAAATTCAAAAACGCGAACTCAAAAAGTCGCGTAAAATGTATAAGGGTAAGAAATATTATACAAGAAAAAAGGTAAAAAGTTTTAAATCAAAGGTATCTCCTCATATTCTTAAAGCTAGAAAAATGTACAAAATGGAAAAGATAACGCCGAGTCGAAAACTAGCCAAGGCATCAAAATGTAGTTTGAAGGGGTTGAAACGCATGTTTAAAAAAGGTCAAGGTGCCTACTTTTCTAGTGGATCTAGGCCAAATCAAACCGGTCATTCATGGGGATATGCCCGAATGGCTAGCGCAATAACAGGAGGCAAAGCATCTGCTGTAGATTTTCATATTATTGAGAAAGAGTGTAAAAAGAGTAGTAGAGCTTTTAAATTAGCAAAAAAAGCCAGGAAAACATATAAAAGAGGAAGAAGAAGGGTAAAACAAACAAAAATCGGAGGTAGAAGAAAAAGTAAAATGAAGGAACGCATCTTAAAATTTAAAAGAGGGCCTTTTCCTAAAAAATATACCGCGATTGTTCAAAACAAAAAAACCAAAAAAACCAGAGTTATTCATTTTGGAGACAGACGTTATCAACAATATAAAGATCGAACGCCATTAAAACTTTACGCCAAGAAAAATCATGGTACTAGAAAAAGGATGCAAAACTACTTCAGTAGACATTCTGGAACTAAATATAGAGGCAAAGCTATAAAAAAAGAACTAAAAAAAAGTCACGGATATTATAATCCCAAAATACTTAGCCATATTTATCTATGGTAAATATATATAAAATGGATTGTATCATATGTCTTAATCCTATAACAAATAAATGCACATTAGATTGTAATCATTCATTCTGTTTTACCTGTATTGATAAATGGCAGAATACACGAAATCTTACATATGGTGGTGGATGTAAGAACAATTGTCCAATATGTAGAAGAAAATCAACTATAAATAAATCAAATATACGTATAACTAGATCAATGTCCTTACAAAAAAGAAATGATGACATACAAAAAAAATTAATAGATCTTTGTGAAACAGCCTTATCCGATAATGGAAATAATAAAGAAGCAATAACTAAAATATTACAACTTATTTATGAAAATCCCTGGTATATCAAGCATCATGAACATTCTGAAAATTGTAATTGTGGGGTTGGCAAACAAATAAAACTTAAATTAGACCAATACGAAGCTTGTGGATGGAAAGAAGCGTCTATTTGGAAAATTAAAATGAGAAATATCTTATAATCGTTGATATTCTATAATTTTGATTATAATTATAGATTATATGTCAATATCTACCATCGATCTAGCAACACATAAACAGGTATTTAATGTAAACATCAACAATAAAAAGACATTTGGAGAGGTGACAACTGATTTTTCTCTTATAAACAAAATTTTAGATTTATTACCTCAGTATTTATTTGAAAATCCTTCATTAAAATGGCTGGATCCTTGTGCAGGAAAAGGCTATTTTTCAATGGTTTTATATAAACGTCTTTTTAAATCTCTCCAAATCAAAATAAAATGCCCTTCAAAGAGACATCAACATATCATTCAGAATATGATTTGGATGGTTGAGATCAACTCGGAACACATTCCCTTTTTATACGACGTTTTCGGAACAGAAGCCAATATAGCACATCATGATTTTTTAGAAATGCACGAAATGAAATTTGATGTTATTATTGCAAATCCACCATTCAATGCAAATGGAAATATTAAAGTCCCCACAAATAAAAAATCTGAGAAAAAACGGGATGGAGTTTCTATTTGGAGAGATTTTATTAAAACTACCATATATAATTTAAATAATAATGGGTATTTGGCGATGATAACACCTTCTATTTGGATGAAACGCGATCAAAAACTGCTCAACCTACTTCAAAAATGGACCATTCATAAAATAAGATGCATGACAAATACACAGACTAATCGAGCCTTTCATATGCA
>Ga0255039_10000342_pt1 | contig 15378 bp, 13 predicted proteins | sample BC1_12_1_MG_FD_181713 | JGI IMG/M metagenome (GOLD analysis project Ga0255039, IMG submission 181713) | Seawater microbial communities from Strait of Georgia, British Columbia, Canada - BC1_12_1 | ecosystem: Environmental > Aquatic > Marine > Strait | place: Canada: British Columbia | collected... | reverse complement strand
TGCACTTGGTCATACAGGTCCAGAAGATATGACAAAAGTGCAGCCAAATGTTTATGCGATTGATTGTGATCGTTTTAATAATAAATATGATTACCCTAAAGGGCATACATACTTTCTAAATGATAACAACGACGGCATTGGCATGGTATTTGAGCATATGTTCAACGCTGTTGCTACTGGCTGTGTAGCAGAAAGTGATACCAGAACTCGCACGCATATATTGTGATAGCACGGATTTTGGTGTACTTTAGGGGGGATTGTCGCTTCGTTCTATATTACAAAACGAATCAAAAATATGTTAAAGGATGTTACCGAGCCATTCTAATTTTATTGTGGTATTGGCTTTAAGGGTGATGTTGCCTTCTGGGATTTCGATATAGCAATTAGCGCTTGCCGTGGCGTGAATATCTGCAGAGCCTTTGCCCGGTAATGGTGTGATGGTGATACCATTATCTGTGAACTGTGCGTGAGACAATACGTACCGTTTACGAGGCCCTTTATTACTGATGTTTGATAATAAAGTACCGTGCATTACTGTTGCAGCAGTACGCTTGCCAAGTAATTTTTTGATTGCGGGGGTAACAAGTTTATGGAAGCCGAGTGTGCCGCTGAGGGGATTGCCCGGTAATCCAAAAATAAGGGTATTTTTGTATGTGGCAAATAAGATCGGTTTTCCAGGGCGCTGCGCCACTTTATGAAAAATAATTTTGCCACCAATTGCTTCAATGGCATCAGGTACTAAGTCATATTTACCTGCAGAGACACCGCCAGATAATAATATAATATCATGCTGAGTGACGGCATTTTTTAATGTTGACGTCAAAGCTTTCATGTTGTCTGCGGCGCTAATAGCCGTAGGTTGAACTAGGCCAAGCTGTTGAACAAGCGCTGAAAGTGTAGGTCCATTTGAATCTCGAATTTGACCTGCAGCAGGTGTATGCGCTGCATCGACAAGTTCAGAACCTGTTGGAATAACGGCAACTGTTGGGCGCTTGAATACTTGGAGTGTCGTAATGCCAAAAGTGGCTAAGTTGGCAATGACCAATGGCGTAATATTTGTGCCAGCAAGTACGACCTTTGTGCCCGCTTCGCATTCAGAACCCTTATTTGCGATATGTTTATTTAGCATTAGTTCATCAGGAAGCTTAATCGTGTCGTATGGTGCTTTAAATTGTTCTATGGGCACCACTAGGTCTGTGCCCACGGGGCATGGTGCGCCAGTCATAATGCGGCAGGCATCACCATCTTTGAGTGTGATATCACTTTTGTCTCCAGCGGCGATTTCGTATGGCACAGCAACAGTCTTGCCGGCATCATTTATGCGTACAGCAAATCCATCCATCATGGCGCGATTAAAGGGCGGGTAATCTCTGTCGGCTTTGAGTGAAGATGCCAACGTTCTGTTAAGCGCGTCGGCTAGCGGTATTGATTCGATAGTTGGATCTGCTGTCTGCGCAAGTACAAGTGTCAGCGCTTGCGCTGGCGAAATCATCGTGGGGTAGGCATTGGTATTATGCATATGTCAAAATTTTATGAGTAAGATGTTATTGTTAACCACCTGCAACAGGTGCGATAAAGACAATGGTATCATCTGCAGATAGTGGTTTTTCCCAGTGAGCATATTGATCGTTTATTGCCACGCGAAGGTTATCTTTATGTTCAGCAAAATGATATTTTTCATTCAATTGGTCAAAAAGCTCACTTGGTGTGGCAGCGGTTGTTTGAATCTGTTCTTCGCCAAGGCCACGCTGTTGGGCCATTTGTGCAAAATACAATAGGGTTACAGCTATACTTGCCATGTTGTTTCCATTTTGTCTTGATATTTATGGTTAATAGTTATCAGAGTGACATCATAGTAGTGGTGGTGATATTATTCAAGTATGCGTATACACATTCATTAAATATTCATAAGATATTGTCATTTAGGTGGTTATGGTATATAATACGTCGTAGAGAAAAGCAATGTTGTTATAGATAAGATCTAATGCGTTTTGTCTGTCATGCTTTAGTGGTGATAATGCAAAATAAAGATTATTTTCAAATTGATTTAAAAATACCGCCTTTTCTGTTACAATCATGTTCTGTGTCTATATACCGTTTTATTTGATTTAGGGAAGTACGATTGGGTATCATACAAACAAAAGCTTTAAAATACGATAACGATAATTATAGCGAAGTTGTAGATAATATCGTTGTTGAAGAAGGATTGCAGATAAGTCTTAATGGCACGCTTTTTACCATTACAATGCGCACGCCAGGTGATGATGAAGCATATGTACGTGGTTTGTTACATTGTGAAGGCATTGTCACTACTATCGATACTGAAATGACATTCGATAAAGGTGATGGAACGATGTATGTTTGTGATCATTACATCAATGTAACAATTGATAAAAAAGATATAGCCAAAGATGTAATACCGGCGCGTGCAATTGTATCGACATCATCGTGTGGACTTTGTGGTAAAATCAGTGATAAAGAAACGTCAGAATTTAGTGTAAAACCTAAATTAGTGCCTACGCAATTGTTTGCTTGCAAATCTCTTATGGCATTAACTGAGTGTTTTGAAAAGAGACAACCTTTTTTTATGGCATCAGGTGGCGCCCATGGTGTTGCTGCTTATACCGTTGATGGAAAACTACTGGCCAGCGCAGAAGATATTGGTAGACATAATGCCGTTGATAAAGTGATTGGTCATCTTATTTTTAAAAAAAATATCGGTATTGCCGAGCTGTTAATGGTTTCAGGTAGAGTAAGTTATGAAATTATACAAAAATCATATACGGCCGGTATTGTTTATGTTATAGCAGTATCAGCGCCAAGTTCGCTAGCGATAGAACTTGCTGAAGTACGGGGTATGACGTTGATTGGATTTGCACGTAATGGCCGTTGTACAATTTATTCAAATCCACAATATGTAGACCAAAGTGTTACTGTAGGAAATGTTACTAAAGATTAAGTTTTATAGAAAGGCTATAATATATGTCAAAAAATATAAGTGCACTCTCACACCGTAAAGGGCTCAAGGATAACTTATTCGAGTCGTACACGCAATCTGCTCAAGATAATGGTACGCCGTCGACCGAAGACCTTAAGGAAATTGCCAAAAACGTGATGCTTGGAGAAGCGATCGTGTATGGTGCATCATCCTTTTATGATTTTCTTAAACCTGAAAATAAGGGTAAAAAAGCATACGTCTGTAATGGTACAGCGTGTAAAGTGGCTTGCTCACAAAGCAAAGTAACGGCGCAACTTGAAGATGCATTTGGCCAAGAAGCAGTTGGAGAAATTTGCTGTTTAGGACGTTGTCATGAGGGAGGCGCCTTTCAATATAATGGTCATAATTATTCTGGAGATGCCGCAGATGTTATAGATGACATTATATCAGGAAAAGCCGAAGATAAAGCGGTTGATACGTATAATATTTCAGGTGTAGGTGACTTATTACAAACGGCAGATTTTGGTGATTTATCAAATTTTGAAACACAATTAAAAAAAATGTTCGCATTAGCGCCCGAGGCACTTCTTGAAGAAATAAATGTCTCCAAGTTACGTGGTCGTGGTGGCGCTGGTTTTCCAGCAGGTATAAAGTGGGGGGCAACTAAAAATGCCAAGGGAGATGAAAAGTATGTCGTTTGCAATGCCGACGAAGGTGATCCTGGTGCTTATACTGATAAATATCTCATGGAGCAGCAAGCCGAGCGTGTATTACTTGGTATGATGATTGCTGGTTATATTGTTGGTGCTACAAGTGGCGTCCTTTATATTCGTAAAGAATATCCCGATTCAGTCGCTGTCGTTGCGAAAACGATTGCCAATTTGGTTGATGCAAAAATGGTAGGCGCTGATATTTTAGGATCTGGCTTTGATTTTAATTTTAAAATCATAGAAGGCGCTGGTGCTTATATTTGTGGAGAAGAAACAGCTTTGTTGGCGTCGATTGAAGGGTGTAGACCAGAAGTTCGGGTTAGACCGCCGTTTCCTGCAGTCGAAGGATTATATCGTAAACCAACGGTTTTAAATAATGTAGAAACATTTGCACTTGCGCAAGCAGTGCTAGATATTGGTGGTGATGCATTTAGCAAGATTGGCACCGAAAAATCAACAGGGACCAAGCTTGTTTCATTAGATAGTTTTTTTAAGAAGCCAGGTGTTTACGAAGTGCCAATGGGAACGCCTTTGGTAGACGTGATTAATACCTTTGGCGGTGGTTTTACTGAATCTGTAAAAGCATTGCAAGTAGGGGGGCCACTAGGTGGCGTTGTGCCTGAAAGTCACTTTGAGAAATTAACGATTGATTTTGAATCATTTCAACAAGGCGGCTTCTTATTAGGGCATGCAGGCATGGTCTCTATACCCAAAACGTTTTCGATTGCTGAATATATCGAACATTTATTTGAATTTACTGCGGTTGAATCGTGTGGAAAATGTTTTCCATGTCGCATTGGCTCAACACGTGGGCAGGAGATGTTTGCTAAGGCACAAGCTGGTGAGTATAAAATCGATCGGGCATTACTTGATGACTTGCTCGAAACGCTTGAAATCGGCTCGCTTTGTGCTTTGGGTGGTGGGGTGCCGCTGCCGATAAAGAATTTACTGACTTATTTCGAAGATGAATTGTCTTCATATATGGGAACTGGAGTTGCGAAATGATAAAGGAAGCTACTTTAACAGGTTTTATCGATGCGCAACCATTTGAAATGGTTGCTGGAGAATCGGTTTTAAGTTTTGTCACGAGGCATCTTGATAAAAAAACCATACCAACGTTATGTGACACGCCACAACTAAAAGCATTTGGATCGTGTCGTGTCTGTTCTGTAGAAATGGCACTCAAAGAAAGTGGCCCTACTAAAGTGGTTGCTGCTTGTCATACCCCGATGGTCGCTGGCGCTTATATTTATCATGAAACCAAGCGCGTGCAAAGATTGCGCCGTAATATTATTGAACTTGTACTTACTGATCATCCATTAGATTGCTTAACTTGCGAAGTAAACGGCAACTGTGAATTGCAAGACGTTGCTGCGCAGGTTGGTATTCGTGATGTGCGGTATCCTAAGGGTAAAAATCATTTACACTACGAAAAAGATACTTCACATGCCTACATGCGTTCTGATTTATCTAAATGTATTAATTGTTATCGATGCGTTCGCGCATGTGACGAAATTCAAGGGGAATTTGTCCTGAGTATGGCTGGTCGCGGTTTTGATAATCGTATTATTAAAGGTATGGATAGTACTTTTGGTGAATCTCCATGTGTTTCTTGTGGTGCGTGCGCGCAAGCTTGTCCTACATCTGCTATATCTGATATTTTTGAAGCGAAATCAATTGAGGCAACGGAAAAAACAAAAACCATTTGTACCTATTGTGGTGTTGGTTGCAATTTGGAAGTTAAAACCAAAGGGAACGAAATCCTTTCTATTCGTGGTGTCTCTGGTGCTGCTGTGAATAATGCGCATACATGCTTAAAAGGGCGGTATGCGTTTAAGTTTTATAATCATCGTGATCGTTTGCGTACACCGTTGATTCGTAGAGATGGTGAATTGGTTGAAGCGACATGGGAAGAAGCATATACTTATGTTGCTGATAAACTATTTGCAATTAAAAAGGTAAATGGACCAGATGCGATTGCCGGCATATCTTCGGCCCGCTGTACCAATGAAGAAAATTACTTGATGCAAAAATTTATTAGGGCATTGATTGGTACCAATAATATTGATTGTTGTGCACGTGTTTGTCATTCGCCTACGGCGCTTGGTATGCAGAGAAGTTTTGGTACAGGTGCAGCAACCAATTCAGTCGTTGATTTAGAACTGGCTAAATTTATTATTGTTATTGGCGCGAATCCTAACGCTGGTCATCCAGTAACTGGTGCCAAGATTAAACAAAAAATTATGCAAGGTATACCGACGATCGTTATTGATCCAATGGTCACAGAAGTAGCTAAGTATGCGACATATCATTTACAGTTGCGACCAGGTACTAATGTAGCGCTTTTAAATATGATGTTATATTACATCGTGGTAGAAGACTTAGTGAATTGGCCGTATGTTAAAGAACGATGTGAAGGTTATGAACACTTTATTGATAATATTATGGCATTAAACCTTGATGATACAGAAGCGATCACTGGTGTGTCTCGGAATTTAGTCAGAGACGCTTCTGTCGCTTTAGCGAAGTCAACCAACGTGATGGAGTTTCATGGCTTAGGTGTGACTGAGCATTCCCAAGGTGCAAAAACAGTGATGTTGATTGCCAATTTAATGATGATTACTGGTAATATTGGCAAGCCTGGTATGGGCATGAATCCATTACGTGGACAAAACAATGTACAAGGTGCCGCAGATATGGGTGCCCAACCGCATCAAGGCGCTGGTTATTTTGATGTCTCTTTACCTGAAAGTCATGCACATTATAAGTTACACTATGGTGTAGATGTACCCAAAGTTGCAGGTTTAAAAATTCCACAAATGTTTGACGCTGCGATCAACCGTGATCTAAAGGCATTGTGGATTATGGGTGAAGATGTTGTACAGAGTGATCCAAATACGCATCATGTGCAAAAAGCAATGGATAGTTTAGAGTTATTGGTGGTGCAAGATCTATTCTTGACTGAAACCGCAAAGATGGCAGATGTCGTATTCCCTGCTTCGTCGTTTTTAGAAAAGAATGGCACGTTCACTAATGGCGAACGGCGTATTCAACGTGTACATAATGCAGTGTCACCTTTGGACGGTACAAAACCAGACGGCCAAATCATATGTGATATCATGAATAAAATGGGATTTGATCAACCAGGTTATGACCCTGCAATTCAGTTAGAAGAAATCGCTAAGGTTGTACCCTTTTTTGCGGGCGTGACATGGGATACCCTTGGTGATGACGGTAAGCAGTGGCCAGTTAAGCCTGATGGTTCGGATACTGCAATTATTCACATTGATGGTTTTAAGCGGGGCAAAGGTAAGTTTCACTATTTTGATTGGAAAGAATCTGCTGAGCTTGTTGAATTTAAAGCAACGTATCCATTTATATTAACCACTGGCCGTATACTTGAACATTATAATTCCGGCACAATGACGCGGCGTACCTCTAATGGCGCGCTGGTTTCTGAAGATTTCTTAGTGATCCATCCAGATGATGCTAACGCCAAGGCAATTACCGATGGCGATATGGTTCGTTTGTATAGTGCGCGTGGTGAATGCAAGATGACAGCACGGGTTACGACCGAAGTGAAACCAGGTATTTTATATACCACATTTCATTTTCCAGAAATTATGGTGAATTATATTACTGGAAATGCCTGTTGTGAAGATACGATGTGTCCAGAATATAAAGTGGTTGCTGTGAATGTAGAAAAAGTAAGCGCCGAATCGGTAAATTGTGGTAAAACAAAAACGTTAAATTAAATAAATTATTTTAGGAACAAAGATGTTTAAAACAAACGAATATTTTGATGGTAAAGTAAAGTCAATCGCATTTGAAACAGCAGATGGTCCAGCAACAATAGGCGTCATGGCACCTGGCGAATACGAATTTGGCACTGCAACTGAAGAAGTAATGTCTGTCACGTCTGGTAAGCTTACAGCAATGCTTCCAGGGAGTGACTTATGGCAAGATTATTTACCAGGCAGTTCATTTGTTGTTGCCAAAGACGTAAAATTCAAAGTCAAAACCGAATCTGAAACAGCATACCTCTGTTTGTATAGGTAGTCGCTCGCATGATAGGTCAATCGTATGCCCCGTAAAGCGGTTAATCCATTAAAACAAAAGTTATTGATAAGTCATGAATTACTTTTCAGTACTGTTGTCATATAAATAGGCGCATTATACCTTTACATCATCGAGAGTTGCAATATGATCATTTTGTTATCACCTGCAAAGACGTTAGATTATGAAACCCCATGTTCTGCAAAAGTGGCTACCAAACCACGTATGTTGGAAAAATCTGAACAATTAGTGATACATTTAAGGGGGTATTCGTCTAATAAGCTTAAGTCGCTCATGGGGGTGAGTGATAAAATTGCCGCACTGAATGTTGATCGGTTTAATAATTGGCAGTTGCCCTTTACCAAACAGAATAGCAAACATGCTATTTATGCATTTAAAGGAGATGTCTATACGGGGTTTGATGTTGAGACGCTGAAAGAGAAAGAACTCGATTTTGCCCAAAAACATTTGCGTCTACTCAGCGGACTATATGGTTTGTTACGACCGCTTGACCTAATGCAACCATACCGCCTTGAAATGGGCACCAAAATTCAGATATCGCCTAAAATAAAAAATCTTTATCAATATTGGGACGATGGTATTACGAATTTAATCAATGAAGATCTTGATCTCCACAAAAAAAAGGTGGTGATTAATTTAGCGTCAAATGAATATTTTAAATCGGTAAAATCTAAATTACTTGATTGTGAAGTGATTACGCCTAGTTTTAAAGATCTCAAAGGCGGACAATACAAAGTGGTTAGTTTTTGGGCTAAGGTCGCTCGGGGACAAATGGCAAGGTATATCGTTCAAAAACAATTTAAAAACATTCAACAATTAAAAAAATATGACGTGGATGGTTATCGCTTTAATGAATCGCTATCAGATCTAGAAAAAAACCAATGGACATTCACACGCGTCCATTAATATGCAAATACCGTTTTGTGTGCGTAGTATTATGGTGAATAACGTTCATCACATTTTAGAATCCTATCATTTAAAAGATTAAAAATGAAGTTATTAATATTATTTTTCGGTTTAATTCCAACTGTTATTTTTGGTGCAGAAAAAAACATTATATTCTTTATTACCGATGATCAAAGTCCAACGCTTGGTTGTTATGGCGATCCCGTTGCGGCAACCCCAGCGGTTGATGCTTTAGCGGGCGATGGTATGTTCTTCCGTAATGCATTTGCAACTACAGCGAGTTGTAGCGCCAGTCGTTCTGTGGTGATGTCTGGGTTGCATAATCATAAAAATGGTCAATATGGGCATACCCATGATTTTCATAAATTTGAGTCGTTCCGTAATGTGATATCATTTTCGTTGCCTAGGGTACTTGCAGATGTGGGTTATCGTACCATTCAAATTGGTAAATATCATGTCGCACCAGAAGAAGTGTTTCATTTTGAAACATATTTACATGCCAATAGTCGTAATGCTGTTGAAATGGCCAACGAATGTGAAAAGGAGATCAAGGCCAAAGATGATCGACCTTTCTTTATATATTTTGCAACATCAGATCCACATCGTAGCGCAGGGGTAGACAAACATTTTTCGGGTAAACATAAACCAAATTTATTTGGCAATCTAAAAGATAAGCAACATCATAATTTAGTCAAGGAAGTCTTTTATAAAGGCAAAGAAGTAATTGTCCCGCCGTTTTTACCTGACACTGCAGAGTCAAGATCGGAACTTGCACATTATTATCAATCATGTGCTCGCATTGATCAAGGGTTGGCGCGTTTGGTTGAATTATTGAAAGAAGCTGGTTTGTATGACAAAACCATGATCGTCTTTACAGCTGACCATGGCATGGCTTTTCCTGGTGGTAAAACAACAGTATATGAAGGTGGTTTACGTGTACCGTTTGTTGTTCGTAATCCATATGAGCAAAAACGTGGTATAGAAAGTGATGCTATGGTTTCGCATGTCGACATTACGCCCTCGCTACTTGATTTTGCCGGAGGTCTCGACGGAGAGAACAACGCACCTAAAAATTTGCTTAATTCAAAAGCATATTGGAAGTCAAAGTCTTATGTGAACAAGGACAACCTTGGCGGTAATCATAAATGGAAAAGTTATCATGGTAGGTCTTGGTTGCCCGTGCTTGGTAAAACGGGGCGTGAAAATCGTGACATGATTTATGCATCGCATACTTTTCATGAGATACAAATGTATTATCCTATGCGGGTAATACAAGATAGATCGTATAAGTTCATTTGGAATATTGCCAGCGCATTGCCTTATCCGTTTGCCTCTGATTTATTTGCAGCTTCTACATGGCAAGCGCAACTCGAAAAAGGGAATGATGCACCATATGGCACCAAGACTGTCGGTGAATATGTGCAGCGAGCACCTTTTGAGTTGTTTGCAATCGATAAAGATCCATATGAAAAATACAATCTAGCCCTTGATCCACAGTATGCAGGAGTCCTTGCAACATACAAAGAGAAGCTTAAGGCTTTTCAAATAGAAATGCATGATCCTTGGGTCCTTAAATGGAAATATGAATAAATGGATAAGGGTAATACCGTTATTGTTTGGAATGACGCTGTACCTTGGCAGGTTCGGTATGAGAGCGATGCACAATTAGTTAGGGCAAGCAGGTAGAAAATTAGCAAAAACGGAGGTGTTGAAAAACCTATTAGACGCTTTGGTGCATAGTATTGCCCCTTAAAATTTAAATTATATTAGCACCTGTCACTGATTTCTGTTATAAAATATCACCCGTTTCTTGTCCTAAAGCACTTTTTTGATATAGAAACTAATTAAAAAACACACATACATAAGGAATATTCAAATGTCTGACAATGTTTTCCCTAAACTTCATAATGCAATGTGGCCTGGTTTAGTTGGTAAAGGGCCAGATTCTGAACCGCATTTCGAACTCGATACTATGCTTGATTTCACATGTGCAGCTGAAGTGGACGGTCAGAAATTTGATGGTGTCGATATATTTCTATTTGACCCACATGTAGATATTGATATTTCTACTGATAAATTAAAAGGCATTGCAGATAGAATTATGTGTCGTGATCTCGTGATTGGTTCAGTCGTTGCGCCGATTTGGGAACCGACTGGTGGTGGCGCTGCAATGGGTTCAGCGGATGAAATTAAAGCCTTTCTTGGTCAAGTTAAAAAAGGGTGTCGTATTGCCAGTGAACTCAAAGAAATGGGTGCTCGTCCATATGGCATTGTGCGCCTTGATACCGCTAGTAGCACTGAAGCGTGGGCCAAAGATCCTGCCGCGAGTCAAAAGCTGCTCGCTAAAACGTTAAAAGAAGCTGCAGATATTGCAGCAGACCATGGCGAAAAACTTGCTTTAGAAGGTGAAATTTGTTGGGGTGGTATTCATAACTGGAAGAGCACTGTTGAATTATTAGAGATGGTTGATAAGCGTAATCTTGGCTTTCAGGCCGATATGGCACATACGTTATTATTCCTCATGGGATATAACGCACCCGAAGCGCGCATTTTACCTGAAAACTTTGATTGGAATGATTCTGATACGTTCCAAGAAGGTCTTAAAACGCTTACTGATGCGTTGCGCCCTTGGACGATTGATTTTCATGTTGCTCAAAATGATGGTACGGTGCACGGCACAGGCTCGCATGATAAAACGGGGCGTCATTGCCTTGTTGATGATCCCAATGGTAAGTTAGATGTCGTTCGTGACGCCAAGCCTTGGTTCCCTAAAAATGCGACAGCTGAGAATGCACCGTTTACACATATATGTTGGGATGGCTGTATGTTCCCTAATGCCGTTATGGAAAAAGCAGATACGTGGAATAACATCTTAGGGGCAATGCTCAAAATACGAAAATCTCACGGTTGGTCTTAATCATTGCGTGATGATGATGTTAAATCACCATGTGTTGATCATTGCTTATTAAGTCGTCAGGGCATATGTCTTGGTTGTTATCGTTCAATTAACGAAATTGCACTGTGGGGTAATACATCCACGCAGAAAAAACGTGAGATCATAACGTTGTGTGAAGCACGGAAGTTGCATCATCAAAAAATACATAATAGCACATAGATTTATATTAATTTATAACTGAAAGAATTATGTGATGAAAAAGTTAGCTTTGGTTGTAGTGGTATGCCTTGTCGCACTGAGTGGGTGTATTTATATTAATAATGGTCGTTTAAACATCAAGGGAAGCGGGGTTGTTATAAAAGAAACGCGTGATGTTGCATCGTTTGATGCACTTGCGCTTGGTGGTAGTTATGACATAGCAATCAAATTTGGTGATGTGCAATCTGTGGTATTGGAAGGCGATGATAATATATTACCATTAATAAAAACAGACGTTTCTCAGGGGCGTTTGAAAATTAATTATATTGAAAGTTATTCAACAGCGCAGCGCGTCAAGTTAATTATAACAGTTGTTAAATTAGAGCGTTTGACCCTTTCGGGTAGCGCTAGGGGAGTTATACAAAATATAAACAATGAGATGTTCGCGCTTAAAATATCAGGTTCTGATAAGCTTACCCTTGATGGTAACACCGATCAGTTCAGGGTGAATATTTCTGGCAGCGGAAAGATAGATGCGCACGCTTTAAATGCGCATGATGTGGCATTGCATTTGAGTGGTAGTGGCAAAATGATTGTTACTGCGCTTGAAAAACTTGATGTTAAAGTAAGCGGTAGCGGTGATGTTGTATTTTATGGTCATCCTGCAGCAGTGACGCAATCCGTTTCAGGGAGTGGTGCAATTCGAAGCGGGAAATCTTGAACCGCCCACTATTCTCATTGATATAAACCTTAAATAAGATCTACGCTCTGATTTAAATAGAACCTTAGGTAATACCCGAGTAAGACCTTACCTTTCCATTTCCCTATATGGTCCTGATCCATTGTTCACATGTTTTTAAGCTGTTGTCACCACTATAACATTGGGTGGCCCCGAAAAAACAATTGAAGTAAATTATATAAAAGCTGATAGGGGGGTAACAAATAGAACGCGAAATAAAGTCATTGATTTCTTCCAATATAAAGTTTTTAAAACGGATGAATTTTATAGTTAACCTTAAGTAACAACAACGTCTTTTTTAAGGATGATATTTACATATAATGCCGGTTCGCTGGTTGCGACAATGGCGTATGCTTTTTTTGCTCTTTCGTAAAAAGTAAAACGTTCAACGTTCTCGAAATCTTTAAATTTTTCTCCGCTATTAATAATGATTTTTCGGTATGTTTCCCAAATTGGTGTTTCAACGGTATCTCCAGGTACGATTTCCATTAAGGCAACTGGGCACTCGGAATATATATCTAAGGGCAAAAAATTAAGGAATACTTCGTAGGGGACAGGGTTTAAAAATAGTCTAATCATAAGTACTTCGTAGGGGACAGGGTTTAAAAATAGTCTAATCATAAGTAATTATACAGAAATAACTTACAAATAGACCCGATCTCTTCAATTGATACCTAGTGGAGAGATATTGAGGTATTGGTGACAGTCACCGAGATATTGGTGACTGTCACCAATACTTCTGTTTTTTATAGCTTTATAATTGCATTATTCGTACTGTGCTACTAGCCCGCCAGTCGCTTGGCAAGTGTATAATGGTAGATATGATACCATTGATACAAATGCGCGCTAAAGTCAATAAAGTAAACGGTTGTTTGTACGGTTTTTTATGGTAAATTTCGGATATGAACGGTACATCTTCTATAATTTTTAATAAAAATAATATTCCTTAAATAATAATCACCCCCTCCGGTGTTATATAAGTGACGATCGTTAAGTTGTTATATGAACGCATTTGAAAGCGAAGCGAATGGTGTTGGAAGACAGATTGCTAGTTTGGAAATTTAAACGTGGTGACAAGTGTGCCTTGTCGACTATATATGTAAAGTATATAGACGATTTATTGCGCATTGCAGCATCGCTATTAAAAGATCGAACTGAGGCACACGATGTGGTGCATGATGTATTTATAGATTTTGTAAATATGCAAAAACAGTTTAAATTGACAGGCAGTTTAAAAGGATATCTGATGACATGTGTCGCCAATAAAGCACGCAATGTCAATAGGACGATGTCTCGAAAACAAACAGTAAGCTTCGATAGCGTTGAGCCAGTTATATCGGGTATTTCATCACCAGATGAGATGATCGTATATGACGAACAGTTTCAGCACCTATGTGATGCAATGGCTGAGTTACCTTACGAACAAAGGGAAGCGGTGGTATTGCATATACATGGTGAGCTAAAATTTAAAGCGGTTGCTCAAATACAGCAAACGACCATACAAACAACTTGTAGTCGATATCGGTACGGCATTGATAAACTGCGATTATTACTGAATGGCCAGGTGAAGTTATGAAATCAGCAGATGATATAAAAAAACAAATAGAAGTAATTAATATTAAAACAAATCCTCAGGCGAAGCAGTCGTTATTAGATACGCTGCATCGCCAAATGGATGACGCTCACAAAGCCGACAATGTTGGCCGCGGGTATAACATATGGAGTTTAATCACGATGAATAAATTAACAAAATTTGCTTCGGTAGCAATGGTTGTAATGGCATTGTATGTCGGCAACTACATATTTTTAGGGCAAGGCAGTAATGTAGCATTTGCAAATATTGCGGCACCTTTTTTAAACGCAAAAACAGTGGTGATGGATATAATGATTGGCCCTGAAGGGAAACAAGTTCGTATTCATGACGAAGTAATTGGTTCACTTATCCGCCGCTCAATACCAGACATGGAAGCTAGTGGTCATAATAGTACGTCTATTATTGATTTGGACGAAATGACAGTATTGGATTTAGACCATGACAAAAAGCGCGCGACATTTACCGATCTTGCCGGTTTAGGTAAAATTCCGAATTATCTTAAATCTTTACAGGATGTGGTGTTTAAAATGGAAGATACGACTTGTTTTACCATGGAAGACGTGACCGTTGAAATGATCGATGATGTTGAGCATTTGGTTTATGTTGCCAAGAATAATTCTCAAAGCGTTACTGTTTGGGCCAACGCTGAAACACTTTTGCCAGTTCGTATCGAGCAAAAGACAAAAAACATGGTGATCACATGTGAGAACATGGTATTTGATTCGTTGTTTGACGATTTAAGTTTCAGCATGGCAGTGCCTGACGGTTATAAAGTTCAGGAAGCAGGCACAATTGATTTTAGCAAGGGCAGTGAAGAGGCATTCCTAAAATCGCTTCGTATTTGGGCAGAGATTATCGAAGACGGCTATTTTCCTGATTCGGTTAATATGGATAATATTGTAAAGATTGGTCCAAAAATGGAAGCTGTTTTTAAACGGGACAATTATTCTGATGAGGCGCAGATGAAACTAGGTAATGAATTTGCGCAGGGCATCGTGTTTATTCGCTTCTTTAAAGGCAAAGGGAAGTGGCATTATGACGGCAAAGGGGTCGCTTTTGGCGACAGTGAGACGCCGATATTTTGGTACGAACCTAGAAAATCTAAAACATGGCGTGTCATTTATGGTGATCTAACTGTGGAAGATGTCGCGAAGCATGATTTACCTGTAAAGCGGTAATAAACAAATCAGGTACGCTAACAGAAGGGGGACAGTCAAATATTTGGTTGTCCCCTTTTTTACCTAAAAAAGCAATTTTAAGATCAGCCGTATTAAAATGGCAATTTATTTTTGAAATTCTCTCCTAATAGCAGTGTTTTAC
>Ga0255039_10000341_pt1 | contig 15383 bp, 14 predicted proteins | sample BC1_12_1_MG_FD_181713 | JGI IMG/M metagenome (GOLD analysis project Ga0255039, IMG submission 181713) | Seawater microbial communities from Strait of Georgia, British Columbia, Canada - BC1_12_1 | ecosystem: Environmental > Aquatic > Marine > Strait | place: Canada: British Columbia | collected... | reverse complement strand
AGCAACCACCGCCGATTGGGCGCGAGCTCCGAGGGGAGGCTTGCGTGGCCTCAAGCCCCTCCGGCCACCTTTGCAAGCCGACCCGTCCGCAGGGTTCCCGCATCGCGTCCCGCCGTGCCCCGGTCCGGATACGCTAGGTGCCAGCCGTCTTTTCTGTATCGCTGACTAGCGAGAACGAATCCGCGTAGGTGCGCAGCAAGTCCAGCGCGCGATCCATGTCCTCGTAGGTGTGCCCGCGGGTGACGTTGAGGCGAAGGCGTTCTTCGCCCTCTTTCACTGCGGGGTACATGATCGGAACCATCAGCACGCCGTTTTCGAGCAGGGCGACGTGGGTGAACATTGCCTTGGTTTCGTCGCGGATCATGATTGGCATGATGTGGGTGTTGCTCTCGCCGAGGTCGAAGCCGATTTCGGCGAGGCCCTTGCGCATGTAGGCCGACTTCTCGTGGAGCTCGCTGACCAGCGCCTCGCCATCGGCCTCGAGCATGTCGAGGATCGTGCTGGCCGCTGCAACGATGGGCACGGGCAATGATGCGCTGAACAAGAACGAACGCGCGTTGTGCTTGATGAAGTCGACCACGTCGGCGTCGCCGAGAAGGATTCCGCCGATGCCACCAAACGTCTTTGAGAACGTGCTGATGACGACCGGCACCTGTCCTTCCAGGCCGTACTTTTCGATGATGCCTCGGCCACCCTTGCCGAGAGTGCCCGTCCCGTGAGCGTCGTCGCACACCATCGTGACGTTCTCGTGCTGAGCACAGACATCGATAAATTCCTGGATCTTGGCCTCGTCGCCGTCGAGCGAATAGATGCCCTCGATCATCACCAGCGCGTTCTTCCGATCGCGCTTCCTCAGCACCCGGTCGAGCGCCTTGGCGCTATTGTGATTGAAGAAACGAACTTCGGGCGCACGCATCGGCGTCCCTGCGGCCATGAACGTGCCATCGAGAATGCAGGCGTGGCTCAAGTTATCGAGGATGATCGTCGTGTCTTTGTCGGCCAGCGACGTGATCGTCCCGACCATCGCCTGATAGCCGGTCGTGAAGATCAGGGACTTCTCGAAGCCGTACCAGGCCGCCAGCCGCTCCTCGAGCTCGACGTGCAAAGTCGCGGTCGCCTGAACGCGCGACGAGCTCAAGCCGCAGGCGAACTGATCGACGGCTGCTTTGGCCGCCTCTTTGACCTTCGGATGATTGGTCAGGCCGAGATAGTCGTTCGAGCTGAAGTTGACGATGGGCTTGCCGCCAATCGTCGTGTGAAGCCCGCCCGACTCGAACGCCCGAAAATAGGGATAGATCTGCTTGGCCTGGGCGTCGCGCACCCGCTGCAGCTCAGCGTGCGCCTTTTCTGAAATCCAGCTCATGTCTAGCGGGCCCCAAGGTACCGTAATTTCTACTCCATACCACATTCGAAACAGGCCAATCGGCCGGTTTTCAAATGCTTGACGCTAATCGTGAACGCAAGCATATACGGGCGGCATGTCGGATACGCTGAAAGACGAGCTGAGGCAGATCATCACCGAGGTGACGGAAGTCGAGGAGATTCCAGAGGATACCCCTTTCGCGGACCTAGGAATCGACAGCATGATGGCGATCGAGATCGTCGCCGACGTCGAGAAGAACTACGACGTCACGATCTCCGAGGAAGAGCTCAGTGAGCTGACCAACCTCAAAGCCGTCTACGACAAGGTCCAAGCGAAGCTAGCCGAAGCCAGCTAACTGGCCCCGAACGCTACTTCGCGCGGCCGAAGATCTTCGAGCCTGGCGGCACGGACTTGGTGAGCCAGACATTGCCGCCGATGACTGACCCCTTGCCGATGACGGTGTCGCCGCCGTGGATTGACGCGCCGGCGTAAATCGTCACGTCATCCTCGATTGTCGGGTGCCGCTTCTTGGCGTGGCATCCGCGCGCCTCGTCCCAAGAGACACTGAGGGCACCCAAGGTAACACCTTGATAGAGCTTCACGTTACGGCCGATGACGGCGGTTGCACCGATGACCACCCCGGTGCCGTGGTCGATGAAGAAGCTTTCGCCGATCTGCGCGCAGGGATTGATATCGATGCCAGACGTACTGTGGGCGTACTCGGTGATGATCCTCGGGATCATGGGCACGTTGGCCATGCAGAGCTCGTGTGCGACTCGATATGCGGTGATGGCCTGCACGCTCGGATAGCTGAAGATGACCTCTTCGATGCTCGAGGCAGCCGGGTCGCCATCGTACGCGGCGCGGACATCGCTGTTGAGAATGCGCCGAAGCTCGGGGATCTTCTCGAGTAGGCGCAGCACGACGTCTTCGCTCCACCCCTCGGACTGCTTCTCAGTGAGCCGGCCCATGCGCTCGTGATAGCGGACGGCGCGATCGATCTGCTCGACCAAGATGTCCTGCGCTGGATACAAGTGCTCGCTAATCGCGTAGCGGAGATTGGTCCGGTTGAGGGCGCGAGTGCTGTAGAAGCCCATGTAGAGCACGGGCATGATGTGATTGAAAGCGGTGATGACCGCGCGCTTGTTCGGAAGGGCAGCGCTGTCGAGGTTGTTAATCTCCTCGTCGCCACCGTACGACTGCGCGATGACGTCGATCACGTCTTCTAGATCCTGATGGCGTTCCGGTTCTCTTCCACTCATGGCTGCATTCTGTGTAGCATGAGGAGCACGTCAACGGCGAAAACGCGGGTCAGGCACCGAGCCATCCGCGCTCCCGGTACCACCCCACCGCGTCGGCGAGCGACTCCCGGAGCGTACGAAGCGTGTAGCCGAGCTCCCGATGTGCTTTGTCGTGCGAAACCTCGTCGTTGGACACGCTCGCCCGGAGCATATCGGCCGTGATGAACGGCTCCTTCTTCGTCAAGGCGCTCCCGGCGAGTGCAAACGGGAGCAGGACCCAGCCGACCCACAGTGGTAGTGCGCGCGTGGGCACCTTGGCGCCGGTGAGCTCCGCGTAGAGCGATACCATCTGCATGACCGGAATGACGTCCCCGGTGAGGAAGTAGCGCTCGCCAACGCGGCCCTTCTCTGCAGCCGCGATCATGCCATCGGCAACATCGCGAACGTCCACGTAGTCGCTCAGCATCTCGAGCAACACGGGGATGCGGCCGAAGTACAAGTCGATCAACACGGCGCCGATCATCGAAGGCTCGTAGTCGTGGGGGCCTATCATCGACCCCGGATTCACAATCACTGCGTCGAGGCCGCGCTGGCAGGCATCGAGAACGATCGTTTCGCCAATCGCCTTGGAGCGGTGGTACTCGCATTTCTCGTTGAGCGCGAGTGGCCTGTCCTCGGTCAGCGGTTGATCTAGGGGTTCACGCACGAGCGCGTGATGGGAGCTAGTGTGCACCAGCCGCAGGCCGCGGGACAGACACGCGTCGACGACGTTCCGGGTCCCGTCGACGTTGATGGTGAACATCATCGGGTCTTTTTTGGGGCTGAGGTCGATCTTGGCGGCCAGGTGATACACGACATCTACGCCGTCTGCGGCCCGGGCGACGTCCCCGGTGTCGAGTACGGACCCCGACATGAACTCGATGTCCAGGCCTGCGAGGGACTCCGGCAAAGTTCCAGGCTCCAACACGCGCACCTTCTGGCCGTCCTCGACGAGTCGTCGCACGAGAACGTTGCCAAGACGGCCGCCACCACCTGTGACCAGGGCTAACACGCGGCGCAGTGAAACACGGTTGGGTTAGGCCCTCAAGCCGGCGCGTTCTTGTCGAAGACCCGGCCGATCAGGTCCTTGGCTTCGGTTTGTATCGACGATAGGTGCTCGCGGCCCACGAAGCTTTCGGCGTAGATCTTGTACACGTCCTCGGTGCCTGAGGGACGGGCGGCAAACCAGCCGTTTTCCGTGGTGACCTTGAGCCCCCCGATGGGTGCGTCGTTGTCCGGCGCCTTGGTGAGCACCTGTAGGATCGGCTCGCCGGCGAGATCCGAGGCGTCCAGGTCTGAAGCGCTCATCCCCTTGAGCGCAGCTTTCTGTTCGGGGGTCGCGGGCGCGTCGATTCGCTCGTAGACCGGCGCACCAAACTGCCGGGTGAGGGTCTGGTAACATTCGCCAGGGTCCTGACCGGTCGTTGCGGTGATCTCTGCCGCTAGGAGATTCAAGAGGATGCCGTCCTTGTCGGTCGTCCAAACGCTCCCGTCCTTTCGAAGGAACGAAGCGCCCGCGCTCTCCTCTCCGCCGAACCCGAACGAGCCGTCGAGCAGGCCTTGGACGAACCACTTGAAGCCTACGGGCACCTCGGCGAGCCGGCGCCGGAGGTCTCTGGCCACGCGGTCGATCATCGCGCTGCTCACGAGTGTCTTGCCGATGGCAGCGCGCTCGTCCCAGCCGCGCTCGGTGAACAGGTAGCTGATCGCCACACTGAGGTAGTGATTCGGATTGAGAAGCCCCCAGCTGCCGGTTACGATGCCGTGCCGATCGAAATCCGTGTCGTTCGCAAACGCGATGTCGTATTGGTTGCGGAGATCAACCAGGCTGGCCATTGCGTAGGGAGAAGAGCAATCCATTCGGATCTTCCCGTCGCGATCGAGGGTCATGAACGAGAAGGTGGGGTCGACGACCTCATTGACGATGTCGAGCCGCAGCCCGTAGCGATCCGCGATGCGAGGCCAGTACTTGATGCCCGCTCCGCCCATCGGGTCGACGCCAATTCGGAGGCCCGCGTTCGCAATCGCCCGCATGTCGAGAACGGTGTCGAGCCCTTCGACGTAGGGCGTGATGAAGTCATGAATGTGGGTCGTGTCCGCGCGTACGGCAGCGTCGTACGGCATGCGCCGGACGCCTTTTAGGCCGGCGGCCAAAAGTTGATTTGCGCGCCGCTCGATCCACGAGGTGACTTCGGTGTCGGCGGGACCGCCATTCGGCGGGTTGTACTTGAAGCCGCCGTCTTCGGGAGGGTTGTGCGACGGCGTCACCACGATGCCGTCGGCATCACTCGCGTTGTTCCGGTTGTGCGCGAGAATGGCAAACGACACGGCCGGCGTCGGCGTGAAGTGCCCCTCCTGCGCGATGCAGGTCTCGACACCGTTCGCGGCAAGCACTTCGAGCGCGGTTCTCGCGGCCGGCTCAGAGAGCGCGTGCGTATCGACCCCCACATAGAGCGGCCCGTCGATCCCCTCGGCCACGCGGTAGTCACAGATCGCCTGCGTCGTCGCGAGGATGTGTTCCTCGTTGAACGTGAACCGAAACGAGGACCCCCGGTGGCCGGAAGTGCCAAAGCTCACGCGGTGGCTCGGCTCCTCAGGATCGGGCTTATCGTCGTAGTACGCGGCGATGAGCTTGGCGACGTCGACCAGGACGTTCGAAGGAGCAGGTTGACCAGCGAGCGGATGCACGTTCATCGCGGGATCTGTAGCAGCCAGGCGCGGGAGAGCTAGTTCCCTGCGCCCATCATCTGCTCGGTCAGGTAGCGCTCCCGGCCGACCATCTCGACCAGGTGGAGCTGCGCTTCGAGCCAGTCGATGCCCTCTTCCTCCTGCTGGAGGATCATCTCGAGGAGCTCGCGGGTGCCGTTGTCACCCTTGTCGCGACACAGGGTGATTCCAGCGTTCAGCCGCTTGACGGCATCGTACTCGACCTGGAGGTCGAGTCGGTGTTGCTCAATCGCGTCTTCGCCAACCTTGACGGGGAAGTAGCGCTGCATGTTGGGCACACCTTCGAGGAAGAGAATGCGCGAGATGATGATGTCGGCATGCTTCATCTCCTCAATCGACTCCTCGCGCTTCTTCGCGGCAAGCTTCTGGAAGCCCCAGTCGTCACACATTTTCGAGTGGATGAAATACTGGTTGATGGCGGTGAGCTCGGAGGTGAGAACCTCGTTGAGCACGTTGATGACTTCGTCGTTGCCCTTCATGAATCTTCCTTCGTGCGAGCATAGAGACCGCCGATGCACGTCGCAATGCAGCAACTGTGAAGTTGAAAGGCGTTATCAGGTGCGAGGTCAGCCCTGAGCGCCGGTCGCTTCGCCTGGGTTCGACGCGTCGCGGTGCAGGTCGATCAACCTGTCGATCACAGGCTCGCAACCGCCGCAGGTGCTGCCGGCCCCGCAGGCTTCTCGAACCTCGTGCCGACTGCGAGCGCCATCATTGACACATCGGCGAATCGTGTGGTCGTTGACTGCATGGCAGTGGCAAACGAGCATGCACTCTTTATAGCTGCTGGAAGTTGCAAATCAAATTCAATAAACGACCGCCAGAAAAACCCAATGAATTCAAGGCCCAGCCCTATTCCGCAGCGTCTGAAGCGGTGGCCGAAGGCTCCGGATGGTGTGCATGCCCGCCTTCTGCCTGCTCAGGCTCGAGGGGCGAGAGCCCCGCATCGCGGAGCAGCGCCAGGTCCGAATCATGGTCCGGGTTTCCGGTCGTGAGGAGCTTGTCGCCAAAGAAGACGCTGTTCGCGCCCGCCATGAAGCAAAGCAGCTGGGCTTCGCGGCTGAGTGAAGCGCGCCCCGCCGAAAGCCGTACCCGGGCACCGGGCATCAGGATGCGCGCGGTGGCGCACATGCGAACCAGCTCCAGCGAGTCGACGGGCTTCTGATCATCGAGGGGTGTGCCGGCCACCGCCACCAATGCATTGACGGGCACGCTCTCGGGCTGCGGCGAAAGGTTGGCGAGCGTGACGAGCATGCCCACGCGATCGTCGATGCTCTCCCCCATCCCGATGATGCCCCCAGCGCACACGGAAATGCCCGCATTCGCGACGCGCGCGATGGTGTCGAGGCGATCTTTGTACGTGCGGGTCGTGATGATTTCCCCGTAGTACTCCTCGGAGGTGTCGAGATTGTGGTTGTACGCGGTGAGCCCCGCATCCTTGAGCTCCTGGGTTTGCTCATCGTCGAGCATCCCGAGCGTTGCGCAGGCCTCGAGCCCGAGCGCGCGAACTCCGCTCACCATCTCCAGCACTTGCTTGAACTGCCGGCTCCCCTTCTTCGGGCTCCGCCACGCCGCGCCCATGCAAAACCGGCTCGCACCGGCTTCTTTCGCTTCTTGAGCCTTGGCGAGCACGGCATCGACATCCATCAGACGCTCGGCTTCGACGCCCGTGTCGTACTTGGAGCTCTGCGGGCAGTAGGAACAGTCTTCCTGGCAAGCGCCGGTCTTGATCGACAACAGCGAGCAAAGCTGAACCGCATCGCGCGGCTGCGTGGCGCGATGCACTTCCTGAGCCCGAAACAAGAGGTCGGTCAGGGGCAGGTCATGAAGCGCACGGGCCTCTTCCCGGGTCCAGTCGTTGCGGACTTCGATCATCTCGACGGTCTTAGCAGAGTGCCTTGAATACGCTAGATTGCCCGCGTAGGGTCCGGGAACCTTGACCGAGGGCATCGATTCATCCGTAGCTTCCATGGCCACGGTCACACGCATAGAAGACGAAGCTTCGCCCTCATTCGCAGTGGTGCCTCCGCTCGCGTGGATGGCCGGTGGCGCCGCCCTCGCAGACCTCGTCATCAATCGAATCCTGGTTCCGTTGGGGCGCGACACCTGGTCGCACGATGCCTTCGCTGGACTCGACACCTGGGGTGCCTTCGCGCGCAACTTGAGCGCGGTCAGTGCGCTGGTCGCGGTGTCGTTTTGCCTCGCGTCGCTCTCATCTCGAAAGAGCGGTCTTCCGATCTCGGCGCGCGCCGGGATCGCGAGCTTCGGCTGGGTCCTGGTTCCGATCGTCACGCTGATGACGTTCTTGCCCCGCGGAATGACCCGCGTAGAGCTCGTCCTCGCCGTGGCTGGGCTCGCGCACGCGCTGATCCTGCTACTTATCCTCGCCGGCATTCATTGGCGCTCCACCCGCGCCGCCTCTGCGGCACTGGTGCTGACCCTAGTCGCGTCCTTCAGCGGCATCGTGTCGATGATCGTGAACCTAGTCGGGGGACGCACCTACTGGGAGCACGCCGACCGGCTCGCGAACGCGTTCCGATGGTCGGGCGAGCTCGCGTATCTCGGGGTCCCATTCGCGGTCGGTCTGGCCGTCGCGATTCCTTGGAAAGAGGCGCGCGGCAAGGCAGCGCTCGTCCTGTCAGCACTGGCAGCCGGCCTGGTCACGATCGGAATGGCTCTCTGGAGCCACGTCGCCGGACCCGATCTACCGGACCTCTTATACGGCGCCACGCGACTCGACTTCCTGCCAGACGACGACTTCATTCTCTACGCCATCCCACTCGGCATCGGCTGGGCCGTCACCGTCGCAGCCATGCTCTCGAAAGACTCCGTGGACCGACAAATGGGCGCAGCCCTCTTGCTACTGCTCAGCGCCGGGTATGCCCCTCGGTCGCCGAGCACGCTGATCCTCACAGTCCTGGGCGTCGCCCTACTCTCGCGAGCAGGCATCGCCTTGTCGCAGCGCCGGCGCGAGCAGGGCTAGGTCCGCGGAGGGCGGCTTCCGGCGGGCGTGCCCGGGCTTGGCGCGACGCGACAATGACAGCGGCAGCGGCAGCGGCAGCGGCAGATACTCTGGCTTCTGCATGCGCCGCAAGCTAACGCGGCGCGCACTATGGGTTGCTGGACGGACAAACAAAACGGCGACCCACGAAGTGATCCGAAGGCCGCCGTTCGTGTGCGCAGTACGAGGCTGCCCTACGGGTCCTCTGGTTGCCGCTCGAACGAACCCACGTCGCACACATCACCACCCGTTTCCGGGCGTGGCTCGCCGCGCTGGTCCTCCTCGAACTCGCACGCTGCCTCGGGGATCTGATTGATGGCATCGCTGCCAGATAGAAGCGCATGTGTCTCCGTCGGTCCGCCGTTGTTCTGCAACGCTCCGAGCATCGGGTCTGGAACGCCGGCCTTGTCGGTGTTCTGGTCGAAGCCGCAGCTATCACCAGGGCTCTCGATGTTGTAGCCGCGTGACGTCCACGTCACTTCGCTACCCTCTTGGGTGCACTCACCCTCGATCAGGCTTGCGGCTGTCACGAGGGACGCCGGAGGATCGGTTGCGTCCCCGCTCGTCACGTAGATGCTGTCGAAAACAGTGCTGTTCAACAGGGTCAAGGTCGCGCTGAAACAAGCAATGCCGCTGCCGTTGCTTGCAGTATTTCCGGACACGGTGCTGTTGACCACAAAGGCCTCGGCTTCGGTCTCGAAGTCGCCATGGATGCGTATGCCGCCCCCTGCTTCGTCGGCGGTGTTGCCCGACACGGTGCTGTTCGTGACGATGAGCGTCCCTGGTCCGCCAACGATGCCGCCGGCTGCATTCCCCGAGACGGTACTATCCATCACCTGCACGATCCCGTTTGCTGAAATCCCGCTGCCAAGGTTCTCCGAGACGGTGCTGTTCGTGAGTGCGACCCACACCCCTCCTTCAATGCCACCGCCCGTGTTCCCTGAAACGGTGCTGTCGGTCAGTGTCAACGTCCCGCCGTTCGCAATGCCGCCGGCAACCGTTCCCATGTTTCCCGACACCGTGCTGTTTACCAGCACCAAGTGTCCACCGCTGTACACGCCGGCGCCGGCGCCCCCGACGGGGAAACAGCCGAAGTCCCCGCAAGCCTCTTCTTCCTCGGCAACATTCGCCACGAGGGTGCTGTTCACGAGCATCAACTCCCCGGCGTTGGAGATGCCAGCACCGCCGTCCCCAACGACCTTCCCGCCGCTCACCGTGAAACCATGCAGCTCTGCCGTGACTTCGCGCACCGAGAACACGCGGTGATCCTGGTCGCCATCCACGGTCAGGTTCCCCTCGCCGTCGAGGATGACGTCGTTGTTGATGACGATCTCAGCTTCGGTCGTTACCGTCTTCGGGCCACCGCAATCAAAGGTGTGCGGACCACCGCCTTGTACGATGGCGGAGCGGATCCCTTCCGCCGTGCATGGAAAGACGTCACCCGTTGTGCCACCGGAGCCGCCTGTGCCGCCAGTTCCATCTCCGACGCAGCTGCCGGAGCCGTCGCAGACGTTGCAACGAAAACCCACACAATCGCATGGGAAGTCCTTGGGCCAGTCCGAGTACACGCAGATCGCGAGGCACACGTCGTCGACACTGTCACCGTCCTCGTCGGTGCAATCCGCCTCGCACGTGTGGGTCGTACAAGCGCTGCCATCGTTGCACTCGACGTCGTCGCATGGGTCGGTGGGTCCCGTGCCACCTCCACCATCCATTCCGCCAGAACCATCGTTTCCATCCATTCCCCCGCTTCCAGCGGAACCACCACTACCACCTGTGTCACTGCACCCAAGCACCGGCATCACGCCTAGCGCGCAGACACATAGAAATCCGAATAAGTACCGCATGACAACCTCCCCGGTTGCGACAGCCCCCGTGAGGAGCACAGCCAAGTCGAGCGATGTAAATGCATCAGGCGTGCCAGCGTAGATCTGCCGATTCCGAGGGCTTTTGCAAAACCGTGCCCGCACGTCTTGCGTCTCGGACACGCCGGCGCGCACCGGGTGCACCCGCCGCGCAGCGGCTAGCTACCCAGGGGAACCGACCGCGACCCATGCCCCGTCGCTGGCACGGTCACTGACACTGACACTGACACTGACACTGACACTGACACTGACGCTGCCGCTGCCGCTGCCGCTGCCAGGACCTACCCCAGCTTCGCGACGGCTTCGCCGATCCGGCTCAGCCCCTCGCGGATCATCTCGTTCGACGCGGCATACGATACGCGCAGGAACCCCGGGGTCCCAAACGCAGTCCCGGGCACCATGGCGCAGCGCGCTTCCTCCAGCAGATAACCCGCGACATCAATGTCGGTTTCGAGCGTCTTGCCGCCACCTTGCTTGCCGATCAGCGCCTTCACGTTTGCAAATGCATAGAAGGCACCCTCGGGCATCCCGCAGCTGATCCCGTCGATGGCGTTGAGCCCCTCGACGATGATGCTTCGACGGGCTTCGAATGCTTGGCGCATCTCTTCCATCGGCTCCCAGGGGCCGCGGAGTGCTGCAACGGCCGCAAGCTGGGCGACAGAGCTCGGGTTGGTGGTCGACTGGCTCTGAATCTTCTCGCAGGCCTTCGAGACGTACTCGGGCGCGAGCATCCAACCGATGCGCCAGCCGGTCATCGCAAACGTCTTGCTGACGCCGTCGACGATGATGATTCGATCCTTGAGCTCGGGTGCGACCTCGACGATCGATTTCTGATCGAAGCCGCCGTACACCAGCTGCCCGTAGATCTCGTCGACGATGATCCAGAAGCTGTGCTCGGCCGCCACGTCGGCGAGCGCACGAAGCTGCTCTCCAGTGTACGCCGCACCGGTCGGGTTCGAGGGCGAGCACAGGATGAGCGCTTTCGTCTTCGGCGTGATCGCAGCCCGCAAGGCCTCCGGGGTCATGCGGAAGCCCGATTCCTCGGTGGTCTCCACGATGATCGGGTTCGCGCCGGCGAGGCGAACCTGCTCCGGGTAGCTCACCCAGTACGGCGCCGGGATCAGAATCTCGTCGCCTTCGTCGTACAACGCCAACGCGAGGTTGAATAGCGTGTGCTTCGCGCCCACCGACACGACGACCTCCGACGGCTTGTAGGTGACGCCTGGGCGCCGCTTGGCGGAAGCATCGCAGATCGCTTCACGCAGCTCGACGGTTCCGCCCACGGCGGTGTAGCGGGTCGCCCCCGAATCGATCGCCTTCTTGGCGCCCTCGCGAATGTGAGCGGGCGTATCGAAATCTGGCTCACCGACACTGAAGGACAGCACATCGATGCCTTGTGCTTTGAGCTCACGCGCTCGCTGGGCAACGGCAACGGTGGCGGAAGGCTTGACGGCGCTGAGCCGCTGCGCGACGGGGATCTTCTCACTCATGCCGCGGGCTTAACACCGAAGCGCGGAGCTATCAATGCTTGGTGGGCATGGCGGCTGCCAAAGCCCGTAGATCCCGCTCGAGGTCGGCGATCCCGTCGTTGTTCGCCCGGTAGTAGCCCCGCACCTGGGCCTTGTCGTCGACGAGCACAAAGGAGTTCGAGTGCATGATGTCGTCGGCGCCCGCCGCTTTGCTGTCTTCATCCCCGAGCCCGACCCGGAAGCCATCGACCACGACGTGCCGAATCGCCTCCTCCTCGCCAGTCACGAAGCGCCAGTTGCTCTCATCCAGCTCGTTCTTGGTCATGTAGGCCTTGATGACCTCAGGTGTGTCGTTTCGGGGATCGACACTGACGGAAACGAGGTGAGCCCTCGGAACGTCCGCAAGCCGGGACTGGATCCCCTTCATGTGGGCCGTGATCCTCGGACAGGTGGAACGGCAATGGGTGAAGACGAAGGCCGACACCGAGAGGTTTCCCTCCATCGACTCGCGAACAAACGCTTTCTCGTCCTGGTCGACGAGTGAGAACTCGGGAAGTTGGCCGAGCACCGGAACATCCTCCGCACTCTTCTTGGTGCAGCCCCCGCTCAAAGCGGGCAGGCCGAGCAGACCGACCAGGCTCACGAGCAAGAGACCGGGGTTCTTAGAGGGCATCGATGATGAGGGCCGCGAACAAGGCGGTGAGGTAAATGAGGGAGGCCACGAAGAACTTCTTGGCCCAGACCTTCGAGTCTTCCGCCTTGAAGCCACGGAGCGCCATCCAGAAGAAGTAGCCACCGAGGATCACCGCGGCCGTGAGGTAGATCGGACCAGCCAGCCCATACGGCACGAGAAGGAGTGAAACCGCCCAGAGCGCCCCCGCGTAGACCGCCGACTGCACCTTGGCAGCGCGCATCCCGCGAACCGACGGCAAGACCTTGAGCCCGGCCCGCTCGTATTCCTCCTGCCTGAAGATCGAAATCGCGATGAAGTGGGGGATCTGCCAGAAAAACAGGATCCCGAATAGGACCAGGCCCGGTGCTTCGATGCTCCCGGTCACGGCTGTCCAACCCATGAGCGGCGGCAAGGCGCCTGGAAGCGCGCCCACGAAGAGCGCCGCGGGGGTGTACTGCTTCATCGGCGTGTAGATCGCGACGTAGCTGGCCAACGCGATGAAACCGAGCAGCCCGGTGACGGGATTGACGGCCAGGGTGAGCGTCGGGACGGCAAAGAGGCCCATGAGGACGCCGAGGGTCAGCGCCCAGGAGGGCTCGAGCCGGCGATCCGGAAGCGGACGATTCGCCGTGCGAGCCATCAGCCGATCGCTATCCCGTTCGAGATAGCAGTTCAGGGTGTTGGCGGCGCCGACGACCATCCCGGTCGTGAGAAGCATGACCGCCATCGAACCGACATCGAGCGAGCCTGGCGCGAGCCACATTCCACCGGCAGCCGTCACGAGGACCATCAGCGTGATCCGCGGCTTGGTGAGCGCGACGAGGTCGCGCACGGTCAGCATCATCGTGGCTGGGCGAATCGCTACGGTCATGGTGGTCCCTGGCTGGAAGCGGGCGCGCACTCTGACGCTCCCGCCCAAAACGGTCAAGCTCTCCGAGACGCGGCCTAGGGCCAGCAACGAAAGTGGTCAAGAACCGGGGCCAAAGGCCGCCAGGAGCGCAATTACGCCGGCCACGGCGAGGACAACGCCCACCGTCAGCATGATCCAGGGGGTTTTCGCTTTCCCCGGGCCGCGAAGGGGTTCGATGAGTGGCTCGGGCACCGGCACCGGCGCCGCTGGAATCGGCGTGGGCAAGGTGATCGGACCGCCCTCACCGGCCTCGGCTTGCAGGACGCTCTCGAGCGCTGCCGCGAAGTCGGCTGCCGAGGCGTATCGCTCCTCCGGCTTCTTGGCCAACGCGGCCATCACCACCTCTTGAAGACCCGGCGGGAACGTTGCACCCGGAAGGCGCTCCGCCAACGGGATGGGAGTCGCGTTCACGTGCAGCTGGATGAATTCGATCGGCTGCTTCGCATCGAAAGGGAGCTTCCCAGTCAGCAACTCGTAGAGAATCACGCCGAGCGAGTAGATGTCCGAGCGTGCGTCGAGCGTTTTCCCGTGGGCTTGCTCGGGGCTCATGAACTCGGGCGTGCCGAAGACCATGCCCTGCTGGGTGAGCACCATCGACCCGGGTCGCATTTGCCGCTCGGTGACCTTGGCAAGACCAAAGTCCAGCACCTTGGGGAAGTCCCGGATGCCGCCCTGGGTGGTCACGAAGACATTCTCAGGTTTGAGATCGCGATGCACGATGCCCGCCTGATGCGCTTCTTCGAGGGCGCTGCACACCTGAATCATGATGCGCATCGCGCGCTTGGGTTCCATGGCGCCTTCCGCTCGAACGAGTTGAGCGAGGTTCTGGCCGACGAGATGCTCCATCACGAAGTAGCAGGCGCCGTCGTCGAGCTGTCCATAGAGGAACACGCGCGCGGTGTTCGGATGCGAGAGCTGACTCATCGCACGCGCCTCGCGTCGGAAGCGAGACACCAGGTCGCTCCGAGAGAGATAACGCGAGTGGAGGATCTTGATCGCCACATAGCGATTCATGTCCGGCTGCTCGGCCTTGTAGACCGCCCCCATCCCGCCTTTGCCGATCTTCTCGACGATGCGGAACTGCCCGGCCACCTCCTTGTCGAGATACGGATCGCTCACGCAAGCAGATTAGCATCCGAGGTGGGAGGCGGTGAGGAAAGTGCGAGCAGGACGAGGGCAATCCAGGTCGCATCGGCGATGAGGAGGTGAACGAGCTGCGTCCACACGGGTGCGAGCAGCGCCACGTTCAGCAGCCCCACTGCTATTTGGATCAGCACCAGCCCGCCCAGGGTGAAGGTCAGCATCCGGACGCCAGGGTCCCGCGTACGTCGGAGAAAAACCGTGGCGAGCCAGATGAGATAGCCCGACCCGAGCAACGCAATCACCGGATGCCACAGCCGAAGACGCAGAAACAGATGGGACGTCGGGGAAAGATCCTCTCTCAGCCCCTCGGCCAGGCTGGACGCCGGGAAGAGCGTGTCGCCAAGCGCAGCCACGGCGCCGCTAACGCCAACGAACAAGACCACGGTTGCCGCTCCGCCGAGCAACCACCGGGATTGCCTGTCGCGAGGGAACCGAACGCCGTCTGATTGCCAGGCGCTAAAGGCCATCCAAGTGAGAGCCGCCAACAACATGAACGTATTGATGAGGTGCGCGGACATCCAGGCCGCACGCGCGGTCGAAGGATTGTCGGCCACCATGCGAAAGAGCACGAGGCCCGCGCCGACCAAAGCCTCGGTCGTCATGAAGAACAGGCTCCACCCTGCTGCAGAGCGAGTCGCATGGCCGCGCTCAAACACGCGGCCTGCCACGACCCACATGAGCAGCGTCCCAATCCAGCAGAGGCCCGAGGTCACCCGGTGCGTGAGCTCCACGATCGTCTTGATCGAGGGCTCGACCGGAAGGGCGACTCCATTGCACAGGGGCCAGTGGTCGCCACAGCCGTCACCAGAAAGGCTGGCCCGCACGTACGCGCCCCAAAGCACGACCGCTACGGTGTAGACGAGAAGCGAAGACGCCGCGACAGCGAACCGATTGGAGAACCGCACCGCGGAACGATGGAGTCGAAGTTAACTCTCGTCAACGAACGCGAAGCGCA
>Ga0255039_10000339_pt1 | contig 15434 bp, 4 predicted proteins | sample BC1_12_1_MG_FD_181713 | JGI IMG/M metagenome (GOLD analysis project Ga0255039, IMG submission 181713) | Seawater microbial communities from Strait of Georgia, British Columbia, Canada - BC1_12_1 | ecosystem: Environmental > Aquatic > Marine > Strait | place: Canada: British Columbia | collected... | reverse complement strand
GGCATCGGATGGGATTGGGGCTTTAGTGGCGGATATGATGAAGGTGAAATAACCATCGGGGGTGATTTAGGTGCGATACGTGTGGGTGCTGCATTTCAACCGTTGAATCGCGCCACCAGTTTTCGAGAAATAGATGGTGCCACTAATATGGGATTTAGTACTGAGATCAAAGTTGGCGGTAATGTCGGCTTACTGAGTAGTTATTCTTTAGGGTGGACCAATTATATTTATGCCTTTATCGGTGGCGACTTAAGTGCGATACGCGTCGGTACTGATGTCAATACAGCGGGCGTTACCACAGATGGCGAAACACATTTGACAGGTGTCATTGCTGTTGATGGCAACATCGGTGAGGTGTTTGCTACCGGTAATCTCGGCGGTTACCCGTGGGGGTCAGCTGTAGATCGTATTCCATTATATATTTGGGCTAATGCAGATGGTCGTACAGACCAATCTGGCGTGATCGATGCGATCGTTGCAGGGGGATATTTTTCTGGTGAAGTATTTGTTGGCGGGATACAGGGCAATGTGAGATTTGTCGATATCGGCGGGGAAATCTATACGACTATTGATTCAGCTTATACGATTAACCCAGGTGAAAAACTTTCGATTACAGATGATGGCGGATCGGTCATTGAAATATCAAGTGCCGATACAGATACAACCTCCTCTAATGATGATGACGACGGCTTTTATATCATCAATCCCAATCAGCCAGTGCCAACGGATGATGACGATACAGACACAGACTCAGATACAGATTCAGATACTGGCTCAGACACAGGTTCAGATACAGGTTCAGATACAGATACAGATACAACCTCATCTAATGACGACGGCTTTTATATCATCAATCCCAATGACCCATTGCCAACGGATGATGATGATGATAATGATGGCGCCACCATTGAAATTAAAATGTTACCCATACATCATATTGGTTATGGCGATTTATTGTCTTTCCAGAGTGGTATTATCCCAACGAATTTACTGGGGTATGCGATTGCCAGTATTCAAAGTTCTGCAAACCTTGAGATTAAGATCAGAGATAATTCATTCTCATATACGCCAGTTGAATTAGGGGTCGTTGAGGCGAATGGCAATATTCGTATCAGTGGCGATAATCCAATTTCAGTGATGCGTGCAGTGATGTCCTCTGAGAGTGGCGAGGCAGAGTTTGTCAATAAAACCCGTGGTGATGTGTTGGCATTACAAATTACCGGTAGTGGTGAATCAACGGTGACATCTACAGAATCAACAGATACAAGTGATGCAGGCACGGAAACAGATACTGAATTAGTTGAAGTGACGTTCTTGGAAAACCTCGGTATTTATGATGTTTCATTGATCGATATTCATGGCAACTTGGGTATCGTGAGTGCGACAACAGGTCACAAAATAAGAGGTAAAGTGATTGGTAGCGCAAGGGGCGTGAGCGAAAACGTAAATCCTGGTGGTGTGCAATTTGCGGGTTTACAATCTAATGCAGCGATAAAGTTGATCAAGATTGATGGTGCAGCAGGACGCATGGATATCAATGGTCATGTCAAAAAAATTGACCTGAACGCAAATGACACCAATCCGACAAATATGGTACAAGGGGTAAATGGTGCAATCGTCATTAAAGGTGATCTTGGCAAGATTAACCTTGGCGAAGGTATTCCAAACCCAGGGCAAGGTCATTATGCCAATACAGGTCTCTTTGTCTTTGGTTCGATTGGTGAAGTGAATATTGAGGGCATTGGTCATATTATTAATGGGCCGATATATGCACACGACGATATTGATGAAGTAAACGTAACAGGTGGTGCGCAAATTCGGGGTTTTAATGCGCTCTCTACGGTCACTATTGGTTCGACTGCTTTTATGGATAACTATAAAGCTGTAGAAATGTATGTTGCAAGCGGTAAGATAGATGAAATAAAAGTCACAGGTGAAGGATCAACAGTACGTGGTGCCATCTTCTTAGCTGCAAAATTTGATGATATATCAATACGCAAAGGTGCTGAAGGATTATTTAATTCAAAAATATTTGTCGCCACAACCATTGGCGGGAAAAAAGCTGCGAACCTAAAATCAATCACCGTTGGCGGTGCAGGTATCCATGATAGTCTTATTTATGCTGAAGGTGACATCAAGAAGCTGACTGTTTTAGATGATGGCAACATTGAACGCTCTTATATCAATATTAATCATGGTTATAAAACAAAGATTATTGCCGATGAAATCATTGATACCACAATAACGAGTGCCAATATTATAAATTCGGTACATGCGAGAGATTCGATTACCGAATTAAATATCGCAGCTGGTCGTATCAATAAAATATATTCAGGCGGCGACATGAAGGGGGCAAGTTTAAATAGTGTCGGCGATGTGAAAAAGGTAACCGTTAAGGGCGATTTAATTGGTTCAATTCAATTTATTGGACAATTCAGCAAGTTGAAAGAATTATATGTAAAAGGTGATGTCGGTACCCCTGTCGGTGGCGAAATAAATGTACAAGGTAAAATTGGCACCATGGAAGTTGAAGGCGATTTCTTTTCGAAATTGTATCTCAATTGGACCACCCCTTCTGGGTTACCTGGCGATGTTGGTGAAGGGCATCAAACAACACAATTCCAAGATCCAGACAACCCCAAAGAGGTGCTTGGTAAGCTGAAGGTTGCAGGGCAAATTATGGGTATCGGGCATGTCGGTGGTAGTATCGGGTCAATCAAGAGCGGTAGCACGTTTGGCATTTTAGGTGCAACGTTCCATGTGCATGGCGACTTGGAGAAAATAACGGTTGGCGCGTCTAAAAATAGAGCCAATCTAGAGAGTAATATGATCATAGATGGCGATCTAGACGAGGTATTGGTTTATGGCCATGTTAATGGTAATACCACGGTGCTTGATGATATTGGATCATTTACGATCAAAGGTGCCACGGCGAAGAATGACACCACAAAGCAACGATCCAATTTAGCTGGCGATATCATTGTTGGCGACAACTTTAAATCGTTAACGGTTTCATATGGTGACATATTACCGACATCGTTTATTGAAGTAGGTGGTAAAGGACCTAAAATTAAAATACCACATGGTAATAGTATACTACCATTAATTTAGGCATGTAGAGTTTCACTATGATACAAGAGAACATCAAAGTAACGCTTTTAAGAGAAAAAACTATGAATTATTTAAATCGCGGTATATTAAGATGTAACATGAATACTAAGTTGTTATGTCTATTATTTCTTTTGTTTTTTACGATCAACGTATCTGCCATTCCTTTGGGGGAGTCGCTTGAGGTAGTTACAATAGAGAGCGAAGGCGCCAGTGCATTATATTATGCTTGGGATCATAGTGTAGATAGTATTATAGTCGATCAAAATATCGAAAAAGGGGTTTCAATCGTTATTAACGGCGACCTCGATAAATTGGTTGTCGGTGGTAACATGTTGGGTGTTATTCATGTGACAGGTAATATTGGTTCTATCGATATTGGGAGTATGACCAACGAAGACTACACCGATGGAGATATTATCGAATTTGGCATCATTACCGCGCAAGGTAATATTGGTGACATTAATATTTCGTTGCTTATGAAAAATAGTTATATCGTTGCTGGTGTTAATCCTGGTATTCGGGATAACCTTGTCAAAGGGATCACTGCATTTGCACCTGAAGAACTAAGGGTTGATGGCCTTGTGATTGATCCTGCCGAAGACGTCATAAATGGTAAAATTGGTAATATTGGCGATGTACATATCGGCACCCTCAATAATAGTGTCATAGCAGCAGGTGTTTTGCCAGGTAATAATTATATATGGGGAGATCAAGATGCTACAGATAAAGTGGCAGTTGTTGGTATTAGTTCAATAGGCAAAGTTGTTATTGACTTAATTGAAACGTCAACCAACACCATTCTTACCTACGGTGTTTTTGCCGATACGGATATCGAAAAGCTAACCCTTGGTAAATCTAAAATAGTATACCCGATTACACTGGCCAATGGTTTTACGGCTTGGACAGTCGATTTTTCTGACGATGTACCCATTTTTGGGGCGCCTATTCAAAAAGGCGTTCCATTTAAGGGAACCGTCGGCGGCCTTGTTGTTTCGGTAAAAATGTCAGGTCCTGGTAGTGGTGAAGTTGTGATTGATCCCTTACAATTTCTTGACATCAAATTAAAAGAGACTACGAAAAAAACCAAGTTATATATTAAAACCGATTACTCTAAAAAGAATGGCGAAGTGCCGATCAACGTCGGTAATCTTTATAATGGTGCCGATGACCCACTTGGCTTGCTGGCATTAGATGGCAAAATTTTAGAAACGCTCGATATCGGTGGTGGTATTGATAAATTATCAATTGGTGGATTAGACGAAGGTGGTACGATCCAGATTGGTGGCAATGTTTCAAGGGCTTCTTTGGGGCATTTGTCGAATATTGATCCACAATCGCAAACGACAGTTAATGTTTACGGTGATATCAAGAAGTTGAATATCAAGTCTTTTAATGAAATGGTTGAAGTGTGGGTCGACAATGTAACGACCTGTGAAGTGAAAGGTAACCTAGATGGCCGTCTTAATATCGCAGGTGATCTATTAGATAAGCTCAAGGTGAGCGAAAGCGTCACAGGTATTGTAAACTGTGAAGGCTCTATCGAATCGATTGTCATCAAAAAAATGTTGGGTCAAAGTGGCGAGGTTGATCCACTAGATCCAAACTCATTTGCCTTCAATCGTAATATACAAGGTATCAGGGCAAAAAAGGATATCGATAAATTTGAGGCTAAACGAATTTCAAAGGCTGTTGTAGCGGCTGGACGATCTATAGGCTCAGTTGTTGTTGAAAAAGATGTTACTTTTAGTACCATTGCCGCAGGACTCGATATCAATGACGATTGCATTTTAAATAGTAACGATTTGCCCAAACATGGGAACTTAAATAAAGTCAAAATTTATGGTAAATTTAAGCAGTCTAATATTGTTGCGGGCATGAATTTTGGTGACGACTATATATTTGGTAATGGCGATGATAAATTTGAGCATATTAATGCTGAAAATATTGAAATGTTAACAATATCAGATGTTATATTTGACGTCGCAGATCTTTCTATATTTAAAATACAATTTTCTGCACCGCCACAACGATTGAATAATTCGACCATTGGGTCTGTGACGATAAAGGGTGGTGTTGTTGGCTCTGAAGATGTTAATCACCGATATGCGATTGCGGCTGCAGGTATTGTTGATAAAGTTACTGTTGGCAAAATAAAATATAATGGTACCGCTTTTTTCGAGATACCAGAAAAATCTGGTAATAAAGATACCAATGTTATTATTCAAGAAATAAATTTAAACGAACCGATTGGGTCGTCCATTAGGGGCTCTATCGATAACCATGCCGAAGCATTGGCTGCCGCCATATCTATTACAGGCGCAGGATTTGACCAAGTTTTTGGTACTTCTGATGATGTCTTTGTGATGGGTGATGGCGATCCAGACAATACCGATACGGTGAATGTTGTATATGACGACAATACCATGCAGGCCGTCTTTAAGATTGATGATGACAGTTTTCAAAGAAGTTTGGTCGCAGCCAATCTCTTTCAAATTAAAGTTAGATCTGACGCGGTGACTAACCGACAAGGTATCGCCTTAGATGGCGAATATGGTGGTTTTCCTACGGGTGATGGTACCCCTGGCGGTGATTTTATCTACAATGTGTCAGTTGGTGATCTATCAGATTTTGCTATTACAGCGCATGAAGTCGTCGGTCAAGTGGTGTCCAATTCATTATATGCCCTCAGTAGTACCATTGGTGATACACCAGGTAACAATAATGCGGTAGACGATAAAGATATCTTAAAATTTCCTGGCTTATTAAAAGGGCAAGTGTTAAATATTGATCTTGCCAGTACCACAGGATCATACGAAACAGATGTGTACCCATTTCTTTCTAAAGTAAATGATAATGAACTCTTTTTTCAAAGTCTTAGAAATTTTCAATGGCCAGGTATGCCTATACCGTATGTGCATGAATTGGCTTATGTATATGGTAAATATTATGTATTTGATGGTGTCGGCCACAAATTTTATACTTTCGCCCCAGAAGACAATTCAATAATATCACGATTAGACAATACCCTTGACGATCTAAACAATTTCGCCCTAGCAAGTGATGATGGCGCTATTTATAATTTACATGCGATGTGTGCACATTCGCACGATTCACTCTGGGCAGTTGCAGATTACATCCCTGACTTAGCAGATTTTCAACCAGGGGTTGCATATCCTGAAATGCGATTGGTTATTATTAGGAATATTAGTGACGATGTTACTGCACTTGAAAAAGCAACCGTTGAGATATTAGATGAACCAATTGTTTTCGTTGGTGCGGCGCTGACTGATACCCGACCGGACGTGCGTAACATCGAATACGTAAACGGTAAGCTCTATGGTGTCGATAGCAATGACAATGCATTGCTTTCTTTTGTGATTAACCCTGCAAGTAGTGATTATGGTAGGGTTGAAAACGTATGGACGTTAAAAGGTGATGAACTTATTTTTGAAGGCCTTAATATTACCGGTTTATCAATAAATCCTTCTGATCCAAATGGTTTAATGGCACTGCATGATCAAGTTGCCGGTTCGTTGCTCCTTACAGATGCAATATATGATATCGATGTTACCCCAGGTGATACCTCTATGAAGTATACATCAAGATATCTATTCGCCGGTGATACACAGCGACAAGGACTTGGGGCAAAACCAGAGTCAGATGTCGTCGTTGGTAATCCACGTTTTCATTCGCTTGCAGGTGACCAATTTGATATTGAATTAGATCCCCAAGAAGATGAATCGTTTATCGGTACCCATACTTTCGCGACACAAACCACCAAGACGATTTTGCCTGGTGGATGGCGACTCTATTCAGACCGTACTGAATATCTTGAAAATTATGAGTCACTAGATTTTGCCGACAATAATTATTATTACCAAATGTTAGTAGAGTTCCCATTGAATCAAGGGATTCATGAATTACATATTTCTGATATCCAGTGGCGTCATTTACATACCGAGTTGGGCACCACGCAACCGGGGGTCGCAAATGGGGTCGTTGAAGATATCCTTACAGATCAACCTAGTTTTGTAACGGCTGATTTGGTTCAGAATCATATTGAACAGACGTCAACGATTATATTGGAAATTGATACAGACAATGCGACTACTAGCGAAGTGTTGATCTCTTTTGCGACAACCTCATACCTGGAAAAATTAATTCCATCTAGTACATCGCTCGTTGGCACAATTATTGGTGATCCCAACCGAATAGATATAGGTGCCATTGAACGGCATTTATTGGTTTCTGATTTAACGGAATATACGTTAAATCCAGAGTACTATGATGAAGACCTTGAGGTTTTTGATCCATTTATATTCTTTTGGGGTTGGTATTCCCCTTGGACTTTTGGGTTAGATGGTTCTCGTGTTTCAGATAATGGATATGGGTATGATGCAGATCAAGACATCTTTGTCACCATTTCTGCTTATTCATTTGTATCTATTATTCAAGTTGGCAATCCTTATGCGCTGGTGCCAGAAACAATTAATTTAACTGGTGAAGAATTAAGCGCCATTTTCAGTCGCTTGCATGTTGACAGTGAGGGAGATCCGATTTACGAAAGACTGTCAAACTTTAGAGGGTTAGAAATGGGACCAGACGGTGCTGTTTATATGATTGTTACCGTTGAAATGGCTGACCCCGCTGTACCAATCGACGATTATCTATTGGTCGTAGGTGATTTAGAAAGTCCTGGTTCAGATATGCAATTATCGAATTGGGGTTTAAAAAATAGATCGCGTAGTGGTTTTGCCCAGCGCGATTTGTACAGTGATATTGAAAATGAGATTCCGTATGAATTTTCAGACGTACAAGATATCGCCTATTCAGAAGACATCTTTCTTAATGAAGGTACTTTTGCGGCGATAGATCGAGATTCCAATACGCTTTTCTATATCGATGGTAGAAGGGTTGTAGAAGAAGGATCCAATAACGATGTCGTCGTAAATGATCATTTTGGCGCCATCAAAAATTTTATGCAGATCACGCCAAATAATATCGGTAATATTGGAAATGGTCCAAACGTTGAAGGGTTTGACTTTACAGGTTTGAGTTACAATAGTTTTGAAGAATTATATGCTGTTGATAATCATTCCGATTCAATCGTTGGGTTCGACCTCTTTGGGGGTTCAACTGACAATACTTCACATTCGTACATCGCTAAAAAATTACCTGCAGGCAATTATCAAGCCTTTTCGTTTGAAGTCGAAGATCCAGAAGTGCTTTTTGATTCAGCGGCATGGTGGACACGATTTTGGAATTCTTTTTTTGGTATAGATACCAGTGGGCTTAGAGGAACAGGATATCTCGTCGATGGCGTGATAGGTTCCCCGGTAGATACTGATTTGGCGACCAGTGGTGACCAACGTGATGTGATGTCGATTTTTGCAACGACTACCGGCACAATTTCAGGTGCCTTGTTTGACAATGCTTATGCATTTGGAGGCGTAGCACCTGATTATACAGATGTGCCTACCTGGGGGACGCACACTAGCGCCATTACTGCTATTAATTCTGCAGCAATTGCTGATGACGATATTAATAGTGATCCCAAAGCGGAAGGGATGTATTATATCTTCGAAGTCGCATACCTTGACGGGGCAGGTAAAGGGACGATCAGTTTGTTAATTGGTGATATTGATTGGCCAACAGGGGGGGCAGGTTTCATTCATTCTGTTGTCGTAGATGATCTCAATGCAGAGGTGATTACGTTCGGTGATAATGAATTACTTGTCGAGATAGATACAGATGCTACCGTTGCAGATGGCACCGTCACTATTTTGTTTGGCGCGTCGTCGCAGTTGATGAAGATCAATATGGCTGAGTTGCAGCGACTTAACGTATTTCCTCATGAATATAGTAAAGAAATTCGGACAAAATCAAGCGATTATGGTACCGGCGCTGTTGATATTGGTTATACATATGTCATCCCAGAAGATGGCGATTATTTGATTGAGATGGAATTGCCAGAGGCGTTTGATTGGGGTAATAACACTAATGGCGAAAATTATGAAATAGTGGCAAAGGCACATGATGATGGTAACTCTGATTTTGGGGTCTCTGCAGTTACCAGTGGGTACCCATATCTTCCTGAGATGCCAACGAACAATGCGATCTATTTGGGCCCCGATGTGGCGACTGAAGATTGTGTCAATAGTGATACGCAATTACGTGTTGATTGCTTGGACTCAAATATTTATTGGTTTAATAGTAGTGCCATATCTGGTCCAGCCTTGCAACCATATCGTGTTGTTGGTAAACAAGGAGATGGTAATCATCCATTACTTGAACCGGGTATCAAAAGTGAAGTGACGGTAAGTTCTGCATTAGATGTACTCGCTGACGTAGATGTTTACAGAGTCATTTTGACGCATGGTCAAAAAATGACCGTTGACTTAGAGATGGCCACATTGTTTGGGCAAACCGCTGATTATGGCGCTACGCTCGTTGGTGTTTACAATAGCGATCTGGAATCTGTTGCTGTGATATGGGAATATGGTAACGATGATGATGTGTTACCTGCACCTGAATTAATTGACCCTATATATACCATTCAAGCCGCATTTGACGGTGACTATGATTTTGATCCAGATAATGGTGATGACACTGCAACATATTATATTGTTGTTAGTCAACAGGTTTACAATGGTAATGGGTATACTTCAGCGTTCCAATCATTGCCTTATGACTTAAAGATCACCACAACGGCGCCTGAAGATTTTGTTGAACCACCATCGCAGTTGGTCTGGCTCGTCTTTGACGGCGGTGAAACACCATATTTAGGTGTACATCCTGGTACCCTTAATGTTTATCGCCAACCATTTGATATTTATGATTTTGGTTTATTGGCGGCAGATAGAGATGTTGTCATTAACGGTATTGTAGCGGAAATTGAGCAAATGTATGCTGATACCGGCCTTATCGTTAAAGGGTTAAATGATGACAATGGTGCCATCGCAGCGGAAATAGAATTTACCAGAGATGACCCTAAAAATAATGCGCCAAGTCGTTCGATTTACTCCAGGGTTATATTTAGTGGAACAACAGCTGCTTTTGGTTTAGCGCAACGTGTTGACCGATCCAATTTACACCGTCAAGATGATGCCGTCGTTGCCACGACAGTCATTGGTAGTCGCGCCACAGTGTTGTTTTCTGACGGCCACGCCAATCAAGTTGCCGAAACCATTCAGTTGCTTGCCAATATCGGAGCCCACGAAGCAGGTCACATTTTGGGGTTAGAACATTCCCTCGAAGAAGGATTTAATTCTAGTACGGCAAAAAATATCATGAATCCTGGTGATGGTACGATAGTGAATAGTATTGACCCAAGAACATTTATTGGTAGAAATAATTATGTTTATCAATCTTTAGGATTTATAAACTCTAAAATGTTATTGAATCGTTATATTGGCTCGGGTACACCGTTGGGTGAATAATGATGAGCTATAAATGGATTATCACATATTACGGCATGGGTGCCAAATAGGAGTGATGAATGATTACACATAAAAAATCTGGTTTTAAACACCCTAAACGTCTTGGCATACTTTGGGTGGTTACACTTCTCTTTATTGCGTATGCTTTATTAGCAGACATTGCAATTGAAGTCGCGTTAGTTGCCAATGGCGGTTTGTCGACATTTTATCTAACAACGGCCAAAATTGCTTTACCCATTGGGTTGTTGTTTTTACTACTTTCGATTTGGCAAAGTATTTATGCGATTATCGAAATATTAGAACGTGCTTCGGGAACACGTATTGCGATAAATGAAAATGTCCGTAGTTTGCTTTCTGGTCAAACGCAAAACCGTTCGGTACTTGTGCAACTAAGAGATAACAGCTTGCTGAGTGAATCTGTTAAGTCTGTTGCATTTCGCCAGAAAGATCAAGAAGTGATTGTTGAAGCAATTCATCAAGATATGCAATCAGAGCAATGGCCTTCAGCACTACTCTTGATTGATACATTAGAAAAACGGTTCGGTTGTAAAGAAAATGCTGCAAAATTGCGTGGTGATTTGAAACAATATCAAAATGCAACCTTAAATGAAAAAATTGATCGTGCTTCAATGCGCATTAAGGATTTATGGCATCATCATAGGTACGATGATGCTCAAAAACTAGAAAACAATTTAGTAACGATGTATCCCAATGCACTTGAGGTACAAAGTTTAGCTGGTAGCACACTGGTGAAGCGTCTTGAATATAAAGAAGCATTGTTGGTACGATGGGACGACGCAATTAAAAATAATAAAGTCGATGAAGGCATTGAATTATTAAACTTGCTAGATAAATTTGTCACACCAACAGAAGCTGCAGCGATGCAGGAAGCAGCACGTGGCGTCTTTAAGGCGCAATTACATAATTTAGGTGTCAAATTTTCGTTGTCAGTAACACAACGTGATTGGCATAAAGCGTTGATTGTCGGAAAAGAAATCGTTGATGAATTCCCTAATAGCCGTATGGCACAAGAGGTACGTGAAAAATTGGATATTTTGGAACAACGTGCAAACGGCGAAAATTGAAATAGTTTGACACACATAGGTGATGTTTTATAATTTATGGTATTAAGTGCCACAAATATTTAAGATTAAACAAGATAAAGCTATCAATAAACATTGAAGCTTATAATAATACAATGAAAAGATTTGGAGTATCGTTAATGGCCACTAAAAAAAATCAAAGCATATTGTTGATTATATTATTTATATGTGCAATCGTTTCATTACCTAATGTTGCAGCTGGGAATACAAATGCAAATGGTAAGGCAACCAGTGACAACTTTGATGAATTTATGCATTATGTACTTATAGGTAAGTGGGAACTTGCGCAACATTTTGGCCAAATGCTTATTGATAGTGAACCTGACGCAGTACAAGTGCTCAATCTTGCTGAAAGTAATAAATATGCGACCAGTTATCAAACCTTAAACCAATTGCTTACCAATGAAGAATACCCTGAAATGAATGGTATCGCTGACGGTGTTTTAAAGATTATTGAAACAGGGCGGTACACCCAACGTAAAGATGTCGTACGCATCAAAGATGAGGTAGCAAGACTTTCTTCAACAGAACGTGGTCGCATGATGGCATTAACACGTTTAAAAGATTCTGGCGAATGGGCAGTACCTATTTTAGTAGATGTGTTGAGGGATCCAGCCCGTTCAAATGAATTTTATTATATTTCATGGGTGTTACCACAAATTGGTAAACAAGCAATTAACCCATTGGTAACGACATTACTTTATTGTGACGATATGAGTGTTCAAATTAAAGTTGCTTATGCATTGCAGCGTATTGGATACTACAGCGCATTGCCATATCTAAAAGAAATTTCTGAAAACAGTAATACACCTAAAACGTTAAAAGATGTTTGTGATGATGCATCCGCTTCGATATTAAGTAATTATCCTGCAAAAGGCGGTGAGGCGGCACATCAATATTATTCACTCTCTGAAGATTATTATAAAAAAGAAGCTTCGTTGTCTGTGCCAGAAAATCAGTTATTAGCAAACTTATGGTTTTGGGATGATGAAAAAGGTTTGGTTAATCAAGCGGTTGATGCTGGCTTGTTTAATACTTTAATGGCAATGCGTACTGCAGAAAGATCCATCAAACTAGCGCCGCACTCAGAAGATTCAATTGCGCTTTGGTTGACGGCATTTTTTCAACTTGAGGCTGATGGGTATGATCAACCAAAATTCTTTGATGAATACCATGCTAACGCAAGTACATTTGCTTTAACTGCTGGTCCTGAATACTTACATCGTGTGTTGTCACGTGCACTGATAAATAGAAACCAGGCAGTCTCATTGGCAGCGATTCGAGTGTTGCAACGAAATTCTGGTCAGAAATCATTGTTATTTGCTTTGGGCGCTAAGCAGCCTTTGGTAGAGGCATTAAATTATCCCGACCGTGAAGTGCGTTTTAACGCAGCTTTAACAATTGGTGGGGCGCTACCAGATAAAGCATTTGCTGCTAGTAATATGGTTGTACCTATTTTAGCAGAAGCGTTAAATCAAGAAGGGGAACGTTATTGTGTTGTTATCGACCAAGATGCGCAACGCAGGAGTGCTATTAAAGATGCATTAATGGATTCAGGTAACTTTACAGATATCATAACCGATGGTTTTTATTCCAATGCAATTGAACGTGCAAGGTCTTTTCCTTCAATCGATTTACTGGTCCTATCTTCTGAAATTGAAGGGCCCAATTTAGAACAGTCGCTTGAATTAATAAACGAAGATCGTAAATTTTCGTTTTGCCCTACTGTTGTGTTATCCACGGCGACAAAGATCGATGCGCTTAAGGAACATATCTTGCAATATCCATTTATGACTGTTTTGCCAGATAAGATATCGGTTGATTTGATTGCCAAATATGAAGGCGATATTTTAACAGCCAATAATGCTGCAATTTTTGATAAAACGATCGCTGATGATTATGCGCAATTGGCCTCTAAAGTATTATTAAAATTAGCATTGTCAGGTAATGAAATATTATCACTTGCGCCAGCTGAAACAGCCATAATTAATGCCGTATTTAAACAACGCGAAATGAATAGGTTAGACGCGATTCAAACATTGGCACACATTGATTCTTTTGAAGCGCAAAGAACGCTTGCTAAATATGCCTTAAGCTTAAACGATGATGAAGCTGAAAAATTACTTACGTTAAACAGTCTTGCTTTGTCAGCCAAGGCTTTTGGTAACTTATTGTTGGGTGAACATATTAATGGTTTAATTACATTGGTTCAAAACAGACAATCTCCTAGCGATATACGCAATGTTTCAGCAGAAGCATACGGTGCACTTAACTTGCCTAGTGTTCAAATTAGTAAGCTAATTTTAGATCAGCAAGTAGAAACGTTACGTTAAACAACATATTTTTTGTTTGTTATTTCAGATAGTTATTGTCACTAAAATTTGTAAAGTATATATATACTTAATCCATGTCCGAAGCTAAAGCATCTAAAGTTAAATCTAATCACGAACATACTCGAATGAGTATTGGTGATCATCTTGATGAATTGCGTTCAAGGGTTGTAAAGTCTATTGGTGGCTTTGCAATAGCGTTTGTAATAACCCTTATTTTTGGTGATGAAATCCTTCAATTTGTCACCAAACCCCTTCTTTCTGTAATGGGTGATGGTGGCTCGCTTTACACCACAAGCTTACACGAACCTTTTGTAACATATCTAAAAGTATGCATGATTGCTGCAGTATTTCTTTCGTGTCCTTGGCTTTTTATGCAGGCTTGGGGATTTGTCGGTGCAGGTCTTTACCCGGTCGAAAAGCGATTTGTTAATATATTTATTCCTATTTCAGCGACTTTATTTGTATCGGGCGCTTACTTTTTTATAACCATTGCTGCCCCAATATCTTTCGATTTTTTTATTGATTTTAGCCAAACGATGGAGGCGCCTGATCGTGATGATACCAGTGCGTTAACTAAGGTGTTGCTAGACGCTATTCACGAAGACGAAGCGCCACTAACACCGCAAGCACAAGATCATTTAGCAACCGTTGTTTTAATCAATACCGTAAGGCCGCTTGTTAAACTTATTCCAGATTCGGAAAAAAATAATCAGGAAGTGGCAGATGCGATAGACAGTTTTAATCAATTTTCAACGGAATATCTACAGCAACAATCTCTAAAACAGACAAACCTTGTAAATCCAATATATACCATAGGTGCCTATGTACAGTTGGTAATGTTGTTGGCATTGGCTTTTTCAATTGCATTCCAGATGCCATTGGTCGTGCTTTGTTTAGGATCTGTTGGCCTTGTGAAGATAGAGACATTTCAGAAAAATAGAAAATACATGGTTCTTATTATAATGATGGCTAGTGCCGTTATGACACCGCCTGATCCGATGTCACTTGTATTACTTAGCTTGCCAATGTACCTCTTGTTCGAAATCGGCATCATAATGTTGCGCTTTAGAAATCTAAAAAAGAGCAAAAAAGAACCAGTCGCTCGGGATTAAAATTATACGCTTTGTCCGCGGTACAAGCCGTCATAATTGATTGGATATGCCAAGGGCAGGGCAGACTGTCCTACCAGTCGTAAGCTAAAATGCCTAGCAAGCCTTCCTCGCATACATGTCTCTCGAATATGCGAAGCCCTTTTATTACCACTGAAAACAGTGAAATAAAACTGACGGATCCCGATAAATCAGAACCGCTATAGTACGTAATCAGGCCATCCTGGCCTGTTCGTCACAAGCTAAGGCACCGAGGGCGACCTTCAAATTGTAATACGGTTAAGTACCGCAGTTGTTCACGAGCGCTGGATGCACTGATTACGCACTTAAATGCGACTT
>Ga0255039_10000338_pt1 | contig 15470 bp, 12 predicted proteins | sample BC1_12_1_MG_FD_181713 | JGI IMG/M metagenome (GOLD analysis project Ga0255039, IMG submission 181713) | Seawater microbial communities from Strait of Georgia, British Columbia, Canada - BC1_12_1 | ecosystem: Environmental > Aquatic > Marine > Strait | place: Canada: British Columbia | collected... | reverse complement strand
ATCCCGAAATACGCGACAAATCGGTGGTCAGATCCTCAGTTATTCCGTCGGCAAAATACTCTTGCGTGGGATCGCCGCTCATATTGTTAAATGGCAGCACCGCAATCGACGGTTTATCAACTGCCGTTCGCGCAACCGATGCGGAGGTTTCCTGCTGCTGCGTAAGCCACGATAAGTACCCAAAAGCTGCTATACCTGCAATCACCAGTAACAGGGCGACGAGTACAAACCCGATATTGCCAGGCAGGAACCCAATGTCGCCCTCCTGTACCGGGACAGGTATGTTTTCCCCGGACTTCAATGAAACCCGGTAAACACCAATCGGTTCGTCAAAACCTTTTAAACGCTGTTCACCCTGATTTTCCAGCGCGAAAGGCAGGCGTTTCGGTAGCGCCTCCCGAATCGCCGGGGTTATGCATAAGCCCCCGGGTGGCGACAATTGTTCCAGGCGCTGCGCCAAAACCACGCCTTCACCGGTTATGGTGTTATCGGCAATGATGACTTCACCCATGGCGACCCCCACTCGCAGCACCGGGCGAATTTCATCATCGAGTTGCGCGTTGTAGTCGAACTGTTCAGATTGAAACGCCAGGCTCGCAGAAACGGCGTCCGAGGCACGCTCGAACTCTGCGAGCAGCGCATCGCCGCGTAGTTCTCGGACCTGGCCGTGGTAGCTGGAAATAGTGGCCTGAAAACGTATAAAGGAATCGTGGATGCGCTCGTGCGCCTTTTGCTCGTCTTGCTGAACCAGCGCGGTCGAACCCACAACATCGGCGTGCAGGATCACGGCAAGTTTGCCAGTTAAACGTTTATCAGCCATCGAAGCCTCTGAGAGGATCAATATTCGCGTATGTTAACACAGGCCTCGAGGGCCAATTTAGGTGACAGTTAACTTAATCCACAACGACCTTAATGAATTGAATCAATCTCGAATTAAGTTAACTGTCACCACAACTGGCTAGGTGTTCAGGTAATTTGCACCGCCTGTGATGCTGGAAAATTTTTTACGGTAGATCGCGGGCGTCAGCCCTACGTTTCGCTTGAAAATCCTGCGAAACGAGGTGGGATCTTCGTAGCCAACCGTATTGCTGATCTCTTCGATAGCGGTGGATTCAGATTCGAGCAATTGTTTGGCGGACTCGATACGCAGTCCCTGGACATACTCGATTGGCTGATAACCAGTAGCGGCTCGAAAGCGGCGCGCAAAGGTTCGCGAACTCAGTCCGGAGCGCTCAGCCATCTGGGCGACCGGGTTGGTACAATCGAAATTGTCGGCAATCCAGCCCTGGCAATCGTGAATCAGCGCATCGCTATGCTGGGTGCGCTGGGTCATTATCGAGAAAGGTAACTGCCCGTCGGTATGCGGGGCCAGCAAATGCACCTTGGCGGTATAAACTGCTTGCTGCAAGCCGCAAAATCGCTCAATCAGGTAGATCACCAGGTCTTGCCAGGAGGTAACGCCGCCCGCGGTGACCAGGCGTTTATGTTCCGCGGACAGGTTGAGAATCGAATCTTCTATCAACTTTACCCTGGGGTAGTGCTCGCGAAACATATGACGATAGGCCCAGTGCCCGGATACTTCAAACCCGTCGAGCAAACCTGTTTCCGCCAGTACCGCGGAACCGGAACACACCGAGCATATCAATGCGTTTCTGGCGTACATCCGCTTCAGCCAGGCGATTTCAGCCTGGTAGCGATTCTTTGGCGGGGTATCGATTGGGGTGTACATATCGCATACCACCACGGCATCGGCAGATTCTATATCGTCGACTCCCGCGTGCGGTTCGATCAACACGTTGCCGATGCAACGAAATGGTTCGCTTTTTTTGCCAACAATTTTGACATCCAGCAACTCCTCTCCAGCGACCCCGTTGACCATGTCCCCGTACGCGGCGCCGACGGTGCTCAACACGTCGTATAAACTGAATACCACGCTCGGGGAAGTTTCCTCGGAGGCGAGCAGGCATATTAAAGGCCGGGTACTAGTTGACATCGAGTTTCATCCCGGAAGTGATTGTTGTCAGATATGCCATGGTGATGTGCTTTTTACCCCCTCCCCGTGCACTTATGCCCTGTTTTTGTAGTTTTTGCCAATTGTGGACTCCTCGGACCTTACCATAGAATGAAATCCACAAGAAATAACAAACATGAGGGGAGTAGCGATGAATAACACGGTCGAAACACTAAACGGCAAAATTAAAGGTGATGTTTTTAGCGAAGGTTCCGAAGGTTTTGATCAGGCGCGCTCGGTATGGAACGCGATGATCGATCGACGGCCCGCGTTGATCGTACAGTGTAAACACGCCGGTGATGTACAGCAGGCTGTGAATTACGCGAACCAGCAAAATCTTCCAATTTCGATTCGAGGCGGCGCCCACAACGTCGCCGGTCACGCTGTCTGCGACGCCGGCCTGATGATCGACCTGTCGCAGATGCGCGGCGTCAGTGTCGACGCAGATGCGCGAACCGCGTGGGTGCAAGGCGGTGCCACCTGGGGAGACGTGGATGCAGCAACGCAGGTGCATGGACTGGCGACCCCGGGTGGACTGATTTCCGATACCGGCGTCGGCGGGCTGACACTGTCGGGTGGTATCGGCTGGCTGAGAAGCCGCTATGGCCTGTGCATCGACAATATGCTCTCGGCCGAAGTCGTTTGCGCCGACGGCAAATTAGTAAATGCCAGCGAAACTGAAAACTCGGACCTGTTCTGGGCCCTACGCGGTGGTGGCGGCAACTTCGGCGTGGTTACCGGATTTGAATTCAGGCTGCATGAAATTGGACCCGAAGTCATGTTTTGTGCACCGATTTACGCGCTCGAAGCAGGCGCCGAACCGATTCGATTCTGGAGAGACTTCCTTGCCGACAAGAGTGACAGGGTGGGTTCATTGATCGAATTTTCCACGGTTCCGGAAGACGATGAGTTTCCACAGGAATCATGGGGCAAACGTGTTTACACCATGGCGGCAGTATATGCCGGGGATGCAACCGAAGGAGAAGCGCTGTTACAGCCACTACGCGAACTGGCCGAACCGGTGACCGATTTTTCCGGACGTATGGATTACTGTGAACTGCAAAAACTGTTCGACACCTTGATGCCCGCTGGCGAGTTTCGCAGCTACTGGAAGTCGCATTACCTAAGCGCCTTGTCCGATGAGGTTATCGCTACGATTTTGCAAGGCAATGCCGAACCACCATCGGCCAATACGCTTACCTCGATCTGGAACTTCGGAGGTGCTACCGCGGAGGTGGCGGCCGAGGCTACTGCCTTCGGCGATCGCTCGATGCCGTATATGTTTTCCATCGATTCTGTCTGGCCGGAGGCAAGCGAAGATGAGAAAAACATAACCTGGACACGGGATTTCTGGCAACAAATGCGACCCTTTTCGGACCAGGGGCGCATGTACCTGAACTTTCTAGGGATCGGCGAAGAGGGTGATCAGTTGTTAAAGGATACCTTTGGTGACAACTACACACGTTTGCGTGAGATCAAGCAAAAATACGATCCCGATAATCGGTTTCGTTTTAACCAGAACATTAAACCGGCTTGATTGGCCCTGCTTTAATCCGCTTATTCCCGGAAACCGCAGGCCCATTAAATGAATGAATCCTTACATACGACACCGAGATCACTATTACCGGAATTGATACCATGGAGGCCCGATTAAATGTCTAAATATAGAAACTTGTTACCTCAACTCACGGGCGATCTTTTTTTAACCGATGGTGGCACGGAAACCGAGTTGATTTATACCCTGGGGTTCGAGCTACCGTGTTTTGCCTCGTTTCATTTACTTAATGACAACAAAGGCTATGCGGCCATTCGCAATTATTATCGCAGGCATGCAGATATTGCCAAAAAATACGGGGTCGGATTCATCCTCGACAGTCTGACTTATCGAGCTAGCGCCGACTGGGGCAAAGAACTCGGTTACTCGGAACAGGAGCTGGCGAACATGAACCATAAAGCGGTAAACCTGTTGCGTGAAGTTGCCGATGAATTCGAAACCGAATCCAGCAGGATGGTCATCAGCGGTTGCCTGGGGCCGCGCGAGGACGCCTATCTGCCGGAAGGAAAAATGACGCCAGCTGAAGCCGAGTTATACCATCTCCAGCAAATCTGTACACTGGATGACGCCGGCGTAGACATGATCTGCGCACTCACGTTGAATGAGTCGGATGAAGCGATAGGTATTACCCGGGCGGCACAGACGCGCAACATACCGGTGGTAATTTCATTTTCGCTGGAAATCAATGGCAGGTTACTGGATGGTGGTTCACTCGAAGATGCCATTAATGCCATCGATAAGGCAACCAATAATGGGCCTGCCTATTACATGATCAATTGTGCACACCCGACACATTTTGAAAATATACTTGAACACAAGAACTGGACCAGGCGAATTAGAGGCATTCGAGCGAATGCATCCAGCAAAAGTCATGCCGAGCTCGGGGAAAGTGTAGAACTGGAAGAAGGTGATCCGAAAGAACTTGGGTTCCAAAATGGCGAGCTAGCCGGAGAGTTCCCACACATCAACGTGTTTGGTGGTTGTTGTGGAAGCAATCATCGGCATGTCGAAGAAATATGCAAATCCGTGTTAGCAAGTCGAACAGGCTAAATCCCCCAGATCGGATTGTTCAATCACGACCGCAAAGAGCACCTTCTAGCTGTCACCATCCTGGCGCGCAAGCCGGCGAAACAGGATGCTCGAGCCGTCCACAGCAGTGGGATGGCAGTTTGTGCTTACACGCCGCAGCTTACCGCGTTCCGAGTATAATCGCTGAGACGCATCAGATTCGTTGTATCGGTCATCGCCTGGTCGATATCGAAACGGCCGTGCTGCAGCACGAGTCGATCGTGAAAATTGCTGAAAAAACGCTCGAACATTTCGCCGCCGATGGTGGCAATGGCATAAAAGGAATCCTGCTCTGCATCGTACTCTAGCTCAATCGCCGCTAGTGGTTGAGGCGCCGGACCGCCCAGCACCCGCCCGCCACGCGCGGGATCATATACACTCTTTTCCGAGCAGCAGTAAATCACGCCTGAACGCTCTTCGATTTGATCCTGGCTATTGCGAAACCTGGTTTCACTGTGCCGATAATTGATGAAGCTCACCGACGGTGCAGGATGGCTCATCTTATGCGCGCAAATCGCAGAGAACGCGACCACCGAGGAGTTTGCTCCCGCCCCGCCCTGCCAGCGATAGTGATCACCAGCATCGGTCTTGAGATTGCTACTCGAGGTTACCGACTTACCCAGATCGATTAGAAAACACGGGGTAGATACGAATGGATAGTGGAACAGGTAGGTTTCACCCACATCCAGTGCGGCGGCGCGAACCGGCTCACGTGAGTATGGGTCTATTAACGCAACCCGACCGTAGCGATGATATTGCTGATGGTCCCCGGCCAGGAGTTCGGGACTGGCAGTTATACTGGCGACTGCAGACGCACACATTTTAACGAATTTTCTTCGCTTCATGCTCGAATGTATCCTCCCGGGTGCCGCAAGTGAAAAAAGTATAAGTGATCTTTTTTACTTTAGGTAGCCTGCTGTCAAAGGAATTCTGAGTTCACGGCGAAGACATCCGTTAAATAGGTATTGTATCGCTGCGATAATTTGCACAAAATTACCAGATGTCCGAGCTCGATGAAATTCTCGCTGATATCAAGGCCGGCGACGCAACTAGTGCAGCCAGGCGCCATTGGAATCCGCAATGTCGGAGCGAAATCGATATCCGCATTGCAGCCGATGGCAGCTGGTTCCATCAGCAACGTCGCTTTCAGCGCGATGCGATGGTAAAGCTGTTCGCCAGCATCCTGCGCCGCGAGGATGAGGAGTACTTTCTCGTCACTCCAGCCGAAAAACTGCGCATCGTGGTGGAGGACGCCCCTTTTGTAGCAACGCTGGTCGAGCGCGTCGAGGATAATGGCCAGCAGGCCATCGTGTTTACCACCAACCTGGGAGAACGCGTTGTGGTCGATCAGGAACATGCGATCCGGATCAATATCGACGCCGACACCAACGCGCCCCGGCCTTATGTACATGTTCGCGCAGGTCTCGATGCATTGATCAGCCGCAGCGCGTTTTACGATTTACTCAACCTGGCCCAGGAAAGCGAACGCGATGGTGCGGGTTATCTGAGCGTTACCAGCCTGGGCGAAAAATTTGAACTGGGAAGCACCAATGAATAAGCAAAGCAAAGGTACCCATGAGTACCAGGATGACCCGCGCAACGCGGACATCATTATCGATATCAACGGTGAGTTTTTTGCCCGCGAGCAGGCCCAGGTGTCTGTTTTCGACAGTGGCTTCGTGCTCGGTGACGGAATCTGGGAAGGACTACGCGTACACCAGGGTAAGATCGCGTTTCTGGATCAGCATCTCGATCGCCTGTACGAAGGCGCCAAGGCCCTGGATATGGAAATGGAAGTTTCGGCCACCCATCTGCGCCAGCGGCTGTACCGACTGCTCGAAAAAAACAGCATGCGGGAGGGTGTTCACATCCGACTGATGGTGTCGCGTGGCATCAAGGCCACGCCCTACCAGGATCCGCGAATTACCATCACCCCGCCGACTATCGTCATTATCGCGGAGTATAAAACCGCGTTACCGGAGACCGCGCACAAGGGTATCAAGTTGTTTACCGTGCATGTGCGCCGCGGCTACCCGGACGTACAGGATCCAAAACTCAACAGTCACTCCAAGCTGAACTGTATAACCGCCTGCATTCAGGCGACCAAGGCCGGGGCCGATGAAGCGCTGATGCTCGATCCGCATGGCTTTGTTGCAACCTGTAATTCAACTCATTTTTTCATCGTGCGCAAGGGTCAAGTCTGGACTTCGAGCGGCGACTATTGCCTCGGCGGGATCACCCGCGGCAACGTCATCGCCTTATGCGAACAAAACCAGATTCCCGTACAGCAGAAAAATTTCAGCCTGATCGATGTTTACGGCGCCGACGAGGCTTTCGTTACCGGCACCTTTGCCGGACTGGCGCCGGTACGCGAAGTCGACGGCCGCATTATCGGTGCCGGCGAGCGTGGCCCGATGGTCGAGAAACTACAGCAGCTATACCTCGAAATGCTCGAACAGGAATGCGCGTAAACCCCTTGCGTATCGCGATGTGGTCGGGACCACGCAACATTTCGACAGCGATGATGCGTGCCTGGGAAAATCGTGCCGATTGCATAGTCTGGGATGAGCCGCTTTATGGCTACTACCTCGATGCCACCGGAATCTCGCACCCGGGAGCGGCGGAAGTGATCGCCGACCAGGACATCGATGCAAATGCGATCATCGCGCGTTGTATCGGTGATGTCCCGGATGGCAAAGATATCTTTTACCAGAAACACATGACCCTGCATTTGCTGCCGGAACTCGATCGTACCTGGTTAGCCTCGCTGGTGAACTGCTTCCTGATCCGCGAACCCGAGGCCGTGATCGCTTCTTATGCCGCGGTACGCAGCGACGCTACCCTCGAAGATATTGGTTTCACCCAGCAAGCCGAATTATTTGATTATGTACGGCGCATCAGCGGAGAAATCCCTTTGGTCATCGACAGCCGCGAGTTCCTGCTCGATCCGCGAGCGATGCTCGAAGCGATTTGCGCCAGGCTCGGCATTGAATTTGTTCCCGCTATGCTGAGCTGGCCCAAAGGCGAGCGCGACAGCGACGGGGTGTGGGCGAAGCACTGGTATGACTCGGTCTGGAATTCGACCGGATTCGCGGCCTACCACGAAAAGAGCTATCAACTTTCAACAAAAGATCGAAAAATTGTACTGCAGGCACGCCCGTATTACGAAGAACTGCACCAGCACCGTTTAAAGCCCTAGTTTCAAACCTCGAATTTGCAAGACGAACTAATTCATACTTTCTAACCCTATTTCGTCTTTCGTCGCTGTGCCGGTCAGGGTACACTCGAAAGTTCAGCAATCAATGATCAGGTAAATGGCTGAACCACAAATTATAATCCCTGCGACTGGCAGCAGAATCGTTACCGATGATTCCGAAGTTATTCTGTTTGGACAACCGCCGGAAGTATTGAAGGGTTTGTTACGCGAGGGCGTTACCCGCTTCGACACCCTGGTGCTTACCGATATTCGCGAAAAGAGCAGCTCGCTGCTCAATAATCTCGAATTCCCGCTGTACTTTTTTCTGTTCTTCGCCAAAGGTCTCGCCGAAAAGCGCAAACTCAACCTGGTGGGCGACACCGAATCAATCAGCCATGCGTTACGTTTACTGCGTTATACCCTGCTCGGTCCCACGCGCGCGGAACTCGACAAATGGCGCACGGAGGACGGGCTTAAAAACGAATGGCTTGGCGTATCCGAGACGATAGCCATCAAAAACGACGCCGGTAAGGCAATGAAGGTCGAAGACTTCTTTAACCTCATCCCATTTGAAAATAACGAAGCCATCGCCGGAGATTTTGTCATTGAACACAAGGGTATCGATCGCTACCTGGTAACCAATCGCGGTGGCGATGTTTTCGTTGACCTGAACGATGACGTCGAAGTCGTTCCAAGTTACCCGGTGCCTATCGATTATGTCCCCGGTGGCCTGGCCAAACTGGGAATCGAGATACTTGGCGGCGCATCCGGATTTTCCACCGAGGAGCCTTGCACCGGTCTCGCGCTTTGCTACAACGGCGATTACCTGTTGATAGATTCGATCCCGTTCCTCGATCAGCACCTGTTTGCGCGTGGCATTTCCAAGAACCAGGTATCCGCGGTATTTTTAACCCACTTGCATGACGATCACTGTTCGATGTTTCCGCTAATGGAAATGCCGCATCGGGTCGAAGTCATCACCACCGAAGAAATCTTTAACATGGCGATGGAAAAGCTGAGTTGCAGCCTCGGCTGGAACCTCGCCACAGTGGCAGAGCACTTTGAGTTGATCCGGATCAAACCCGGTGACACCATTAATTACTACGGACTCACTATTGAGATCCATAACACAGTGCACAGCATCCCGACCATCGGCGCCACCTTCTCAACCATCCACAAAGGCCAGTTTCGTGATGTTTGCATCGTCGGTGACAACCAGAATATGGCCGCGGTGCGGGACATGGGTAAATCCGGTATCGTGCGTGCTGAAACCATCGAAAACCTGGAACGCCTGTACAAGCAGGATTTCCACCTGTTGATCGCCGACGGCGGTGCCGGCGAAATCCACGGTGACCCTACCGACGCATTGCAATCCGAAGCCGAACGGGTCGTGTTCGTACATGTCGATAAAATGCCGATCGCGCTGCAGACAACTTTTTCACTCGCAAGCTCCGGCAAACGCTACACCTTGCTGGAAGGCGACAGCATGATTTACACCTCGCAAATCAACCACTACCTGACGCTCTGGCTGGGGCAGCCATTCCCCAATCGCTGGATGCGCAACCTGCTCGCAGAGCAGGAAATTTATCGCTATAACACCGAGGACGTCATTATCGTGCAGGAAGCAGCGACCCATGGTTCGGTTTACCTGATCCTGACCGGCTATTGTGAAGTAGTGCGGGTCGAAGACGGTAAACGCGAGACGGTGGCAATGCTGCAGGCCGGCGATATTATCGGCGAAATGGCGGTACTCACCGGTTCCGGAATTCGCAATGCCAGCGTCGTTGCCAGGACCCCGGTTACGGTCTGCGTTTTTGCCGAAGAAACCTTTCGTAATTTCATCCGTTACAGCGGTTTGCAGGACGTGCTCGAAAATCGCTGGCTGCTACGCCCGGTGATCAAGCTGTTACCCCAGTTCGCCGAATTGTCGTCTACGGTAACCGACAAGGTTTCACGTATTGCCGAGTGGAAGGTGGTCGAGGGCGGCAAAACCATGTGGTTGGACAACTCGCATATGTATATTTTTGTCGAAGGTTTCGGCTCGATCATCGATGCCGAGGGCGGCGAAGAAAAAATTGTCAACGGCGAAGAGCTCGGCTGGCGCCCCTACACCGATAGCCAGGCGGTTGAAATGACCGCAACCACCGATTGTGGATTGATCTCGGTGGAAGCCACGGCCTACCTTCAGCTACTTAAAAAGACCCCTCAGCTCAATTATCAAACGCGCAAACGTTTAAGTATCGAGGGAGACGACAAAGTTGACTGGTTGCTCGGAGAAGTAGCGGTTTACTAGCAGTCCTGTTTAATTTTACATCTCTAATATGCCAAGAAACATTCTCTTCATCATGTGTGACCAGCTGCGCTGGGACTACCTGTCCTGTTATGGGCATTTGAAACTCAATACGCCGAACATCGACGCACTGGCTACGCGCGGGGTGCGCTTTGACAACGCTTACTGCCAGTCACCGTTATGCGGTCCGTCACGTGCCAGCTTTTATACCGGGCGTTATATGTCTAGCCATGGCGTGATGGCGAACCAGGATCCGACTCGGCTCGATGAACTGACCATCCCCGATTACCTGAAACCCTCGGGATATCGTAGCGCACTGGTGGGTAAAACCCACAATCGCAAAAGCCGCACGGCAATGCGTGCGCTCGGCATCAAATCCGACTCGGATTACACGCGTTGCGCCGGCAGCGGTGGCTTCGAACCCTTCGAGCTCCACGACGGCCTGTATCCAGGCACAAGCGCACCAGAGAACAATGGCTATACCGCCTACCTCAACAGCCAGGGTTATGCGGGCAGTAACCCCTGGCAGGAATACGCCAACAGTGGTGAAGACAGGGATGGCAACATTCGCTCCGGCTGGCGGCTACGAAATTCGGTTTACCCGGCACGTGTCGCCGAAGAACATTCGGAAACGGCTTATCTGACCAACCGCGCGATCGAATTCCTGGACCAGCAGGAAGGCGACAAGCCCTGGTGCCTGCATCTTTCATACATCAAACCGCACTGGCCATTGATCGCCCCCGCACCCTATCACGACCTGTATAACGCCGCGGACATTCAGCCGGTACAACGTTGCAAACGGGAACTCGACAACCCTCACCCGGTTTACGCGGCCTTTATGGAACAGGAATACAGCGAAAGTTTCGCCCGCGACGATGTACGCGAACGCGTAATCCCGGTTTACATGGGACTGGTCCGACAAATCGATGATCAGCTTGGACGCCTGTTCGAGTACATGAAACAAAGCGAGATGTTTGAGCAAACCATGATTGTGTTTACCAGCGATCACGGCGATTACCTTGGCGACCACTGGCTTGGTGAGAAAGATTTGTTCCACGAAGCCTCGGCCAAAATCCCCCTGATTATCGTCAATCCGAACGCCACCGCCGATGATACCCGCGGCAGCGTGTGCGGTGAAATGGTCGAGGCGGTCGACCTGCTGCCGACATTCGTCGAGTACGCCGGCGGCATCATCAACCACGAGCGTATCGAGGGAAAGTCGCTGATGCCGTTGTTACGTTCGAGTATCATGCCCGGCGACTGGCGTCGGTTTGCACTCAGCGAAATCGATTATTCCGATCGTGGAGTCTGTAGTTTGCTAAACCTGGCACCTTACGATTGCCGTGCACTGATGGTTCGCAACAAACGCTGGAAATACATTCACCATAACCTGTTTCGCGCGCAATTATTCGATATGCAAAAAGACCCGCGGGAACTGCTCGACCTCGGCGACGATCCAGCCTACGCGAAGGTTTGTACTAACATGCAGCAACTGGTGATTGAGTCGCGACGCCGCTTAAAGCCACGTGTCGGGGTGCCCTATGAAAACCTCGCCAGCATGGGTTCCGAGCAGGCCGAAGCACAGGGTATCGTCATCGGCCGGTGGTAACGACTGCGTCATCCCGAACAGACGGAAGCGGCCACCTGCTTTCAGGCCATCACGGTAAATTGCTAAGGTTCTGCTTAGCGGCTAACATTGCGCCCTTCTCCGGCATGTGCCACACCCACTAAATCGAAGAAAGTAGTCAATGAAACCTTACCAGACCCTGAAGTTACATTCGCTCGTCATAGCAATACTGTTCATCGTATTTACGCTCATCGGGGTGCAATACCTGCCATCACTGGTCGTCATCCTGACGACTGCCTCGCTGGCCATTACGGCACTCAGCTGGCGTCTGTACCGGGCCCTGCATCGGCAAATCGAAATTCAGCAGTTCAAGGTTTTCCGTCAAACCGAGGCGCTTGCCGGTCTTTATAATACGCTGGATATACAGCATCCGTTGCCAACTACCCGCCATCGCGCGGCTTCACCGGACTTCCTGCATTTACTGGCCCGCGAGATATTCCGTGTTCAGCCCGAGTTCATTGTTGAAGCGGGAAGCGGAACTTCAACCCTGGTTGCTGCTTACTGCCTGAAGAAACTCGGGCGCGGTAAAATTATCTCCCTCGACCACCTTGAAAAGTACGCGGATATTAGTCGGCAAACGATCAAATCCCACGGCCTGGATAAATTCGCAGAGGTGCGGTATGCACCAATCAAGGAGTATGAAATCGACGACAAAAAGTATCCCTGGTATGACAACACCGGGCTCGAGGCTCTCGGTCGCATTGATTTGTTGGTCGTGGATGGCCCGCCGAGAAACATAGCTGTGGATGCCAGGTACCCGGCCATTCCATTGCTTATCGACAAGCTACACGAAAATTCCATCGTGCTGCTTGACGATGGCGCGCGCCCCGCGGAGAAAGAAATTGTAGCGCAATGGAAACAGAAGTATGGCCTGGACTATACGGTAGAGCCGATGGAAAAAGGTGCTTATTCCTGCCATTTTATCGACCGGGGCTGAGTATCCAGACCCGCTATGCTGTTCTCACGGGTATATAGCAAAGTTCTCCGAGTTCGAAATTTTAGGGATACAATAGTCTGCCTGGCAGGTCATGTAATAACTCGAGCCGCAAGCATCGGCTCATACTACTGCCAGAATCAATGACTCAAACAAAGGGGTTATTCTCCTGGGGAGGAGCACAATATGATTGCTGGAGTTTTCGAAGCACCGGGTCCTGGAACCTGGGAACTGGACACGACTCATTTTTCAAAACCGATATCAGCCTATGCCGCCGGTTTTATGGGCGATTCCTTCGTACGCGGATTCAAGCAAGGATGCGAACGTTATGGTTTGCTGATGAGTCATCTGCAGTCGGCCAATATCCATGGTTTTTCCTACAGCAAACCAGTACTTGCCTTTGCTCCCGATGATGCGCCACCCGGACCGCCGCCGGCAGGGTATTTCGAGCAACCGGAACTGCTCGCACGTCTGCAGAATGGAAAAAAGGCCATCGAAAATAAACTGTGGCACGAAGACCTCAAACACTGGGACGAAGAGGTAAAACCTGATTCGATTCGCCGTAATTTGAAATTGCAGGCGATCAACCCCGAGTCCCTGGATAGCGAAGGGCTGATACAGCATATGATCGACTGCTATGAAAATACCAGCGAGATGATATATCGCCACCATATCTTCACCATTCCGTCGATTATTCCAGTCGGTTTATATGTCGGTGATGTTTGTCAATGGACCGGTGCCTCGCCCGGCGAAGTGCTCAGCCTGTTAAAAGGCTCCTCACCCGTTTCGAAGGGAATCGCTACTGCCGAACTCGCAGAGATCGCCCTGCTTTTGCGAGGAGAAGGTATCGACGCCGATCAATTTAGCGGTATGCCCCCGGCGGATGTGCTACAGGCGCTACGCTCACGCAACGGAGATATCGACGCGGCAATCGAAAACTACCTGCACATCGTCGGCATGCAACTCACTTCTGGTTATGACATTACCGAGCGTTACGCCCTGGAAATGCCGGAAATCCTGGTCGCCAATATCTGGAGCGCACTGACCGGGAGCGTGGCCGACGAGAATCAGGCCGCGGATGAAGCAGCCCGGATCGCGATGCGTCTCAAGGTTCCGGCTGAACATCGCGACGAGTTCGATTCGTTACTCGACGAAGCACGTTTCATCAACCGCTTGCGAGATGAGCGCGGTGTCTATAACGAGGCCCGCGCCTTTGGTTTGTCTCGACGCGCGGTGCTGGAAGCGGGTAAACGTCTGCACGCCGAAGGGCGTCTGCCGCAAGCGGCAACCCTGTTGCACGCATCCCACGAGGAAATGCTCGCGTTGCTGAGGGGGGAAAGTGGTGTCACGGTCGCGCAATTACAGGAACGCGAAGACTGGTACAACACTAAAACCACCGACGATGTGCCAGCGTTTCTGGGACCACCGCCCGAGCCACCACCACCGCTGGAAGCCTTGCCCGAAGACGCGCGTCTGGGAGCTGCTGCGATCGGTGCCGCGCTGGGTAATTTATCCGCTCAACCGATTGCAGTAACCAAACCGGAGCAGATTGTCAGGGGACATCCTGTCAGCGCCGGCAGCTACGAGGGGATCGCGCGGCTGATTCAAAGGCCGGCGGATTTTCAACGCTTGCAACAGGGCGATGTGTTAATTACCAAAAATACCTCGGCGACCTTTAACGTTGTACTGCCAATGTTGGGCGCCATCGTCACCGATCGTGGTGGGCAGCTCTCGCATGCCGCCATCATCGCGCGCGAATACGGAATCCCGGCACTAGTGGGCACAGGCGACGCCACCAAGGTGATACCCGATGGCGCCAGGGTACGCGTCGACGGTGTTAGCGGATCAGTCGAGGTGATCTCATAGAACTACTACCACTGAACGAACCACAGGACGAATCGGAGTTCGGCGGTAAGGCCGTACACCTGGCCACCGCACTACGCGCGGGTCTCGACGTCCCCAATGGGTACGCGTTGAGTTTCGAGTGGGTAGATGCGGTGATGCGTAATGATGCAACCGTCCTCGCCCAGCTGGAAGCCGCCTTTACGCAAATGCAAACGCCGATCGCGGTACGTTCCTCGGCGGTAGGTGAAGACTCGGAAGCGGCGAGTTTTGCGGGCCAGCACGCCACGGTGCTGAACGTAACGACATTCTCCCGGTTAACCTCGGCTATTGCCGAAGTAGTGCAATCCGGGCTCAGTCTATCGGCTATGTCGTATCGGGAAAAGCGAGGAGTAGTGGGCGCACCCAGCATGGGCGTGGTACTGCAGGAACTGTTCAATCCCGAATCAGCCGGCGTGATGTTCACTCGCAATCCACTCAACGGGGTGGATGAACGTGTAATAGAGGCTGCCTGGGGCCTCGGCGAAGTCGTGGTTGCAGGACTGGTCATTCCCGATTACTACCGAATCAGCCCCACCGGCGAAATTCTCGAGCGCCGGGTTGGCGACAAGGATATCGCCCTGCGCCTGCTGATCGAGGGCGGAACCGAAGAAATTGAAGTCCCTGTGGATAAGGCCAATGCCAGAATTCTCGACGACGACGAGCTGCAAAACCTGCACCAACTGGCGCTGCGATGCGAATCAGTTTATGGCAAGGACCTGGACATGGAATGGGGTCTGGCCGATGGTCGCCTCGTTTTACTCCAGTGTCGCGCCATTACCACCCGCTCCTAGGGAACCCGACCGCGATTGAATCCTGATCATCTCAAGACACCCGCAACCCGGTTTATCGTCGCGCTGTCGCTCGGCGCGTCGCTAACCCCACTCAATTCGACGATGATTGCGGTC
>Ga0255039_10000337_pt1 | contig 15488 bp, 12 predicted proteins | sample BC1_12_1_MG_FD_181713 | JGI IMG/M metagenome (GOLD analysis project Ga0255039, IMG submission 181713) | Seawater microbial communities from Strait of Georgia, British Columbia, Canada - BC1_12_1 | ecosystem: Environmental > Aquatic > Marine > Strait | place: Canada: British Columbia | collected... | reverse complement strand
TCACGTCCAGGGCATCGGATGCGCAGCCTGCGGCGAACACCCCGCCGTTCTCGGGTGCGGGCTCGATGAAGCCCTCCTCATTGATACTGATGTCCACCGGAAACGTCCCCTTGTCGACACTGGGTTCCATGCCGACCGCCAAAATCACCAGATCATGCTCGGTGGCATAACGGTCATAGCCGCCGTTTCCGTCCCGGTTGTAACTCTCCACGTCCACGCCGTGTAATACAGGACTACCGTTTTCGCTGTGCTCGGTAATGGAAGCCACTTTGGACTTGATGAAAGAGACGTTAGGATTGTTCTTCACCCGCGTGTAGAAATCCTCGAAGCGGTCGATGGCGCGGATGTCGATGTAATAGATGGTCGACTTGCCGTTGTCGCCCCAGGCGTCCTGCACAAAGTGGGTCTGTTTCAGGGTTGCCATGCAGCAGATGCGTGAACAGTGCAGCAGATGGTTATGGTCCCTGGATCCCGCACACTGGATAAAGGCGACATTTTTCGCCTCCTTGCCGTCGGACGGACGCAGCAGTTTCCCGCCGGTGGGGCCCTGGGGATCGGCCATGCGCTCGAACTCGACGTTGGTTATCACGTTTGCGAAGCGATCATAGCCGTAGGGTTGGATTTTGTTGGCGTCATAGGGCCGCCAGCCCGTGGCCCAGACGATGGCGCCGGCCTTGAAGGTCAGGGTCTCTTCCTGCATGTCCAGGTCGATGGCATTGACTTTACAGGCCGCTTTGGCCTTGTCCGCATTTTCCGTGCCGATGATGCGTGGGTCCAGTACATACCGCTGGGGATGGGCCATCTTGTGCGGCAGATAGGCACCCTTGCGTTTGCTCATACCGCCCAAGCCATAGTTGAACTCATTGTCGAACTCGGTCTCCACCGCGCGGGTACAATCACCGCAGCCGGTGCAGTTCTCGTTGACGTAACGGGGGCTGATCCTGATGGTTGCGCTGTAATCCCCCGCTTCACCCTGGACTTCGGTCACCTCAGCCATGGTAATGATGGTGAGGTTTGGATTCATCTTGGCCCGTCGCTGGTTGATCTCAAGGCCACAGGTTGGGAAACAGAGTTTGGGAAAATACTTGTAGAGCTGGGTGATGCGCCCGCCGACAAAAGGGCGCTTCTCGACCAGTACAACCTGTTTTCCGGTCTCGGCGGCTTCCAGGGCGGCAGTCAGACCGCTGATCCCGCCCCCTACCACCAGAATAGTCTGGTTGGTTGCAATTACTTCCGTCATGGATAGTCCTCCGTCGCGGAAAGGGCTTTAACTTCTGATGTTGGGTGCGGACCCGTAATTGACTGAAATAATGAGGTATTGCACTGTTAAGCAGACCACGGCCTGCCTGTAAATCAGTATTCGGTAAGATACTCCACTAGGTCATATCCGGCTAATGATATAGTTCAAACAATTGATCTAATTTTCCGATGTGTGCATAGAGACGACATATGTGGCGCCCGGAACCGGGGTCGCCCTGCACTGAATTTTTGTTGAGATTCTCAATTTCTCCTGGCAATCTGCAATTCTCCCTGGGCATGTGGAGACAAATGCAGGGGGATCTCTGTTAAGGTCCCCTGGGTTACATTCATGAGGATGAGGAGGTTATATGAAGGGCAAACTTGCTCTTGTTTTAGGTCTTTTGGTTGGATGCAGCGGATTCGTGTCCGCTCAGCCGTACTATCCCATTGGGGCTGCTCCCTCAGCCGATGCACGGCAGGTGCAGGCGCCCGGACCGGCCCTGATCCTGAAACAGGGATTGCAGAGGCTCATTGCCTTCATAGGCAGTGAGGAGCGTCCCGACAGCAGGCGGATTGCCGCCTTTCTCGATCAAGAGATCGCCCCCTATTTCGATTTTGACTATATGGCCCGTTGGGCCGGCGGGAGACTTTGGCAGGAGATGACACCGCAGCAGCGCCGGGAATTCGAGGGCCAGCTGCAGCAGAGGTTCCTCGGTACCCTGGCCCAGCGTCTCGGTGGGTATGGGGGGCAGCAGGTCAGGGTCATGCGTCCCAGGCAGGGCCGCAACAACGAGGTGACTGTCAATGTGGCCGTTATGAACCCGGGCAGTTACCCGTCCCGGCTGAAATTCCGCTTCTATCCCTCGCGGGATGGCTGGAGGATATTCGACGTCTCGGCAAACGGCAGCAGTGCGGTTATGTATTACCGTCAGTACTTCAGTCAGAAAATGCGTCGACAGGGTACGCCAAGTCGAGGCTACCGACGGGGCTATCCCTACTGACCCTTGCCAGCTGTATTCGATTGACGATCTGGTCGATGGTCGAAGTGCAGGGTTCCGGGTTATCCGGAACCCTGTTTTCGTATTGGGGTCTTAACCCACATATCTCACCAGTATCCGGAATTCTGACAGAAACCGGATAGGATAAAGTGTAATAACATCGACATGCATCAAGTGAATTTAACCGGCTGTGTGAAAACACTATTCCACAATTTCACAGTCCGACTGGAGAGATATGCGGGTTAAGGGATGAGTGAAGGATCGGATAGAGGTGAAAGCACGAGAGGAGTCGGCAGGGGGATGATCTTTACCGCCTGGCTGCTTCTGCTCGGTATGCTCGCATTCGGATTCGAATCGATCCTTGATTGGCAGATAAACCCGAACACAAGCCCCGAGGGCAGTGTCGATGCGCAGGGAACACGGGAAGTCAAACTGCGCCGCAACCGGGCGGGTCACTATGTGGCGAACGGCCGTATCAATGGTCAGAGTGTGACCTTTCTGCTGGATACCGGCGCAACGGATGTCGCGGTTCCCCGGCAGTTGGCTGTCAGGCTGGGGCTTGAAAAGGGTTATGCCTCCCGCAGTCGCACCGCCAACGGCATGGTGACGACATGGCGCACCATGCTGGACGAGGTGGGTATCGGACCCATCAGGCTGGAGAATATTCGGGCATCCATACTGCCGAATATGCCGGGCAATGAGGTGTTGCTGGGTATGAGTTTTCTCAAGCGCCTGGAACTTGCCCAGAAGGGAGACAGCCTGACCCTGCGGCAGACAGATTGAACTGATTTTTACACGCCTGTAGGGTCAAATTCATTCGACCCTACAACAGTAATCCACCCGCTTGATCTGGGGAGGATCCACCAAAAGAAAAAGGCAGGAACCTGACTTACCAGGTTACCTGCCTTCTCGTCTCGGACGATACAGCCGTCTTGTTTACAGCATCTCTTTGAGAGCTTTCAATGCGGTAACCTTAACCACCGTAGTTGCCGGCTTTGCGGCGATCTTGATGGTTTCGCCGGTAGCAGGATTCCGTCCCATTCGGGATTTGCGAGCAGGTTTCTTCACGCGCCGAATTTTGACCCCTGTCTCCGGAATGCTGAACTCGCCGGATCCGCGGCGCTGTACGTGACGCTTAACCAGCGTGCCCAGAGCACTGAAGACATCAGCTATCTGCTTGCGGCTGAGGTCGGTCTCTTCCGCGATGGCCTGAAGGATCTGAAGCTTGGTCTGCCGGGTTGTAATGGACTTGGGGGCGGGAGCGGCGGTGACTTTTTTTGCTGCCGTTTTCTTGCGTGTTACAGCTTTTTTCTTTTTCGCTGCTACCTTCTTTTTTACAACGGGTGCCTTTTTTACAGCTTTTTTCGCTACTGCTTTCTTCTTGACGGCCATGGTTAACTCCTGGGATTAGGGGGTGGAAGCGGGCTAAACATATCACAGAATTATATTCTTCCCATAGTATTTGATGAACGAAAACAGTAAAACAGTTCAAAAAACGCACAGTCGTTCGCATTTCGGTAGGATGAATGTCGGGTTTAAACAGATTCACACCGATATACACACGCCGCCACGCCTGCTGTCTCCTTTTCCCTTCAGTCCGTCGTGAGAGAACATTACTGTATGGGCACCTCCGAAAAAGAGGTTTTTCCCGGGCCAGAGTTTGTGTTCGGGAAATGCCTTAATCAGCTGCTCTATCGTTGTTTGTGAAAGACCGGATTCCAGGTTCAGAAGTTCTGTCTCAAAGTGAATCCGGGGTTGTTCAACGGCTTCCCTCATGTCCAGGCCGAAGTCCAGCAGGTTGACCAACACCTGCAGGACGGCACTGCGGATACGGTTTGATCCACCGGAACCGGTGGCGATCGCGAGTCCGTCATCGGAAAGCACCAGCGTTGGTGACATCATGGATGCAATACGGCGGTCGGTCGGCCACTGGTGAAAACCATGGGGATTGATGTCCTCCTCACCCAGCATGTTGTTCATCATGATGCCGGTACCGGGAATGACATAACCGGAGCCTTCGCCATTGGACACGGTCATGCTGGCCATGTTGCCTTCGCTGTCAACAATGCTGATCTGTGTCGTTCCGCGGGGAAACTCCAGGTGGTTACGCATGGTGGCCCGGTAGCTGTTTATGTATTTTTCCCCGAGGATTTCATGACTGGTAGCGGGTGCCAGATTCTGGTCCACCCCATATTCGTGACGCAACTGCTGGGTCAGTTTCTGGGCTTGTGCGATACGTATCAAGTGTTCGTAGTCACCAGGTGCAAAACCCTTTAGGTCTTCGGTCTCAAGCAGAGCCAGGCTGAAGGCGATCAAGGTGCCGCCGACGGAGGGCGGCGGATTGGCGAACAAATGGTAGCCGTGATAGCCAAGTTCCAGAGGGAGACGTTTTTCGACGGTGTATGCCTCGAGATCCTCCCTGCAAAGATATCCCCCCCTTTCCCCGCAGACCCGAACCAGTGTCTGACCTATATCTCCAAGATAAAAAAGTGCATCCCCCTCCTTCGCCAGCTGTTCGAAGGTGTCTGCCATTTCGCGGTGATGAACGATTTTACCGGGACCTGCGATGCTGCCCGGAGCCCCTTGTTCTGCGTGCAGGGACAGTGCTCCCTGGCTGGACTTGATAATCGGGGAAATGACGTCCGAGATATAGTACTGCAGTTCGTTGATCGCCACGCCGTTTCGAGCCGCGTCACAGGCGGGTTGAATGATGGTGCTCAACGGCAGCCGGCACAGATCGCGGTGAATCTGGAATATCCCCCTCACCAGTCCTGGCGTGGCGATGGAGCCTATGCCGATATGAAACTCCTGTTGCGCCGCGCCAAAGTCAGCCACTATGGGAAAGAAGTCTACCTCCCCAAGGGGCTTTTTCCGTCGCGGTGTCTGGGTAAAGAAATCATATAGGATCGGTGTTCCCTGTGCGCTGCGGGCCAACAGAAAACCGCCGCCCCCCAAAGATGCGAGTACCGGCTCGGCGACACAACTGGCAAACAAAGCCGCCAGTGCTGCATCGAAGGCATTGCCGCCTTCTTTCAGTATTTCTGCTGCAGCCTCGGCAGTTATTTGGTGGCCGGCGGCAACAGCGCCTCTTGTTCCGCCCATCAGACCTCCGAGGCAGCTGGATTGCCCGTTAGGATCAGGCACGCAATCCGGAATTAAGGTGTCGATTCGGGTCTAAAGTTCCCCGGCCGACGTGCCGATAAAATCCCTGTTTACCGTGAACACCGCGTTATTGTACCTACCACGCGGATATTCTTACCAACCCAGGAGGCATATTAAGGTAATCGGCATGGCGACAGCCCCAAGAAAATCCCCCCTTGAGTCACTCAGAAACTTCGTTCCCCTGAATCTGCTACCGGAGGAAGATCTCTATACACTCCTGGAAAAAGCGGTCTTCGAAAAGCTGGGGAAGAATCAGATTCTGTTCAGCGAGGGCGACACGGATAACCAGAATGTCTATCTCTTGTCCGGCAAGGTCCAGTTGATCTCCGGGGATGAGGAGATGGACAAGGTGGATTGCGATAGCGAGACCGCCCGTTTTCCCCTGGCACATCAGATACCCCGTAAGTTTACCGCGGTGGCGCCCAAGCAGGCGGAGGTGGTTCGGATTGACAGCCGATTGCTGGGAGAGCTCGTCGTCAAGGCCGGGCAGGAAGATCATGACTCGGATGAAGAGGGGGATGTCGCCGAGGACGACTGGATGACCCAGCTGCTCCATCTGCGCGTCTTCCAGCAGATACCGCCTTCCAATATTCAGCGCGTCATGATGTGCATGGAGGAAGTCGAGCTTAAAGCGGGCGAAGTGGTGGTGAGGCAGGGAGAGGACGGCGATTATTTTTACCTGATCCACAAGGGGCATTGTGTTGTAACCCGTGTCGCTGAATCGGACGGTGAGCATGAAGAGGTTGCCAGGCTGGCCCCCGGGGACAGCTTTGGTGAAGAATCCCTGCTGTCGGGGCTGCCAAGGGCCGGATCGGTGACGATGCTGAGCGATGGGCATCTGCTCAAGCTGGGCAAGGAGGACTTTGTACGATATGTAAAAGACTCGGTAACCTGCTCCGTCAGCCATGAGCAAGCATTATCGGGTATCGAGGGCGGAGCTATCTGGATCGATGTGCGATCACCGAGTGCCTATGAGGAATATCATTTGCCCGGCAGTATCAGTCTGCCCCTGATATCCCTGCGCTACCAGTCGTCCAGCCTGGATCCGGACCTCAGTTATATCATCTACTGCGATGACGGCAGAAGCAGCGTCACGGCCGCTTTCCTTTTGCTTGAACTGGGCTACCAGGTAACCAGCCTCGAAGCCGGCCTGTCAGGATTGGCACCGGAAACAGTGGACGGAAATGCGGAAACAGTGGACGAAAATGCGAAGTCCTCTGTGGATTCGGAGGTGTTGCAGGAAGCCGAGGCGCGATTGAAGGACCTGGAGGCCGAGAAAGAACAGTTGTTGCAGGACCTGGGGGCCGAGAAAGAACAACTGTTGAAGGACCTGGAGGCGGAGAAAGAACAACTGTTGGCGGGCCTGGAGGCAGAGAAGGAACAACTGAAAAAGGGGATGCTGGAGAGTGCCGAAGAACTCGTCGGTCTCAGGAATACCCTGAAGGAACGTGACGATGAGATAAGCAGGCTGTCGTCAAAACTGTCACGGGTCAGCGTGCAGCTCAAGGAAAACCGCGGTAATGATGAGACGGGGCTCCTCAGGGAGGAACTGGCGGAGGCGGTTACGGCCCGGGAATCTGCCGAACAGGAACTCAAGCATCAGATTCGCATACTGGAACAGAAGAAGTCCGAAGCTGTTGACCCCAAGGTGTACGAGGCGGAACTGGCGACTTTGACGGATGCCCTTGAAGATTCGGAGAAATCCTGTGAGGAGGCCGTGGAACGGGCGGGGATTCTGGAGAAAGAGCGAATCCAGCAGGATGCCGAACTGCAGCAGATGCAGTCCCAAAGAGAAGAGCTGGACCTGCAGGCATCTACATTTTCCGATGAAAAAGAAGAACTGAAACTGCGGGCATCAAAACTTTCCAATGAAAAAGAAGAACTGAAACTGCAGGCATCTACACTTTCCAATGAAAAAGAGGAGCTGCGGAAGGAATTTGCGAGTTACCAGCAGTTGTTGGATGACAGCAACAAAGAGCTCGACCACTTGATAGAAGAGTATCATGACTTCAAGGTTCAGATTGAAGCCAAGTACGCTGGGTTCGACCAGATGCAGCAGGAGCTGAACGAAGCCAGAATGGAAGCCGACGAGGCGCATTTCAGGCGCAAGGAGGCGCAGGACTCACACCAGCAGGTGGAGGATGCGCTCTATCAGGCACGGCAGGAAGTTGAGGAGAACAAGTACGGTGGAAAGCTGGACGATGATACCCAGCAGACCTTTGGGTCGCCTCCTGAGGTACAGGCCACGGGATCATTACGGAAGATGATGGTTGGGGCCCTGCTTGGGGCAATATTGACCTTCAGCGTGATCGACGGGCTGTTTATCATGAGCGGCAACGAAGAGATAGTCAGCAGTCTGTTGAAAAGCAGCGGTCAGGCGCAGGGCGGCACCGTGGCCAATGGGACGGTAAAGATGGCCGCCAAAGGCACCCCTGTAAGCAGCAAGGGAAAACAACAGTAACTAGTTAGTGTCCGTCCATAAACAGCATCTTCCGTCATTCCGGCGAAGGCCGGAATCCAGTAAGCCGCTGAATTCTCTGGATCCCGGCATTCGCCGGGATGACGTGTTTTCTGGAAAACACGTGTTTCTGGACGGATACTAGTTACTAGAGAAGAAGTAAGAGGTAGTCGCGGCCGAAGTCTAGTGCTCCGTCACTATTGCATTGACGGAGTACTGGGGTAGCATGTTGAGTCATGCGTATTCTGGGTGTCGGTACGGCCACGCTGGACATTGTCAACACGGTTGAAGACTATCCGGTGGAGGATACTGAGGTGCGGGCGCTGGAACAGCGCATCTCCCTTGGCGGCAATGCTGCGAATACACTTGTGGTGCTCAGGCAACTGGGTCATGAGTGTGCCTGGGCGGGGACGATTGCCGATGACAGCGACAGCCACCGTATCCGTTCAGATCTGAAACGCCATGGTATTGCCATGGACCATGCCGTTGCCTGCAAAGGCGGCAAAACCCCCACTTCCCATATTTCTTTGAACCGGCGGAACGGCAGTCGCACCATCGTCCATTTCAGAAACCTGCCCGAATACAGTTTCGAGGATTTTTCACGGGTGGATCTGGCACCCTATGACTGGGTGCATTTCGAAGGTCGCAATGTCCCGTGCCTGAAGTCCATGCTGCGGCGGGTCAAGGCCGGGGAGGGGGTTGGCTGCTCCCTGGAGATTGAGAAGGCCCGCGACGGGATAGAAGGTCTTTTCCCCCTGGCATCGCTGTTGCTATTCTCGAGAGGCTATGCGCTCCGGCAGGGTTTCGGGAACGGCGCCTCCCTGCTGTCGGCAGTAAGAAATTCAGGGGGGAGCAATGCCGTAATGACCTGCTCATGGGGTGCGAATGGTGCCTGGGGTCTGGATGATTCCGGAAACACCCTGCACAGCCGTGCGTTCAAGGTTACACAGGTTCGGGATACCCTCGGTGCCGGAGACGTTTTCAACGCAGCGATGATACATGGCATGCTGCCGAATGTTGGGTTGTCCGCACTGCTCGATGATGCCTGCCGGCTTGCGGCACGCAAGGTGGGTCAGGTCGGTTTCGAGGGGTTGGGGCGTGAATGAATTGATCATGCGGGATCTTGAGCAGATGGCAGACCCGGGTTCGAAGAGTACGAGTGTCGATCGGAACGGTAAGCTGTTGGAAGCCTTCGTGGTAAAGCAAGCAGGTAGGTTTTTCGCCTATATCAATCACTGTCCGCACACGGGTGCTCCCCTCGACTGGGTGCCGGATCAGTTTCTGAACCTGGATCAGTCGTACATACAGTGTGCCATGCACGGTGCGCTGTTCGAGATCGAAACGGGGCTTTGCGTGTACGGCCCCTGTATCAACCGACGGCTTGAATCGGTGCCTCTGGATCAGGTGATTCAGCCGTAGTCCCCGATGACCACCGTGTTTCATTCGGGCTACAATGTGCCCATGTAGAAAATACAGCCCGGAGGGAGCGTCAGCGAAATCCGGGGCAAATTGCCTGGAAAGGGGCGGAACGCTCTATTCTGTTGAAAGAACATTACTTGGGGAGAAGAATTTGAGCTGGTGGGGAAAATTGGCCGGTGGTGCGTTTGGGTTCATGCTTGGCGGTCCCCTGGGCGCCATGTTGGGAGCGGTGCTGGGCCACAATCTGGACCGGGGTATGGCGGGCTTCAAGCAGGAAGAGGAGCTCGAACCCGGTGAAAGGGAGCGGGTACAGACAGCCTTCTTTACCGCCACCTTCTCGGTCATGGGACATCTTGCCAAGACCGACGGGCGCGTTTCGGAGAAGGAGATCATCCTGGCCCGCTCGGTTATGGATCAAATGGCACTCAGCCCCGAGATGCGCGATGCGGCGATGAAGTTGTTCAACGAGGGCAAATCAGGGGACTTCCCTCTCGACGATGTGCTCGAACAGTTTCGCAGGGAGTGCCACCGTCGCCGGACCCTGATTCAGATGTTCATGGAGATCCAGCTCCAGGCGGCCTATGCCGACGGACAAATAACCACCGTCGAGGAACAGCTGCTGCTCGATATCTGCGGAAAGCTTGGGATTCCGGAATTTCTGTTCCGGGGTCTTGAACGCATGATTCAGGCCGAGCTGCATTTTGCGGGTGGGGGGCGAGCCGGCGGCGGGCCAAGGGGTGCCCCTGTGGATACCGGCCCTTCACTGGATGATGCCTATGCGATTCTCAACGTGTCCTCGAATGACGGTGATGCGGAGGTGAAAAAGGCCTATCGTCGCCAGCTGAGCCAGCATCACCCGGACAAACTGGTCGCCAAGGGCCTGCCTGAGGAGATGATGAAGCTGGCTGCCACCAAGACCCACGAAATTCGCCAGGCCTACGAGCGGGTGGGATCTGCGAGAGGTTGGTGAGGTCGTTCAATGGCGCCGTCGACCCCGGATGATCCTTGCCGGTAATGTTGAGAAGAATGATCTCCCGGCTCATTCAGTTTCCTATGTAGAGCTCCGGTTTTATGGTCGGCGGCAGCTGCAGGTGATAGCCCTGTTGCCGCAGATTTTCTATGACCTTTGTAACATCTTCACGCGCCAGTTTACGGGCTGGGTGCAGTGCCAGTTCCATCACCAGCGTCGGTGTCCCGAATCGTTCCAGCAGTCCGGGAGGCAGCTCGTCGAAGGCATCCTCTTTCGCCAGGTAGAGATACATCTCATCTTTGCGGGTGCCGCGATAGACCCAGCAGGTGGCAGGCGTATTCAAGAGATTACCCGACCTGTGACGGAGATACGGGCCGAAGCTTCCAGATCTCTTGGTTATATTCCTGCATGGTCCGATCGGTGGAGAACTTTCCGCTGGCGGCAGTATTGATGATGGAACTGGCCGTCCATCGATCCTGGTCGAGATACATGGCTGCGGCACGATCCTGGGCGGACACGTAGTCGGCAAAATCCGCGCAAATCATCCAGGGGTCGCCGGGGTCGTACAGGGCGTCGATAATCGGGTCGAAGATACCCATCTCGAACTGGTTGAAGTGACCCATCTGCAGCAGTTCCATAACCCGCGACAGATTGGGGTCCCCGGCGACGATGGCGGCCGGATCGTAGCTGCTACGCTGTTGGACCACTTCTTCTTCTGTCAGCCCGAAAAGAAAGAAATGGTCGTCTCCGACCTCTTCCCGAATCTCGATGTTGGCACCGTCCAGCGTGCCAATGGTCAGGGCTCCGTTCATCATGAACTTCATGTTTCCGGTACCTGAAGCCTCTTTGCCGGCGGTGGATATCTGCTCCGAAAGATCCGTTCCGGGGCATATCACCTCCATAGTGGAAACCCGGTAATTGGGTAGAAATGCCACCTTTAACAGGTCGCCCACCTGCGCGTCGTTGTTTACTACCTGGGCGACATTGTTGATCAGCTTGATAATCAGCTTGGCCTGGGCATAGCCCGGTGCCGCTTTACCCCCGATGAGCACACAGCGGGGGGTCCAGTTGTCCGTGTCCCCCTGTTTGATGCGGGAATATAGATGTATGACGTGGAGCAGGTTGAGCAACTGTCGTTTGTACTCGTGGATACGCTTTACCTGAACGTCGAACATCGCGTTAGGATCGAAACGGATGCCGCACGCTTTGTCGACGAGAGTGCAGAGGCGCCGCTTGTTCTTTTTCTTTACCTTTCGCCAGCGTTTTCGAAACTCGGCATCCTTTGCATGGGATGCCAGCTGCCTGATCTGTCCCATGTCGCTTACCCAGCCCTTGCCGATGGTCTGGCTGATGAGCTCCTTCAGGCCCGGGTTACAGTATGCAAGCCAACGGCGTTGGGTGACGCCGTTGGTTTTGTTGTTGAACTTTTTCGGCCACAACTCGAAAAAGTCCCGAAACAGGCCGCTCGCGAGCAGCTGCGAGTGGAGTTCGGCCACGCCGTTGACGGAAAAGCTGCCGACGATGGCCAGATACGCCATGCGTACCTGCGGTTCCTCACCTTCCTCTATGATGGACATGCGCTCGAGACGGAGTGTATCACCGGGCCAGCGTGTGGCCACTTCGCTCAGAAAGCGGGCGTTGATCTCGAAGATGATATCGAGCAGACGGGGCAGCAGTCTGCGGAACATGCGCACCGGCCAGCGTTCCAGCGCCTCGGGCAGCAACGTGTGGTTGGTGTACGCCATGGTGTTACGGGTAATGTCCCAGGCCTGGTTCCAGTCGAGCCTTTCCTCGTCCATCAGCAGGCGCATCAGTTCCGCGACGGCGATGGTGGGATGGGTATCGTTTAGCTGGAAACAGTGTCTACCGGCAAATTTGCGATAGTCCCGGCCGTGTCGTTGCTGCCACTCCCGCATCACGTCCTTGAGGCTGGCGCTGGCCAGGAAATACTGCTGTTTCAGTCGCAGTTCCTTGCCGTTTTCACTGGCGTCGTTGGGGTAGAGCACCATGGTGATGTTTTCTGCATGGTTTTTTGCCTCAACCGCCTCGGGGTAACTCCCGGAGTTGAACTCCTCGAGGTCGAACTCATCGGTTGCCGCGGCATGCCACAGTCTCAAGGTGTTCACCGTCCCATTGCGGTAGCCGGGTATGGGTATATCGTAGGGCACCGCAAGTACATCATGGGTATTAACCCAACGCGTCCGTAGTACGCCGTTTTCGTCCAGGTAGAACTCTGTAGACCCCCCGAAAAATACGCGCTGCTTATATTCCGGGCGTTCGATTTCCCAGGAGTTGCCGTCGCGAAGCCAGTGGTCCGGTTCCTCGACCTGATAACCGTTGTCGATCTTCTGGCGGAACATACCGTACTCATAGCGAATGCCGTAGCCCTGTACCGGCAACTGCAGCGTGGCACAGCTGTCGAGAAAACAGGCGGCCAATCGTCCGAGGCCCCCATTGCCAAGCCCCGCATCAGGCTCACAATCGGTAATCTCTTCCATAACCAGGCCCAGTTCGTAAAGGGCTTTATTAGTGTTGTCGGTAAGTCCGAGGTTCAGCATGGCATTGCCCATGGAGCGCCCCATCAGGAACTCCAGGGAGAGATAATAGGTCCGTTTACTGTCGGCCCGCCGGTAGGCCTTCTGGGTCTTTTTCCAGCGCTCCATCAGGCGGTCACGTACGGTAAAGGCCAGCGCCTTGTATAGGTAGTGGCTGAATCGGCAGCGGCCGGATCGACCCAGTGTGTGGGCAAAGTAGTGCTTGAAATCCTGGGCCAGATCTTTTGGTTTCATACCCAGGGCAGGCAGCTGGGTCAGATTCTTCTTTGGTTTGCTGTGGATCAGGGGCAGAAAATGGTTATCGGTGTTGTAGTCCATGCGGTATCCGGTGCTGGCTCAAAAATTGTGAGCCATTATAAATGAGCTTGAATGCATTGGAAGACGCAGTGAATGGTTTCAGGAAAGGGCTCTTCCCCTGATCAATCGGGTAGATTACCGTTGTAGGGCCGAATTCATTTGGCCATCAGCCATCATTATTCCGACGATTGCACGAACATGGCGATATTATTTCCCTTGCCTGGGTTGTGATGCCTGATCATCTACACAGGTTGAATCAACTCAAGCATCGGTCGAATGAATTCGACCCTACAGAATCCCTTGTAGGGCCGAATTCATTCGGCCAAGAACAGCTGAGTTGCTCAGAAGTACTCCTCGTCATGGATCTTCAGCCCCTGGGGCGAACTGATGTTGGTGCTCTCATCCAGCCTGATCCGCAGTGAAAGGTTGTTGCGGGAGTCCGCGTGCTTCAGGGCCTCCTCCATGGTTATTTGTCCTTCCGAGTAGAGATCGTAGAGGGCCTGATCAAAGGTCTGCATGCCCCGCTCGTTGCCCTGTTCCATGGCTTCCTTGATGGCGTGGACATCGCCTTTCTGGATCAGTTCCGCCACGAAAGTCGAAAGCAGCATGATCTCCACTGCCGGAACCCGCTTTCCATCCTTGCTCTTGACCAATCTTTGGGAGACAACGGCCCGCAGGTTCAAAGACAGGTCCATGAACAGCTGATGATGGGCGGTGTCTGGGAAGAAGTTGATGATGCGGTCCAGTGCCTGGTTGGCATTGTTTGCATGCAGGGTCGAGAGGCAGAGATGCCCGGTTTCCGCATAGGCGATGGCGTGCTGCATGGTGGCCCGGTCCCTGATCTCGCCGATCAGGATCACATCCGGCGCCTCCCGCATGGCGTTTTTCAGCGCTGCTTCATAGGAGAGGGTGTCCAGCCCCACCTCACGCTGATCCACCACGGATTGCTTGTGCGTGTGCAGGAATTCCACCGGATCCTCGATAGTGAGAATGTGTCCGGTGGCGTTCGCGTTTCGATGGCCTATCATGGACGCCAGCGTGGTGGATTTACCCGATCCGGTGGATCCCACCACCAGTACCAGGCCTCGCGGTTCCAGGACCAACTCCTTGAGCGTCTGTGGAAGTTTGAGTTCCTCGATGGTGGGAATCTGGCCCTTGATGTAACGGATCACCATCGCCACGTCTCCCCTTTGACGGAAGACATTTACCCGAAAGCGGCCCAGACCACCCATGGAGATGGCGAGATTACCCTCCATGGTGGATTCGAACTCGGAGATTTGGGTGTCGCTCATGATGGAATAGGCCAGTTTGCGCACTATTCCCGGCGCCATGGGCGTATCGCCGATCGGCATGGTTCTGCCCTCGGTCTTCAAATTCGGAGGCGCACCTGTACTGAAGAACAGGTCCGAACCGTTTTTCTGCACCATCAGCTTCAGATAAGGAGTTATTTCCATAGAGTTTCTCTGTTTTTTGGCGCGTCCCGGAGGACACGGGAAATGTCTTGAGATTCTGTTACCTTTGCATCGGCAGCCGGAAAGGGAAATTGAGCCCCCAGGGAAGATTATTCTCCTGTTTCGATGCAAAGCTGTCGCTTGGGCGAAATCGGATGTGCAGCCATGCAACCTGGATAAATCGAATGGGAATCCAGGGGGAATCTCTCAGGTCCGTAGATCCCGGATCACGCTTTCGCTATATCCGGGCTACGTTTGTGGAATGTACCAGGCTCAGTGACAGGTTAAACTGATGGAAATTATCAGGAATCAAACGGGAGACAACAGTGGACGAGATAACCAGGATCAGACTTGAGGCGGCGGCTTTTCGGGGGTTGGTGAATCATCTTCGGCAGCGCATCGACGTACAGAACATCGACATCATGAATCTTGCCGGTTTCTGCCGTAACTGCCTGTCCAAATGGTACAAGGCCGCGGCCGATGAACAGGGCGTGCCGGTCACCAAGGAAGAGGCACTGGAGGCCATTTACGGCATGTCCTACGGGGAGTGGAAATCAAGGCACCAGAAGGAGGCCACGCCGGATCAGCTCGAACTGTTCGAAAAGACCAAGCCTCGGCATGCCGTAATAAGCGGGCATCAATGACGCCTCTCGCAACCCTTCGAATTTGCTGAAACATTCGAAGCGGGGATTTCAGGATATGAACATCCAACTTCTGATGACAGGCAATGAGTTGATGCGCGGCGACACCGTCGACTCCAATTCTGCCATGATTGCCCAGCATCTGGACCGTCTTGGTCTCAATATAAGCAGAAAGATCACTATCGGTGATGACCTGGAACTGCTGGTGTCACAGCTCAGGGAACTTGCCGCAACAGGCGACCTGCTCCTGGTCAATGGCGGTCTGGGGCCTACCATCGATGATCTGACCGCCCGTGCC
>Ga0255039_10000335_pt1 | contig 15648 bp, 14 predicted proteins | sample BC1_12_1_MG_FD_181713 | JGI IMG/M metagenome (GOLD analysis project Ga0255039, IMG submission 181713) | Seawater microbial communities from Strait of Georgia, British Columbia, Canada - BC1_12_1 | ecosystem: Environmental > Aquatic > Marine > Strait | place: Canada: British Columbia | collected... | reverse complement strand
ACTACTTGACCTACATAAGGTGATAAGTTAGTTGAACTAATAATTACTGATTCTGAATCATCACAATCAGTTAGAGTGTAATATGTAGTAAGACATGTATTGCAATCTTCAAATACTATAGGATCTACAATAGTTGTTTCACTAGGTGGTTGATAATCTATTTCTTCTACTACCCAGCATGCGCAATCATCTTTGATAACTTGACCTACATATGCGGAAAAGTCTTGTAGAGTATAAACTACTTCATTTATCTTTTCACAGTTAAATAACTTATAAGCAGTAATACCTAAGCATTCTTCACAATCTATATAATCTCTAATTACTGTAACATCTACTGGGCAATCACATTCTGCTGCTAAAGTAACATTCCAACATCCATCATATCCTGCTAATACAACTACACTATTTGTTCCTACATATGATGATAAACTTTGCAATGTTGAAATAAGAGTTGCATCTTGTTCAGGATATGCTGTAGGATCACAATTAGTAAGTAAAAAACATTGTTCTGCGCATTCACCATCTATACAATCTGTACCAGTTATAAGCGTATAATCTTCACCTTCTACACCTTTAATTAAAGGAGGAGCTTGTGCACAAAATTTTGCTGGCCCATATGTATATTGACTAACACCATCGCAATCTATATAACTTATACCTCCAGACTCACCTATAACTTCATAACATAGACAAGGACAAGGAGTAGCTCCTGTTCCTGATATCTTTAAAGTTCTAGATGGATCTTGACATATTCCATTATTTATTTCAACAAACCAAGATCCTGTATATCCAAAAAGTTCAATATATGTTCCAACATATAAAGAAAGATCTATAACAGTGTTTATGATTATACCTGTACAACTAGTAAGTCTATAGCATACTTCTTCACAATCTGGACATATTTTTTCACCTGTTACAGCATCTACTGTATCACAGTCTGTTTTATTTACAAAGTCTAACTGTGATATATAAGGTGGATAACTTAATGCATTATACTCAGCTTGTGTTATTTCAGAACTAGGATCAGATATACTATTAAAAGAAAAAGTATAACATTGACCAACTTCTAAACCTAAAAGATTTTGTTGACTCTGTTGTACAAATCCTTGAAATAAATAAACTCCCTCATAGTTATTTATACTAAACTGAGGTATAGAAGGTGTTAGCTGTTGAGAGCCTCCTAATTGCCCACCTGGATTTGTAATTCCAGTTCCTCCTGTATAACCTTCACCTTTAAAAAATATAGGATCTCCTCCACAACATGGAACAGCTTTAATATAGTAATTACCAGGATCAGGAGTACAATCTGGACAAGCTGCATCGACTGTAGGATCATCACACCTAGAATTTAAAAAGTAGCCTGTAAAATCAGATGCAGGTACATTAGTTACACTTCCTGTATTTGATAGTAAAGAAACAGTATAACAGGCTCCTGTAACAAATACAACATCAGTACCAGGTACTGTTATACCAGGACCATTATACGTATAAACTCCTGTGTCCCCATCCGAAAGTATTCCACTAATGTTTATTATTGCTACAGTACCATTTTCAGGACAACAAGGAAGTATTTGAAATTGTGCAGGTGTTGCCGACATTTTACTTTATAAATTTAGTTAAATTCTTTTTTTTTATACTTGCTTCATAAGAAGCTTTGCAGCCTTTACAAACTGAAGCACCATCAGATGCTTTAGCTTTTTGACATCCGCAGGATAATCTTTTTCTGCAGTTATTACATGTTGCCATAATTGTTGGTTTTAAACGGTTAACAGTTTCTACAATCTAATTTTTTTAGAAGTTTTAAAGCATAATTATAAAGCGTCATTCCTTCTTGTGCTTCATGACAAGTTTCCACTTTAGATTTAGCTGCTTCTAAATACATTCCAATAAGTCTAAGATGATTAAGTTTATCTTTTACTTTAGCTGGAGGATCACAATCTGCTACTTCAATATCACAGAGAATTTTTTGATAAAGATTCATTGCTTGAGTAGTCCTCAAGTGATTATATTCTACATACACAGTTTGTGTAGGATCTACTACATACTTTACTACATATATTCCATCAGGTAAATTCACATATGAAGAACCGCAATTTTGTGTTTGTATACCTAGGTCACATCCAGTTAATGTAGGAGATGACTGAGGTATAAAAGCTACTTCAGCTGCATTTGTATAACCAGGAACTGTTATATATAATTTTGGTTCAAAAATACCAACTTGTGCAGAATATGCACTTGTATCAAAAATTTTAATAACACAAGGATTTCCTACTTCTGGTATTTCTAAACTTAATACATGATTTGCCATATTTTAGAAATAAAAAAAGGGAGAGGAGAAATTATATCTCACTCTCCCTTTTATGAGTAATTAATTATTATTACAGTAATTCAGTTACTTGTCTCGGAACAACTGGGATAGATACAGCTGGACAGTCAACAGTTGACCCATCAGCAATATCTATACAGCTTTCACCGCAAGTGCTGAATGTTGCGTTAAGATCTGATACTAACAAAGCTCTTGCTTGTGAACCAGGTCCGTTTATAGCACTATCAGCTTCAGTAAGAATTTCAATTACATACTGATCATTATCAAATGTTCCAGATGGATTATTGTATCTTGGAACAGTATGTTGAATTAATAATCTATCATAAAGTTTATCTTTGTAAACTCCTCCTATACTGTCAATCATGTCAGTTCCTTGAGTAATCTCACGGATTCTAAGATCAGTAGCAAAGGGATTTTGTCTGTAAGATTCTGATAAAATAAAATCTCTAAGAGCAGTTTCACCAAGACCCTGAGCTTGTTTACCTAAACATTCGTTTACTACACAGATTCCTGTGAATGCACAAGGATCTCCATTAAGATCTACTTCAGAAGCATAAAGTCTAACTGGCTCTAAACCATAGAAGTCAGAAGGTTGGAAAGTACATGTTCCAAACTTAGTTTCTTCATATGCACCTGTTAAAGTTAAACCTCCACAAATACCAGTTTCCATAGCAGGAATAGTATAAGAATCCCAATCTGTTACATTTGCTTCAAGCAAACCAGCTTGAGTTGCAACTTGAGCAGCAGTAGGACCATATACGCCTAACCATCCTGGAGGGAATAAAAGTCCAGTTACAGCTCCTGCGTTATCAGTTACATTAACAACTGGTACAAAGAATGGATTTGGATTTACTCTATCTGCAGATGCAGGATTAGATGGATTAAAGTTTGGTCCATTACCTGTAACAACTACACTTTCCCAAAGACCTTTAGCCCACTGTATCATAATATCAGCTGGATTAACAGCTACTGGATCAATTGCGTCATCAGGACAGCAACCACCGTATGCAGTAACTTCTACATATCCTTGGTGATTTAACATTCTTAATGCTGGAGAACCTTTAACATCTACTCTTAGATGATAGTTTTCACCACAAAGGAATTCAGGACAACATCCTGCTGTTTCACCATCTGCTCCTTCTTGAGTCCATACTGTAGTACCAACATGAAGAACAGCAGCTTGTGCTTCAGAAGCAAAAGAGTTCCAAACTTTAGTTACATATCTAGAATTGATTCCTTTAGATTTAATTGATTCTTTATATCCACCGTGGAATGGACCAATTTTATCATTAGTATAAGGTGCACCTGCTGCAATAATAAATGGACAACATGGTTCAGCTCCTGAAGGAGGTAAAACATTAGCCCAAGTTTTTGAGTTAAATATTGATACTTCACCCTTAGTTAAGTCAGCCGTTGTTTTAGACCCATCTGGTTGTGAGTACGATGACATCACAAAGGTCTTTTTAAATGCGTGAGAAAAATAAGACATTTTTTTGTTTTTTGTTTTTGTTTATAAATAAATAATATACTATAATATAGTAAAAAGTTTTTAATTAATCAACTATAAGTTTAATTATTTCTTTCAGCTTCTTGCTGACCTCTCGGATATTGATTACCTGATTCTATATCTCCTGCTAGTATACTTACTGATTCATCAATAATTAGTTCTATAATATCGTCTTTAAATTCACATTCAATATTTAATGTAGATTCTTCATTAGTATATGGATCTACACAACCTTGAATTTGAATCTTTCTTGGTTGTCTATAATAAGTTAAACTAGAACCTGTAATATCAAAGTCATTATTTGTATATACATGAATTTTATTATCAATAAGTGTAGCAAATGTTTCTGCCCATTCAAATGAAGGTTTCTTAGATTTATCTCTAAGTAGTTGATTTAAGTTACCTTCTTCTGCTAAGTATATAGTCATTCTTCTATCTTCACAACACTCTTTACATGCAAAAGCATCTACTCTTTTCCATTGTAAATAATCAGTAGGTATAGCTCCAGAAAAAAAGTCTTCTTTATCGACCATTGTTATATCATCCTTAGATAATAAAACTTGAAGATCATCCTTCCGTCTAGTAGATTGCTCATCACCTTCTTGCATTTGATTCATTCCATGCAATTGTCTTCTAGACCATTCAACTTGTGCTTTGTTAAATGCTTCAACAGCTTGCCAACACTCTATATTGTCATAGTCTTGACTATCTAGCTTGTTTAGCCGTTGCTTTAATTTTATGACTATTGTACTATTTAACATTTTATCTTCTAGTTCTTTTAAACTTATCCCAAGGTAAATTCATCTTATTTACTTCAATAATTTGATCTAATTTATTTTGTGACATTTCACCTCTTTTAAGTGGTTTTTTATATAGTTTTTTTAAACCATATGGCGACAGTTTTTCATATAAACTAACATTATTAGCATATTGTTGAAGTTTATCAAATTCTTCTTTACCCTTACTAACAGGTCCAGGTCCACCAGAAGCATATTTAATACGACCACCTTCTAATAAAGATCCTACAGCTTTACCTTTTCTAGCAGACTGCATATCATTAAGTTCTTTTAATGGACCACCGTATTTCTTCTTACCTTTATAAAGATCTCCACCTGGCTTTAATCTTTTAGCTAATGCTTTTCTACGCGGAGTACAAGTAGATTTAGACATAGGTGTACAGTAACCCTTATGTTTAGGCTTTATTCCCATAAATGTTTTCTTTTTACTCATTATTCCCAGTATATAAATATCAAATCACAATCTTCTTCTTTTAACACTTCCATCTTCTTCTTGCTTTTCTCAAGCGGCTGTTTGGATCTTTAGCAGCTTTAGGAAACTTTTTCATCTGACCAGCAGATCTTGCACAGTAACTTTTCTTTCTAGCTCCACCACCTGGTTGAGGTGCTTTAAGATTAGATCCAGTTTTACGGTTAATGCTTTTACGACCCTTAGCAGTAAGACCACCTTTCTTAGACTTACAACCACTTTTGATTGTACAGCCTTTCATAGCTCCTTTTTTCTTATTTGCTTTTTTAGTTGCCATTAGTACCTTCTTCCACCTTTAAAGGTTCTGTTAGCCTTTCTTTTGGATCTTCTTGTTTTTCTTTTTATTTTATTAGCTTGCATTCTTTGCTTTAATGTTCTTCGACATCTTGGAGGACCTCCAGAAGCAAGATCAACCTTACAAACTTCATCTACATTATTTTTTGATGCACCACCAACAGCCATTTTAACATAGTCATTATATGTATCTACATACATACCGTTTCTAGCTTCTTTTACGTCTCTAAACTTTTTTAAAGTTTTTACTGGATTTGCTCTCATTTTATTTACTTTTTCTTTTTAGCTTTAGTATGACCATAACCAAGTTTCTTTAAACGATTATGATCTGCCATAGTTTTAGCTGTTTCAGTTTTAGTACCCTTATACATCTTGTGTACTGTAAACTTCTTTGCTGCTCCCCCTTTTTTCATTTTAGGAACTAGTGTTTTTGCCATAGGCTTTGCTGCTGTTCCACCAACTTTTTTCTTTACCAATGTTTTCTTTTTTTTATATCTACTAACTCTACCTTTAGTTTCCTTTTCTTTTTTAGCTGCGGCTTTTTCAGATGGGGTTAATTCACTCCAAGTAGTAGGTGTTTTTTTACTTTTTCTTTTGGTTGGTCTAAAACCTTTATCACCTTTAGAATATTCTTTTTTTCCACCAGGTGTACGCCAGTCTTCTTCAAACCAACGTTTAAGTGCAAGACCTTTTTTAGTTTTTCTAACAGCCAATTATTTCTTCTTAGAATTACCCCAGTTAGCTGCTCCAACTTTTCTACACTTAGCTAAAGCACCACTTGCATAAGCTGAAGGCCATACGTCATATCTTGCTTTTACTTTCGTATAACATGCATCTTTTGAGCCACCTTCAGACATCTTTTCTTTAGACTCTCTAAAAAATTTTAAAACTTCTGCTGAGTTAGTTGTATTTGACATTTTAAAAAGATTTAGATCTTCTAAGAGATTTAGCATTAATTACTTTAGGACCACAAGAACCTCCGTAAGCAAGAATTCTACCTTGTTCAAACCTTGGGTTGTTAGTATACATAGGCATACCTACCATACCACCATTATCGTAAACAGATTTACCATACTGAGCATAACCCATTTTATTTCTTACAGTTGTAGGAAGAGATCTAAGACCACTGTATTTAGTTCCACCTGGTACGGACTTTAAAGCACCACCTTTAGCCATTCTTTTTTTCTTGTGAGATCCTCCACATTTCATACATCTTGCCATGACTTTTATTTTTTTCTGCTTTTTGTTCCCCCATATTTCATGACACTCTGAGACTTTTTGAATAGTTTAGCACCCTTAGCTTTTTTTCTATCACCCTTTTTTGCATTGCCTTTAGAGTATGCTGTTCCAGCTTCATCATATTTTTTCTTGGACTTGGCAGCTATTTTGCGCTTTTTTTCCATGTTCATTGGCTTCCCCACACTACCACCTTCTTGCATAAAAGCACTTGTTTTTCTAAGTTGCTTACCACTCATTTGTCCACCATTTTGCCGAAAAGCACTTCTAAATGCTCCAATTGTACCAGCACTCTGATTAGCTAGATCAAGTCCTTTTCCGATAGCTCCTATTACTGCATTAGGATCTACTTTTGATTTGATACCAGTTTCTTTCATAGCCATATTACGTGCTTTACGTGGTCTCATTCCCATTGCAATATTTCTATTATAAGCCTCCATTGTAACATCAGGAGCAGCTCCTGTTGCACTACTAGTAATAGGCGTTACAGGTGCTTGTGGTGCTTGTGGTTGACTTGCATTTACAGGTGCACTATTTGGTGGTTCTTTCATTATAGGTGATACAGGATTAGGTTGATTCCTAGTGTCCATTCTTTGTTCTCCACCTGGTTGATATTTTTTCATTTTTTTGCGCATGACAATTTGTTTTATTAATAAATATATACTATAATATAAGAAAAATTATTAACTTTTCCAATAGGTCTCACAAGAGTTAGTTAAATCATCTAAGATATCTTCATTAAGAGGATTTTTCAAATATTCTACTACATCAGAAACATTTCTTCCTAGTAAAGCATTCTTTTTAGCATGATAAATATGACCATCTGATTTAATTACTATGTATTTGAAAAAAGATGAGTCTTTAACTATAGTTCTAAGCTTTAGTTCTTCCATAGATAAATTTGATGCATCTAAGAAAGATTTAACAGCTCGCTCCATATTATTTTCTGAACCATCTGCATGAATGTATTCATCCATATTTTCATATAAAATATCTAATGGAGTTGATTTTTTATACTGTGTACTATTAGAATCTACAACTTTTGCAAGATAAAATAACTTAGTACTATTTTTATCAAATAACTTTTGTAGTTCAGATAATGCTTTGTTTCTTAGTTTCTTATACTCAGTTCTAGTAGATACTGCTTCTTCTGCTTTATCTAAATAAAACTTAGGCTTTTTAGGTCTAGCTCTTGCATCTTCAAAACTTTTAGCTATTAGTGAAAATCCACCAGCTTCAATTGCGCATAATTTAATTCTATCATAAGGATTAGTCATGTTTAAGTATAAAGGTTCATTACCTACACTTATATCAATTTTATTCCAAAATTCGTTATTATCTGGTTTAAGTAATTTTACCTTATTCCAAAAATCTTTATCTTCTGGATCTAGAATATTAGACGCTAACTCTGCTTCTAAATCAGCAACTGTAGCTCTAATTTGTTTTACTTTAGCTTCTCTTAATTCAGGGTTAAGTTTTTTAATCTCTGGCGCAAACTCATTTAGACCAGTTAAGTATCTATTAATACCGTTAATTTCTAAACAAGCTAATTGTTCTTGATGTTTAACTCCATCAAATAAACTAAGTCCGTATTGTTCTAATCCCATATTTTCAGATCTTGCATCAAAATAAGGTTTAATAAGAACTTTAGAATCTTTTGCGTTAGTTGGTGTTTCCACCATTGTAAAATTTGTTTTTGTTGACATTGGTTTTTGTATTGGTTATTAAAAAAAAAGGGAGAGGATTAGCCCTCCCCCTTTTGAGTATTTATTGTTTAGATTAGAATGATCCGCCAGTAACTGGATTTCTCATAACAATCTTCAATACCTTAGTTGGATCTTTAACCCAAATTGCAGGCATTGTTTGTGACATCATGACACGGTATCCATTGAATTGACCAGAAGACTGGAATCCTTGGCTACGTCCCATGTAGTCCATTGTACCATTTTGATACCACCACTTTAACTGGTTGTCCCACTCTAACTTCAACAAGAAGATGTTGTCATTAGTGTTATCAGTGATGTCAAAGATAATGAATGAATAAGAAGATAATGGGAATCCATCAATGATTGGGTTCTCAATATCATTAGTATTTACATTATCAAATGCTGGGTTAAGTACAAACTTAACGTTAGCAAGGAAAGGAATCACATAGCTAGTGTAAGCAAAACCAAAGTTCAAGTCCATTCCTTGACCAGTGATTGCACCTATATCAGCAGCTTGGATTACAAGTCCTGATGCTACAGCATCACGCTTGATAGCTTCATTAACCATTCTCATTCCACCCATACCAGTTTGGACAATCAATTGTCTTTTTGGATCTGGACCTTGGAATTCAACTTTACCGTTAAAGAAGTTATAAATCTCAGAACGGAATAAGTCAAGGTTGAAGTTATTCTTATTGTATACTCTTTTGAAAGAGTTGTCAAGTTGTTGCCAAAGACCTACAGATAATCTTAAATCATCTGGTCCGTCTTGTCTAACTCTACCACCTTGTCCCCACATAAGGTAAGACTCAATGTCATTTGCCACTTTTGTTAAGTGAGCAGCTTCCATTTGAGTAAGGAAAGAACGAGAAAGATCACCATTATCAAATGCTCTTTTTACTTTGTCTTTACCCATTACTTTAACCATATCATCTAATGATGTTACAGAAGGATCCATGCTATCTCCAGATGTTCTCCAGATCTCAGTTACTGGTACAGTACCATCAGCATTCATTCCACCTTTGATCATAAGATCAGCTCTAGAAGAAACTGAATAGTGAACGTGTGCTTCTGCTCCACCTACATAGTTGTAGAACTCACGGAAACCAGTTCCTGTAGTAATATCAGAGAATCTTTCACCATACTCACCTCTAGCAGAACCTTTTCTAAAGTACTTAGTTCCACTTGTTAAGTATGCAGCATCAAAAGTTGCAGCATTATTATTGTTTACCATTTGTACGGTATAAACAAAACCATCACCCATTGGAAGAATATCTTCATCAGTGATATAAAGTTCAGTACCATTGTACTTGTCATAAGTAATGATATCACCATGACCAAATTCTCTTCGACTTAACTTAATACGGAATGTTTGACCATCTGCACCTCTTGTGTTTCCAAGGATTTGATCCATATCCTCAATAACATAAGGAAGATCTCTTGAGACTGGTGTTTGCCATTTATACTCTCCGCGAGCATTGTCTACTTCAATTACATTTTTCCCACCAAAGCTAGACATTTGATAAAGGGGCATTTCTACCTTTTGGGACATAGCCCATAGGTCCACAGGACCAAGGTCCATAGGTTCTGCATCTTTAAGCATGTTAACCAAGTGATAAGAATCTACGTGTGAACTTGCATTGTAAGCTGTATCCCGTAGAAAGATACCATTGTTTAATACTGGAGTTGCCATTATTTATTTATTTATTTATTTGTTTACTAATTAAAAACGTTTAAACATATTGTTTTTACGTTGTACTGTTGGTTTTTTAGTTGTTCTTCTTGTATTAGCATTACTACTAGATATTCCAGAAGAACTTGTATTTTTTTGTGACTGAGCAGTTTTTAATTGTCTTACTGTTTTTTCAACAGCTGCTTTACTACCAAGACTTTTTACTTTATTTTTATATCCTTGTGGATCTGAAAGTAACCATAATGCTTCAGCAATAAGGTCATGTCTAGGTTCTACAAACTGATATTTTTCAAGCAGGTGTCCTAATAAATTTGTAGGTTTGCCTGATATAGAAGGATAACTTGGATGAACTAATCCAGAGTATAAATGATTCTGAACCTTTTTGTCTAATATAATATCTCCTAACTGACCTTGTGAAAGAGTATGATATACATTATCCATATATACTGATGCAGCTTCTTCTTGTTGAGCTTTTTTATGTTCTTGCTCTGCAAGTTGTTGAGCAACTATTTGCTCTTGCATTCTATCCAACTTTGGTTTAAATTGTTTTGCCTTTTTTCCAAGTTTTTCAATATCATGCCAAGTTTCTATTTCTTCTTGAATTTCTTCTGGTGTACCAAAATTAGTAGCAGTTAAATATTGTCTAGCAATTTCTGCTTGATGATTTTCATTTTCAGGATCAAGTTCAATAATTTCTTCTACATGAGAAAGAGTTCTAAATAATCCTTTTAAATCTGTACCACCATCTGCAACATATTTTGCTGCTACCTGAAGTTCTTGCGGAAGTGAATTAAAAAACTCTTTAGGAGTATCTTGTCTAATCTTAGTTTCTCTTTCCTGAAAGTTAGCTTCAAATAATTCCCTAAAGTCTTTAGTAGTATATTCATCAAGTGGTTTATTATCATCAAAACCAAATAGCGTACCTTCTTCTATCATTTTAGAAGCTAGTTCTTGTAAACCACTTTTATCTGTTTTACGTCTACCAGATTTACTTTCTCCTGTTTCTTGTTCAGTAATTGCATCATCTAATTCAGCTAATGCTTCTTCAACTACAGAATCAGGTGTTGAATCAATTTTTTCTTGAGCACTAAGAGTTTCAGTGTCAGTTGTAGTTTCAGTCTTGTCAAGGAACGTTGTGTCTATATCTTTTGGTTTAGAAAAGAGATTAGACTTTTTTTCTTCTGGTTCAACCTCTTCTGCTGGTAGCATTACACTCTCAGCTCCAGGTTGGCCAAACATTTCATCAATATCTATATTTACTTCTTCTACCGTTGTAGAGTCTTTTACTTGAGTTTCCTCATTTAATTCTTCTGCCATGTGTCAGTTTTTGTTGGTTATTACTTTAATATACTAAAATAAATCTTAAAGATTTAAAATTACTTACAAACTTTTATTAAAAATTTTGCATTATATAGCTAAATTATTTTTTCTTCTTAGAATTTGAAGACTTAACATCATATTTATTTTTATTTTCTTTAGCTATTTGAAGTTGTTTATCAGCTATATCTCTTTGAGCTTGTATTTTTTGCTCTTCAATAGACATTTTTTGATTATGCTTCATCATATCATTACCTTGCTTTTCTCTTTGTATCTGTGTTTGCTGCTGATATTGTTCTGTTTTTCTAATGTTATCCATTTCATCTTTAAAATCAGATTGTTGATTTTGATTGATATCTTTCATAGCACCAAAACCAGAAGCTTTAATTTCTGCTATAAGTATATCTTTTTGTCTATCTTTATCTTTTTCTGCAGCTTCTGCATCAATTTTCATTTTTTCTATTTCTTGTTGCTGTTGTAATTGCTGTTCTTGCATTTGCTGTTGTTGCTGCATTTGTTCTTGTTGCTGTTTTTGTTGTTTTTCTTCAGCACCTTTCATAGCAGAATTAAGTTCAGCAATAGAATCTGATTGTACAACTTTTCCAAGATCATATATACTAGCTCCTGTAGTATTATTCTGCATAGCCATTTGTTTAAGTTGTTCTAATACAGCTCTATGATTTGCAGTTGTAGAAGCAAATATATTAAGATCTCTCATTAACATATCTGTACCATTAATTTCAAAATTTACTTTTTCATCAGCAGATGTTATGTAAGTTAATCTTGCAGATGGTTTAGTACTATGATAGTATTGAGCTAAATCAGTTCTCATTTGATGAACTCTAGGCATAAGATAATCACAGTGTTGTATAAAATATGTTTCTGTTTGAGCATATGAAGCATTAACAGCTTGCTCTACACCAGTAGCAGTTTGCTGTGATATTTGTTGACCCATTCTTTGAGGATTAACTCCAATAACTTCATAAGCTTGTTGTTTAAAATAATTTGACAGCTGTATTCTAGACATAAGTCTATTAGTCTGATCTAAATCAAGTTTTTGAAAATGTTGAAAATTTAATGCATTTTCTGTATTTGTAATAGAAGTGTCTAATGGAAGCATTTGAAAATCTTTCATAGCTACATAAGCTTTAGCCAAATTACCTTTACCCCAATCCTCACCTAATGAATGTTTAGGTAGGGTGTTTTGATCTAACATAATTACTGTACCTAATTCATCTACCAGTATATCGGCCATTTGATTATTTACAATATTATATCCAATTTGAAAAGGTTTCATAAGATCTACAAGAGCTGTAGATTTTGTATTCCTATCAGAAAAAACAGCACCTTCTACAGGAAGCTTGCAACCATATAGTGAATTATCTCCTTTAAATTGAAAACGTAAAGGTCCAGGTTTTGCTTTATCTATTCCAATATATATAGGACTCATTCCAGATGGATTATTCATTCCCCAATAACTTGGAATATTCGGCCCTATCTTAATACCACCCCATACTTCATTAATCCATATCCAATCTATATGCTCACCAAATACAATATTTTCTTTTGTTTTATTTTTAAATAATCTAGTATCATAAATAGGCTTATCAGTAACCTTATAATCTTCAGTTATTATTTCATTTAATACTTCACCTTGATCTGTAACTTTGGTAAGGTGACCAAGTTTTCTTTGCGACTTCCAATATACAGTACTAACTCTGAGTAAATATGCAGTACCTTCAGTTCGATAATCTTCACTTTGTGATAGTATTTGTTGTATAGTATCTGTACCTTCAACTATACCATCCCCCATAAAACTAGTATACTGCCTCATTGCTAAAGAAGGTCTTTGTGTATTCCAGTCATGAGACTGCGTACCATCATAAAAAGATCCATCATTTTGATAACCCCCAATAGAATATCCCGCTGCTCTTATAGGATAAATAGCTTCTAAAGCTTCAAGTTGATCTTTATCCATCAAGTAACCATACTTATCAATTGCATCAGAAACGGTAATCATATCTGTTTTACCAACCCAATTAGAATCTGAAATATATCTTGAATCTGGAGATTTATGATAAAACGTTAATAAAGGATTCCATAATTCAACTTCATAGTCATCTTCCATCATTCGCATATGCCAAAACTCTCTATCTGTAATTAACATATCTCTAAAAGCTCTTTCTTCTAACTCTTCTAAATAAAATCTTTGAGCATCTACTTTATGCTGATGACTAGCCCATTCTTCTATCATTGATCTATAACTCTTCTTAAAGAACATTTCTATTTCTGGAAGAGTTTTTAAAGTATCAGGATTAAGTTGTTGCTGTGCTTCTTCAGAATTAGGATCTAAACCTTGTTCTAACATTGCTGCAGTAACTTTAACTTGGGCTTGACTCATTAAAGTTTCTTCAACCATTTGCCTTTTTTGCTCAAGCATTTCATTATATGAAAACTCATCAACAGCTCTATATGTAAGTTTAGTAGATCTCTTAGCAAATTCTGCTACAAGTACGTTAATTACATTTGGAATAATAGGATAAAACTTTAACTCTAAAGCAGACCCTTCATTGTCATTTTGAGTCAGCATACTTACAATGTCTCTAGACTCATTATCTTCTTCTACTATATAGTCACTTCTATCAATATGACCTTTTGCAAGTTTATAATTTTTAGATAATCTTCTTGCACTTATTTGAAGTTGTTTTATACCATTCCATTCTAACCAATCAATATTCCAAGCAGCCCATTCATCATCTTTTTTTTTCTTAGGTATAAATTGCAAAGGTTGAGTTACAGTTCCCATTCGATTTTGTTCAACTTTAGCTCCCTTTTTTAACTGAAGTGCATTATATACTTGCATAGTTATTATTTAATATTTTTAAAAGCAGACTTTTTAAATCCTCTACCTCTTGATGTTTTGTTTCTACCCATATGTCTAAACGGACTACTATTTAATTTAAACAAATTTTCCGACTTTTGCAACTTTTTAGCTGCGTCATCTCTTATGATTTGCTTAGTATAACCTCTATTAGATTCTTGTATTCTCATAAAAGATACAAGTGCTACAAATGATACCAATCTATCTACGTTAACTCCATCTGCATATTCTTGCATTTCTTTTATAAGCATGGGATCTGGAATTCTTTCTATACCATAAGTTGTTTTAACAACAGTTCCATCCTCTTTTGTTTCTTGATCAAGCTCTTCTCTTACAAATTCTATCCCATAACTAAGAAGATGTGATTTAAATAGTGTTCCTGTATTTTTCCAACCATATTCTTGAAATACATTTTTGTTTGCACCTAAATCCTTCAAGAACATTATTTGGCTTTTAGGAACTAAATACTTTTGTTTCTTTCTGCTTATCATATAATTAATAAATAAAGAAATATTATTCTCTATTACAGTCCATGCATTATACCACTCTATAATAAGTTCCAGTCTTTGATGAGTTTGTTTTATGTCATCAAATCTCCCGCACCATGCTGCTACAATTTTACTTTGCTCTATATAAGTTTCTGTTTCTGTTCCAGTTACTTTAGTAACTTCTACAGAGTTTTTCATTACATAAATAGAACACAATGAATCCGATGTTGTAGTTTTACCTTCAGCTACAGGGTCAATAGAAGCATAGTAACTTCCAAAGTCTGGTTTTTCTTTATTAGGTCTTTCCCATACTACTAAACACCCCGTTTTATCTTCAGTCTTTTTGTTTACAGGAAACTCACGTATAGGTTGTCTATTACTTTTTTTAACAGTTGGCTTTCCATTAGCATCTGTAGATATATCTAAAAATTCATATGCATATTCCTTTTCTTCTATTCTTCTAGCTTGTGCAGAAAGAAGATGTGTAGGAAATACTGATACAGATCTATTATCAAATGCTTCTTTTATATTCCTGGGATGCTGAGATATTCTTAACTGATAATCTTCTGGATTTAATTCTCTTTTCCAATCATCAAATTGTTGTTGTAAGGCTACGGTAGCTTCTTCTACATTAGAGTTACCATATTGATCTATGTGCGGAGGCATAGACCATTGTTCAGGAATAAATAAACCTGACATACCTTCAGTACCTTTATGGTCTATTAAATTAGTTTCTACAGCATAAACATCTTTAGAAGTTGGATTAAGAATCATATCCTTAAGAGGATTACATTGTGACAAATCACCCACAGATCCTGCTGCTATAAACAACCCTGTAGTAGTAAGTCCTGATCTCATTGCTGGTCTCATATACTCATAGGTCTTATCCATCTTAGGTGCAATACCCGCCTCCTCATGAAAGAAGTATTTAACT
>Ga0255039_10000334_pt1 | contig 15670 bp, 17 predicted proteins | sample BC1_12_1_MG_FD_181713 | JGI IMG/M metagenome (GOLD analysis project Ga0255039, IMG submission 181713) | Seawater microbial communities from Strait of Georgia, British Columbia, Canada - BC1_12_1 | ecosystem: Environmental > Aquatic > Marine > Strait | place: Canada: British Columbia | collected... | reverse complement strand
TATCTAATAGAAGAATACGAAGGAAGCCACAAGTACAGCGAGGTAATGAAAGAGATGCCATTAAGTGTTGTATTAGGTGCTATGGTTTTTTTTTACAATTTAACCAACGAATTGCTGAACTATATACCGAACTATTTACAGAAGGAAGTAGCGAAGGAACAGATGCAAGGTCAAATTTCTCAAGAAAATGGGGAAGCTATTCAGAGTTATATACACTTGCTCAAGGAGACATTACAAGATTTAAAGAAGTTGCAAGACTTCCGTTACACCAGTGTTTAATGTACTTGGCATTTGAAAAAGAAAAAGCAGAATTAGAAACAAGAATGATAAAACGTAAATCACAATAATATGCAAGGATTTTATAATCTATCCGAAAAGATAAGACAAACACTACAATTAGATGACTTTGTAAACACAGTTACCTATGGAGACATATACGATGTAGACTTAAATAAACAGACTATATTTCCACTATCACACTTTATGGTAAATAGTGCAACTATGCAAGGTAACGTATGGAGCTTTAACATATCTCTATTATGTATGGATGTAGTAGATGATAGTAAAGACTTTGCAGAGGGAATACCACAAGAGTTTAGAGGAAACAATAATGAGCAAGATGTATTCAATACACAACTAGCAGTAGCAAATAGATTACTAGAGTTATTATTAAGAGGAGACTTATATGTAGACAAATACCAATTAAACGGAGACCCTACATTAGAACCTTTTGTAGATAGGTTTGAAAACAAGTTAGCTGGATGGACTGTTACATTTGATGTACTAATACCTAATGATATGACTATATGTTAAAGAACTTGCAAACAGAGTTACAATCTTTTGGTAAGTATGTAGTACAACAATCAAGGTCTAATCTTACAAAACAAAAACACAATGTAAGTAAAGACTTGTACAATAGTATTCATTACAAATTAGAAGAAAAGAATGGAAACTTTGATTTAGCTTTTATAATGGATGAGTACGGAACATTTTTAGATAAAGGTGTTAAAGGTGCTAATCCTAGTTTAGTTAAAGGTGGTAAACAAAAAGGAGGTAACAGTCCTTATAGTTTTAAGAATAAAAGACCACCTATGCAACCTATAGCTGATTGGGCAAAGAAACGAAATATAAGATTAAGAGATAAAGAAGGAAAATTTAAAAAGGGTAATTATAGAACAATAGGATTCATATTACAAAGAAGCATATTTGCACAAGGTATAAAACCTAGTATGTTTTTTACTAAACCATTTTTAGCAGCCTTTGATAGATATCCAGAATTATTAAGTAAAGCATTTGCAAAAGACATAATAGACATATTTAAAAACAACAACAATGAGTAAAATAAACGTAAGAAGTCCTTACTTCGTAAATCTATCAACTGCTTTACTAACAAGCGCAAAGCTTGAGATAAGAATATACAAAGGAGCAGCAGAAACAACTTGGCTAGGCAGTCCACAATACACATTAACCTCAACAGCTATAAACGAAAAAGTAAACTTTGAAATAGCAGAGTTAATAAAAGACTACATACCAGCAGCATTTAATGGAGTATATCCAAATGATTTAGATGCGACAGAAGATTATACTACAATGTATGTAGATTATAGAGTAACAGAAACTTTAAGTACTGGAGTACAATCCCCAGTTGATACATTAGGAGTAAGAGCGTTTTATGGTTATGGCTACTTTGAAGAAGGTTCTAATCCTCAACTATTACAAGGCTACTTACAATCCAACACAACAATATTAAAGCTACACGATGCCCCTATAAGAATACCAGTAGATAATGAAAACACAAACTCTGTTGCATTTCTATATCAAGGGCAACAAGTATATTCTTGGCTTCCTTCTACTGGTCTTAAAATACAAGACCAAGTAGTTTATGTAAGCAATGGTGTTAATGGTGCAGATAGTTTTGAAGAAAGAGTAGAACTAGATGGAGGTACATTTGAAGACAATGCTTGTATTAACGAGTTTGAGGATGACTTTGAGTTATTTCCAGTTGATGAGGTTTTAGTTAGTGGTGTTGAAGGATTAACTATAATTAAAATAGACAACATAGATGAATGTAAATATACACCTTACAAACTAACATTTATAAATAAGTTTGGAGCATATCAAGATATTTGGATGTTTAAGAATTCTAAACTTGCAATGACTACTGAAAAAGACAAATACAAATCTAACATACTAAACAACGGAACATACGAAACATATAACGCGCAAGTTAGATTACTATCTAAAAACGCAAATCAAAGACTTACGTTAAATAGTGGTTATTATCCAGAAAGCAATAACGAAATATTTAGACAACTATTTTTAAGCGATAAAGTATGGATAGAATACAAAGAAAAAACATTAGCTGTAAATATTGAGAATAACAATATAGACTACAAAACAAGTCTTACTGATAGTTTAATAAACTACACAATAGATGTAAGCTTTGCATTTGATACCATAAACAATATAAGATAAATGAATTTAGAATTATATATAGATAATACAAGAGTTGATTTATTTAAAGATGAAGCAATTACTCTTACAGATACACAACAAAACATTCGTGATATTGCTTTGGTGTTTACTCCTTTTAGTCAGCAGTTTAATTTACCAGCATCCTCTACTAACAATAAGATATTTAAACACTATTACAACAATGACATTGTAAATGGTTATGATGCAAGATTTAGAGTTAATGCTATTATAAAACTTGATGGAGCAGATTTTAAAGTAGGTAAGATTAGATTAGATTCTGTATCTATGAAAAACAACAAAGCACACGCTTATAAGGTGGTGTTCTTTGGTAATACTTCTAGTCTTAAAGATATATTTGGAGATGAAACATTAAGTGCTTTAAATCCTTTAAATGCTTATGACATAAAATATAATAATAGTGATGTTTTAAATGCTTTTAGATATGGTTTACAAAGTTCTGGTCTATCAGCTACTTCTACTGCTAACAGAAATATTACTTTACCTTTAATTACTTTACAAAACTATTATAGTTATGATTCTACAAACACAATAACTACGCCTAACCTACATAATGTAAACTGGAATGTATTACAAAGAGAACTAAAACCAGCAATAAAATGCAAACGCATTATAGAAGCAATACAGACTCAATACAATATAGAGTTTAATATGGCAGATGAAACTGGTATAATAAGTTTTTTTGATAGCGATGTATTTGATGAATTGTATTTATGGTTGCATAGAGAGAAAACACCTATAACAAACCCAGAAACTACTGTTCCTTTATTTGGTATTGATTTACAACAAAGGTCAAGAAAATTAACTTTTGCAGATTTTACATTTGTTTCTGGTGTTGATTATTTAAGTGGAGGTAATTTAGTAGTAAGTGATGAGTATAATTATTCTATAAGATTAGTTTTAGATAGTAATGCTGGAGTTGAGCTAGAAATTATATCAATAGATAAACTTACAAATGAATTGTTGGATTATCAAACAAGAATAACACCAGCTAGTAATTATAATGTAACGTTAAGAGATTTAGATAGTGGTACTTTGTCATCTAGAACTTATGATATAGAGTTTAGATTTAATACTCCAACTGTAGGAGTATTTGATGCAGAAACAATGCTTATAACACGAACACTAAAAGATGGTACACCAGTAGATTCTGGTAACTATTCTTATAATGCTTTTAATTTAGAGCAAAATATATTTATACAAGACTATATACCTAATATGAAAGTATTAGACTTTATGACTACTTTGTTTAAGATGTTTAATCTAACTGCTTATACTAAAAGAGGTTCAAGTAAAATATATGTAGAAACATTTGATGACTTTATGTCTACTGGCAACACTCACGATATTTCTAAATACATAGTTGTAGATTCTAACACAATAGACAGACCAATTCCATATTCAAGAATTAACTTTAATTATTCTCCATCTGTTACACAAACATCTTTAAGATACTTAAATCAGTTTAGCCAACAGTTTGGAAATCTTAACTATTCAGCACCAGAAAAATATGATGGTCAAAGCTATGATATACAAGTAGATGGGCAACGTAGCCAATTAATAAACATAATTGATGAGAACGATGATTTGACTGGGGTTGTTTATGGTTGGTGGGTAGATGCAGAAAGTAAAACTACATTAGGTAGTCCGTATATGTTTTTTAATGATTTAATTGATGTAGCAGATTACCCAGTTACTTCTCTTGTAATAGAAGAATACAATGCCCCTTCTAATGTTAGTTCAGATAGAAATCATACTTTAAACTTTGGGATAGAATATAACGAATATACTGGTAATGTAAATGAGAATAGTTTGTTTAATAGATTCTATTCTCAATACATAGTTAAGCTTTTTGAAGAACAAGCAAGGGTTGTAAAGTTTACTGCACAGTTACCCTCATCAATAGTTTTAAATTATGAACTAAATGATGTGTTTATTGTAAACGGACAAGAGTATTATATAAATAGCATAAGAACTAATTTACTAACTAACAAAAGCGAATTAGAATTAATAACTAAACAAAGTGCTTACACACCAAGCGTATTAACATAATGATAGTATTAAAATTATTAAACATAGATGAGTTTTACGGAGTTAGTGAAACAATAGAAATAGCAAAGGGCAAAAACAAAATGCCAGAAACATTTAAAGAAGGATTCAAACAAATTAAAAGACAAATAAAATGGCAGAAAAGTATATCTTAAATTTTGAAGCTAACACTTCTAAAGCAGTTAAAAGCGTAGATAAGTTAGATGATTCTATAAAAGAAACTACAAAAGACACACAAGATTTAGATAATTCACTTGGTGGTTTAGACCAAGCTTCTGGAGGGTTAATAACTAAATTCAAAGGTTTAAAGCAAGGTCTAAAAAATGTTATAACTGGTTTTAAGTCTATGAGAGTGGCAATAATTGCTACTGGTATTGGAGCATTAGTTTTAGCTGTTAGTGCATTAGGAGCTGCGTTTACAAACACAGAGGAAGGGCAAAACAAGTTTAATAAAATAATGCTTGTTATAAGTTCTGTTACTGGTAATTTGGTAGACATACTTGCTAGTTTAGGAGATGCAATTATAGATGCTTTTACAAACCCTTTAGATGCTATTGAAAAGTTTAAAGACTTTATAGTTGAAAACATTACAAACAGATTTGAAGCTGCAATAGACACAGTAGGTTTTTTAGGTAGTGCAATTAAAAAGGTATTTAGTGGAGACTTTGTTGGAGCTATGGATGATGCTAAATCTGCTGGTAGTTCTTACATAGATACATTAACTGGCATTGAAGATACAATAGGTAAAACAACTGAAGCAGTTAAAGAACTTGGAGAAGAAATAATAAAAGAAGGTAAAATAGCTGCTGATATTGCAGACCAAAGAGCAAAGGCAGATAAGTTAGAAAGACAATTAATAGTAGATAGAGCAGAAGCAGATAGACAAAGAGCAGAGTTATTAGAACAAGCAGTAGATAGAGAACAATTTACAGTAGAACAAAGAATAGGGTTTTTAGAAGAAGCTGGAAAACTTGAAGAAGATATTACTAACAAAGAAATACAAGCTGCTAAAATAAGGCTTGAAGCTAAACAAGCTGAAAACGCATTAGCTGGTACTACTAAAGAAGATTTAGAAGAAGAAGCAAGATTAAAAGCACAAGTAATACAATTAGAAACTGCAAGACTTACAAAACAAAAAGAAGTTACAAGTCAAACAATTGCTTTAAAGGCTGAAGAAGCAGCAGCACTTAAAATTATAGAAGACCAAAAAGTTGCAGATGAATTAGAAAGAGATAGAATAGAAGATGAACGTCAAGCATCTATTGAAACTAAACAAAAAGAATTAGAGCAATTAAAAAAAGATGAGGAAGCAATAACGTTTGAAGAAAAAGCTGTTTTAGCACAAGAAAGAGCTTTAGCTGAATTAGACTTATTAAATGCAACTGAAGAACAAAAAGCAACTACTATATTATATTGGCAAAAGGTAGTTCTTGATGCAGAGAAAAAAGATGCTCAATTAAAAACTAATATAGAAAAAGAATTACAAAAGCAAAAACTACAAATAGTAGCAAGTACATTTGGAACTCTTGCTGGAATAATGAAACAGAATTCTAAAGCTGCAAAAGCCTTTGGTATAGCTCAAGCATTAACAAATACTTATTTAGGTGTTACAGAAGTTTTATCTAATGACACAACTATTCCAGAGCCATTTGGTACAATACAAAAGATATCAAGTATTGCTGGAGTACTTGCAACTGGTTTTGGTGCAGTAAAATCTATAAAATCAATTACACCTAGTGCAGATGTAGGAGCAGTTAGTAGTACAGTAACAACACCTTCTGGAGCAGCAGCTCCATCTACACCAGCACAAACACCATCGTTTGACATATTAGGTACAAGTGGTACAAACCAATTAGCGCAAGCATTAGGACAACAAGCACCAGTACAAGCATTTGTTGTAAGTCAAGATGTAACAACTGCACAAAGTTTACAAAACAATATAGTACAAGGTGCATCACTAGGATAATATAACAAAAAACAAAATTTATTGTTTATAAAAAAAGAACTATGGAAATAATAGAATTAGTAATAGACGAGAATGAAGAACTATCTGGAATAGAAGCTATATCAGTAGTTGAGTCTCCAGCAATAGAAGAAGACTTTATAGCACTTAAGAACCAAGAGCAAATAAGACTTGCAGAAGTAAGTAAAGAAAAACGCTTATTAATGGGTGCAGCTCTTATTCCAGAGAAGCCTATATATAGAAAATCTGGAGACCACGAGTTTTACATATACTTTTCTAAAGATACAGTAGCTAAAGCATCGCAAATGTTTTTAAAAAGAGGTAATCAAGGACAAGCAACTTTAGAACACACAGAAGAAAAACTATCTGGAATGACTATAGTTGAATCTTGGTTAGTTGAAGATGAAGTACACGACAAATCCCGTAAGTATGGTTTAGATATGCCAATAGGTACTTGGATGGTTGCTATGAAAGTAGATAACGATGATATTTGGAATAACTATGTAAAAGAAGGTAAAGTAAAAGGTTTTTCAATAGAAGGCTACTTTGCTGACAAACTAAACAGACCACAAGATAAACAACAAGACCAATTAAGTGAAGATGATAAACTACTAAACCAAATAATAGATGTACTCAAGGAATCAGAGACCAACAAAAAGTAGAACTAGTCCACAAGGAGGTAAAAGAGGTTGTTTATGTAAAGACAATACTTATAACTCTAAATGTTGTAACGGAGATTTACAAAATCAAGGAATTGGAAATTTATCTGGAGGTTCAGAAATAGTAGAATTTTTAGCACAAGAAAACGAAAGTTTAATTTTACAAGAAAATAATTCTAATATAATAACATAATGGCAAATTTAAAAATATCACAATTACCAACATCAACAGCTTTACAAGGCGATGAAGCTATTGTAGTAGTACAAAGCAACACAACTAAACAATCAACAGTACAACACATACTAAATTATATTGTACCTACATCTGTTACAGTATCAAGTGGACAAACTGTAAACCTTTCAGATTCTACTTATGAAACAAGTGAACTAATTAGACTTACTTGGTCTGGTTCTAATGGTACAATGACTTTAAATTTACCTAGTGCTGCAAGTAATCAAAATAGAGTAATGAGATTTATATCTAATGGGGGATTTGCAACTGCAACAAGAGTAGAATTAACTCCTATTGGTGGAGATGAATTAGATGGTAGTACTTCTGCTTATGTGATAAACAAAACATTTGAAGGAATACAAGTATGGTCAGATGGAGCTGAATGGTTTATTATACAAAAGAAGGCTTAATAACGAATTTACAACAACAAATAACTAAAGTTGTTTAATAAAAAAGTAAATACTTAAAATTAATATATATGAACTCTAAAGAAACCCTTAACAAAGTTAAGACATTACTAGGTTTAGAAGTTCAGTTAGAGGAGAGAAAGTTGGAAAACGGAACTCGCTTTGAAGCTGATTCTTTTGAAGCTGGTAAAGAAATCTTTATCATAACAGATGAGGATGAAAGAATTGCAGTACCAAAGGGAGAGTACCTTTTAGATGATGGCTTTACAGTTGTTGTTGAAGAAGATGGTATTATCTCTGAAGTTAAAGAAGCAGTTGAAGAAGTAGTAGAAGAAGTTGTAGAAGCACCAGTTGTGGAAGAAGTTGAAGCTGCTGAAGAAGAAGAAGCAATGGATATGAGTAAAATGGAAGAAAGAATGAAATATCTTGAAGATGCTATGGAAGAATTAAAAGCCAAGTACGAAGATAAAGAAGACTTAAGTTCCGAAGAAGTAGAATTATCTACACAAGAAATTGCTAAACCAATTAAACACAATCCAGAGTCTAAAGGAGAATTAGAAATGAACCTTTACGCTCAAAACAAACCAATGAGTACTCAAGATAGAGTATTTGCTAAATTATTTAAAAACTAAAAATTAAAAACCAAAATTATGTCAAATAAAATAGACCTAGCAACAACAGTAAACATTACTAGCACTTATGCTGGAGAATTTGCTGGAAAGTACATTAGCGCTGCTTTATTAAGCGCTTCAACAATTGAAGACGGTGGTGTAGAAGTTATGCCAAACGTAAAATTTAAATCAGTAATTCAAAGAATTGAAACTGGAAGCTTAATCGCTGATGGTACTTGTGATTTTTCTGCAAGTTCAAATGTGAATTTAACTGAAGTAGTTATTCAACCAGAAGAATTCCAAGTAAACTTACAATTATGTAAGTCTGATTTTATCAACACTTGGGAATCTATCCAAATGGGATATTCTGCATTCAATCCAAACGGATTACCTACATCATTCGCTGATTATTTAGTTGGACACGTAGCATCTAAAGTAGCTGCTGCTAACGAAACTAATATCTGGACTGGTAATTTAGGTGGCGCACAAGCTGGAGAATACGATGGATTAGAAACTCTTGCTGCTGCTGATGCAACAGTATTAGATGTATCTTCGCCAATTGCTTTAACTGCTGCTAACATTATCGATGAAATGCAAAGAGTTGTGGATTTAATTCCAAATTCACTTTTCGGAAAAGAAGATTTAAAATTATACGTATCTAACAAAGCTGCAAAATTATACATCAGAGCTTTAGGTGGATTTACTGCTACTATTGGAGCTGCTGGTTCTGATAACAAAGGAACACAATGGTATAACAACGGAAGTTTATCTTTCGGAGGTATTCCAATCTTTGTAGCAAGAGGTATGAGCGACAACACAATGATAGCTGCTGAATCTAGTAACCTTTTCTTTGCAACTGGATTACTTAACGATTACAACGAAGTAAGAGTAATTGATATGACTCCAATTGATGGAAGTCAAAACGTAAGACTTGTAATGAGATTTACTGCTGCTGCTGCAATAGGAGTAGGTGCTGACGTAGTTTACTACGCTGGATAATTAAACTAAATAAGGGGAGGGTAAAACCTCCCTTTATATTATTAACTCAAAAAACTTAAATATATGTCTTGTGATATTACTGCTGGAAGATTAGAGCCTTGTAAAGACTCGGTTGGAGGGATAATAGCAATCTACATCTCAAATTACACAAGTGGTTTATTAGGAACTGCTACATTTGGAACTGATGATGAAATTACTGCTTTTGCATCTCCTTTAACTTTTTACAAATACGACTTAAAAGGAGCTAACTCTTTCGAACAAACAAACGAGAACTCAAGGGAAAATGGAACTTCATTCTGGACACAAACTGGAACTATAGTTTTAAAGAAACAAGACCTTGCAACTCGTAAAGAATTAAAATTATTAAGTTATGGTAGACCTCAAGTAATCGTACAAGATTACAATGGGAATTACTTTTTAGCTGGAATTGAAAATGGGTGTGAATGTGTTGTTAATACAGCTACTGGAGCAGCTATGGGAGATTTAAATGGCTATAACATAACTTTTACTGGAACTGAAAAAGCACCAGCATTTTTTGTAGACTCTGCAATTATTGGAGATACTACTAATACTGTTGTTGTAGTAGGAACTTAATTTTTATACATTTTTCTTAAATTAAGGGTATTCTTCGGAGTACCCTTTTTTTATATAAAACACTTTTGCCCTTTTTTTGTTATTTAAAAAAGCTTTTAATGATAATACTAACTACAAGTGCAACTGCACAACAATTAAAGTTTATTCCTAGAGAATATTCTGCTGATGGTATTGTTATTACAGACCAAGACACAAACACACCAGTAACATACTCTGGTTTAACATTTGCTACAAATAAATACTATTTACAAGGCAATGTAACGTTTAGTCCAGTCTTAAAAGAAGGAACATTTTATACACTATCTGTTTTAAATGGAACAAGCGTAGTTTATAAAGACAATATATTCTGTACAGACCAAACTATTAGTACATATAGTATCAATAAAGATGTATATACAGAAAACGCAACAACTAACGAATACGTAGTAATATGAGCGAATTTTTCGTAACAAAACTTGCAGCCTATACAGCACCAGAAGTTGTAGAGTTAAAAAATAAAGATTGGGTACAGTATGGAGTAGATAACGACTACTTTAATTACATAATTGATGTAAACAATAACTCAACGACTTGTAGAGCAATTACTATAGGTATTTCTAATATGATTTATGGTAAAGGTCTTGCAGCACACGATGCAGACAAAAGACCAGAGCAATATGCTCAAATGATGTCATTATTTAAGAAGTCTGATTTAAGAAAATTCATAAATGACTACAAAGTATTAGGAATGGCTGCATTTCAATTAGTTTATCAAGATGGTAGAGTAAAAGAAGTACACCACTTCCCAATGGAAACATTAAGAGCAGAAAAATGCAACGATGAAGGGGAAATAGAAGGTTGGTACTACTCAAATAACTGGGGTAACTTAAAACCTACAGAAAAACCAGAAAGAATACCAGCATTTGGGTTTGGTAAAGCAAATGGAGTAGAAATGTATGTTTTAAAGCCATACGAAGCTGGAAAGTACTATTATAGTAGTCCAGACTGGTCTTCTGCGATGCCTTACGCTGTGTTAGAGGACGAAATAGGAGATTACCTTATAAATGATTGTATAAATGGATTTAGTGGCACTAAAGTCGTTAATTTTAACAACGGAGTACCAGACCCAGAAAAAATGCAATCAATTAAGAGCGATGTACTAGGAAAACTAACTGGAAGCAGAGGAGAAAAAGTAATAGTAGCTTTTAATAACAACTCTGAATCTAAAACTACAATAGATGACATTCCTTTAAACGATGCTCCAGCACATTATCAGTATTTAGCTGATGAATGCTTTAGAAAGCTAATCGTTGGTCATAGGGTTACATCTCCAATGCTTCTAGGAATTCGTGAAGGAAACGATGGACTAGGAAACAATGCAGAAGAAATTAAGAACGCTACACAACTATTTGACAATATAGTTATACAATGCTTTCAAGACCAAGTAATAGAGTGTATTGATGCAATACTATCAGTTAATAGTATAGCATTAGATTTATACTTTAAGACTCTTAAACCTCTTGATTTTAGTGATATTGACATAGTAAATAAAGAAATCATAGAAGAAGAAACTGGTTATGAGTTAAGTTTAAAGAAAATAGATGGAATTGAAGCTTATAAGACTGTAGAAGAAGCAGAAGCTAAAGCTTTAGAGCAAGGATGTGAAGGACATCACGAACACGAAGTAGATGGAGAAGTTTGGTATATGCCTTGTGAGTCTCACGAGAAATCAAGTCTATCAGATGAAGAATCTAAAAATGTATTAGGTCATTTAGCAGAGAGTGGAGAACAAATGTCAGAAGAATATGTATTTGTTGATGAGATTGATGAAGATAGCGACATAGACAATGAAGATTGGGCAAATTACTTAATAAATGAAAAGAAAAGTACACTATCTAAAGTTAAAGGTCTGTTAGGATTAAAAGATGAAATAGATTCCAAGAAAAAAGGAAGTTCTTTTAGTTATTTAGATTCTAAAAACGGATTATATAAAATAAGATACACTTACGCTATAGGTTCATCAAAAGCAAGTAGTTCACAAAGAGACTTTTGTAGAAATATGATGAATATGGCAGCTAGTGGTATTGTATGGACAATAGAAGACATAGACAAAGCAAGTAGAGAGGGTGTTAATAGAGAATTAGGGCATAAAGGAAGGTCATACGACTTGTTTAAGTTCAAAGGTGGGATTTACTGTAGACACAAATGGAAAAAGGTTTTATATAGGCTAGAAAGCAACACAGAGCCTTCAGAGAATTTAGGTAACTATAAAAAGACAAGAAGTATTCCTAAAAGTTATATGAAAAACCCAAGAGGTTCTAAACAAGCTGGAATTGCGCCAGAGAATATGCCTAATAGAGGAGCATACCCTAAATAAGATAAGAAATGGCAAAAGCATTATTTATAACAACTAAAGACATTAAAAGGTATTCTGTACTTTCTGGTAATGTAGACCCAGACAAGTTTATCTATATGGTAGAGATTGCACAAGATACAGAGGTACAAAATTATTTAGGAACTAAACTTTTAGAAAAGTTACAAGCTTTAATTATAGCTGGAACTATAAACGACCCAACTAACGCTTCTTATAAGACACTTTTAGAGACGTATGTGAAGCCTATGACTATTTATTGGGCATTAGTATGTTATATGCCTTTTGCTGCTTACACAGTCGCTAATGGTGGCGTATATAAGCACACATCAGAAAGTAGTGTAACAGTAGATAAAGAAGAAGTTGATTATTTAGTAGAAAAATATAGAGATATAGCGCAATTTTACACTAATAACTTTATAGACTTTATGGTATATAATCAAAATACGTATCCAGAGTACAACGCAAATACTCAAGATGATACTTACCCAGACACTTCTAACGCAGATTTTGGTGGATGGGTATTATAAGATATAAACAAAAAAAAGAGAATATTGTAAAGTTAGTACAATATTTAAAAAAGAAATATGTGGACACAAACGAACACACTAGACATAGAAATAAATTATAACTATAAAACAAAGAAGTAATGAATACTGGAACTTGGGGATTATATTACAATTATACTTGGTGGGGAAACGCTATACAAACAGCTCCTTCAGTTATTGGTAAACCAGACTTTTTTGGAAGTCAATTTGCTATGAATGAAAGACAAGAAGTAGAAGCAGTAAAATGTATTGCAGATTGGATTCACGAGACACAAATATTAGACGTATAAAAAATTAAACAATGGCAAAACCTAAATTAGCATTAATACCAGCAGCACAAGGAAGCAAGTTTTATTCTGTACTCCCATCAGATGGAGTAGGAGACTTTGACTTTACTCGTAATAGTTCTGCAACTAGAATAGCACCAACTGGATTTATAGAAACTTCAGAATTGTTCGGAAGTGATTTATTAAGTGGATATGATTTTACAAGTGGTTGGGTATTATATAGTGGAGCAACTTCAACATTAAATTCTTTTACTGGTTACAATAATTCTGGTATTTATAAATCTATTTTAGTAAGTGGAAAAACTTATAAAATGGTTATTGCTGGAAATACAACTTCCACAAATGGTGCTTCTGTTTCTGATTTTCCAGAGACTCAAAACTATAAAAGCGTATCTAGTGGTGCATTTTCAGAAACATTTTATTTTCAAGCAAATGGTACTAATTTATTTTTAACAAACAATTCTCTTGGCACGACAACGTTTACAACATTATCATTGCAAGAACAAATAGGCAAATCAAGACTAAACTACGACTTATTAAATGGTAAAGTAGTTAATTGTCCTCATTACCTTTTAGAACCAGCTAGGACTAATTTATTTCCACAATCGCAATATTTCATTTCTGGAAGTGGTTGGTCAGCAGCTAATTTAAACAGAACTTCTAATAGTCTTGTAAGTCCAGATGGCACATTAAACGCAACTAAAATAGAAGCTACTGGAACTGGTGGTCATCCTTTATATGATGATTTAGCTGCTATATCAAATGGCACTTACACTTTTAGTATGTTTTTAAAAAAAGGTGAAAATACTTCTTTAGCAAGTATGTCAGATGGCTATAGTACTAGTAATATATCTTTTGATTTAGATGCAGTTACTGTTTCAGCAAATACTGGCTCGACATTAAATCCATTCATTAAAGAATACAACGATGGTTGGTTTAGAGTAGGTTACAGTTTAACAGTTACTGTTGGTCAAACACAACCAGCTCTTTATTTATTTGATGCAAATGGTCAACAAAGTTTTACTGGTAATGGAGAAACTATGTATGTATGGGGCGCACAGTTCGAACAAGGCTCTTACCCAACAAGCTACATTCCTACTAATGGAACAGCAATTACAAGAGCAGCAGAAACTGCTACTGGCTCTGGAAATGCAGCTACGTTTAACTCTACTGAAGGTGTTTTGATGGCAGAGATAAGTGCTTTGTCTAATGATACATCTAGTAAATTAATTAGTTTGACTGATGGAAGTCAAAGTAATGGAATTGAATTGTTTTACTTTGCTGGTAATTCAATATATATAAATTTATGGAGTGGTGGGGTTTCGCAAGGTTTTTTAAATTACGAAATAGATATAGAAAATTTTAATAAAGTATGCTACACTTATAAGTTAAATAATACTGCTTTATGGATTAATGGTTATAAAGTCGATACAGATACAAGTGCAACAATGCCAATTGGTTTATCTGAATTAGCATTTGAAAGTGGTATTGGTGGAAATGATTTCTACGGAAAAACTAGAGAACTACAATACTTTGATTCAGCATTAACAGACGCACAATTAGAAACACTAACAAGTTGGACATCATTACAAGAAATGATTACATCTCAATTATATACAAATTACTAATGGCACAAACACTAAAATTTGGAAATAAAGTATGGGCAGCTAAAGAAGAATCTGTACTAGCATACAACGACATCAATAACAACTATAAGCCTTTGCCTTTCTCATTCTCAAGAGCAAGCATAGGAACAAGAGTAAACAAAGATGGTCTAATAGAAACAATGGGGCAAGATATAGCAAGAATAGACTATTCAGATAGCGATGATGGTGTTCTTTTGTTAGAGCCAACTTCTACTAATATTGTTTCTTATTCAGAAGACTTTAGTCAAAGTTTCTGGAGTAAAGGTGGTTCATCTGTTACAAGTGGTTTTACATCTCCAGATGGAGGTTTAAATGCTTTTAAGTTGATTGAGGATACGAGTACTGGCGTTCATAAAGTTGTAAAGCCATATACTGGTCCAGATGGAAACGCAAATACTGCAAGTATTTTTGTAAAAGCAGATGAAATAACTAAAATAGGTATTAGTACCACAGAATCAGTTAGTGTATTGACTTCATTTGATTTATCAAACGGAACTTTAATATCAAGTTTATCTCAAGATTATTCAATAACACCATATTTAAATGGATGGTATAGAATATCATCAACAGACACAAATGGTAATAGGAAAATGGCTGTTTTTCTATTAAACGATAATGGAAATTTTTCATATCAAGGAGACGGAACATCTGGTTTATACATTTACGGAGCACAACTAGAACAAAGCTCTTACCCTACATCTTACATAGCAACATCTGGCTCAACAGTAACAAGAGCAGCAGAGACTTGTAATAACTCTGGTAATAGTGAAGTGTTTAATGATAGTGAGGGAGTATTGTTTGCTAATATAGCTGCGTTAGCTGATGATGGAAC